>ENA-ORDR01000014-ORDR01000014.1-marine-metagenome-genome-assembly--contig:-NODE-14-length-103256-cov-5.566045_pt1 | contig 103256 bp, 94 predicted proteins | sample MGYA00240993_ERZ508538 | MGnify/ENA primary metagenome ERZ508538 (study PRJEB26207, sample SAMN05421999) | marine metagenome | isolation source: Monterey Bay, California, USA | place: USA:Monterey Bay... | reverse complement strand
AAAAAAAGCGACCATTTAATATAGTCGCTTTAATTATTTTAACTTGGTTTTCTTAAAAAGAGGCAGAGAATTCGATACCATAGCTAGTACCTTCATTCCACCAACCTCTTGCAGTTAACGGATCAATAGTTGACCATCTTTGCTCTCTTTCATCAGTTAAGTTTCTGCCATAAATTGATATAGTATACTCATCCATAGAAAAACTAATTGTGGCGCTCAAATCCTCGAGCGTATCAAGTGTTCCAAGTGAATTGTTAGAAGCATCTGACTCTACTGAATCTCTAAACCTATATGATAATCTTGTTTTCAACTCGCCATTTCCCAAAGGTGTTACATATGATGTTGTTGCACCATATGTACTATCAGGGGTATTGCGAGGTGTTAAGCCAGAGTTATCAGTAACTATTTGGTCACCAGTTAAATCAGCAAAATAATCAGCATACTCAGTATCCATAAAGCCGGCATTAACCATAATATCCCAAGACTCAGAAATCTGATAAACAAGTTCAAGCTCAAGCCCTGTCATATCTAAAGATGATGCATTACGAACAACGGTTGCAACATTAGATAAATCAACAGGTATTAAAATGGATTCTTGTTTATCTTCGTATTTCGCTTCGAAAATCGAACCATTAAAAATCATTCTTCCATCCATTAATGTTGATTTCCAACCAAGCTCTATATTCTTAAGATATTCTGGCTCATAAGATGGGTCGATATTAAAGTTTGCCTGACGTCCAAAGAATCCTCCACTCTTAAAACCTTCGCTATATGAGGCATAAAACATAAGATCATCATTTGGTTGATATCTAACACCAATTTTTGGAGTTGTTTCATCCCATTTTCCTTGATAAGGCCTAGGATTAAATAATGGTGGAATGGTATTGGGGATTATATCGCCATCAGGACTTTGGGGATCCCAAGGCATCCCTCTATCACCACCAATAAAGTCTTTCTCCTCTTCAGTCCAACGGAATCCAGCAGTCAAAGTCAATTTATCATTTATATGCCAGTCACCTGAAAAGAATATAGCAATAGATTCTGTTACTTGTGATTGTCCATTAGAATTAAGTGTTGTAGGTGTATATCCAGGATAAGGAAGACCTAATTGCGAAAGTCTATAATGTAAATCTCCAACATCCCACCTCTGAGTATAGTCTACTTCCCAATCATATATACCAGCGACAAATTCAAATTTATCAGAAAACTGTGATGTAATTCTAAATTCGTTACTTTTTTGATGCCAATCATTATAATAATTCATTCTCAATAGACGAGCTGGAGAGCCATCAAAATCCTGCATATTTTGCTCGTCCATATCCCTATCAGTTGAGATAAATGTATAAAGAAAATTCTCAGTATCATAATTTACAGTAAGTATAGTTGTTTTATATTCATTATCACTAAAGTTTGACCCATCTGATTCTGTAAGATCAGGGCCATCATTTGCATCTTTTTCACAGCCATTGTAAGGGTCAAAACCAATTTGAGTGATAGTACAGGCTAACATGCCAACAGTATTTCTGTTAACATAGGCACCTTGCTCACTTTGATCATTCATAATTTCATGATGAAGTTTAATGCTTAAATTTTCATTAGGCTCCCATTGAGCAGCAAAGCCAAGATTTACCTTATCATCACCACCAACATCACGCTTCAGAGTTGAATTATAAACATGACCATCACTTTGAATACTTGCGCCAAATATTTTAAGGCCCATCTTATCTTCAATAATTGGAACATTTATAACGGCTTTGAAATCCTGACGACCAAAATCACCTATGGTCATACTTATATCCGCACCGTACTCCATAGTAACAGGGGTTCGAATAATATTTAAAACACCGCCTGTAGTATTTTTACCAAATAGTGTTCCTTGAGGACCACGAAGAACCTCAATACGTTCAATATCAAAATTTTCAAGAAGAACCCCGCTAGCCGTACCTAAGAACATTCCGTCCATAACAACACCTACAGGTGGCTCTAAACTTTTATCAACATCTAAAGTTGAAATACCTCTGATTGTTATCCCAGCACCACTACCAATACCTGGAGATCTCCCTATTATAAGATTTGGAGCAAAATTTTGAATATCATCTATTCTTCTAACACTTGATTCTCTAAGTTGAGCCGCTATGGCAGTTACCGCCTCAGGGACATCTTGAATTGACTCATCCCTTTTTCTTGCTGTAACAATAATTTCTTCAATTACCAAGCTTGATGATTCTTCTTGAGCTGAAACTGAAAAGCTTAAAGGAAAAGCTATTGAAAAAATAGTCAGTGAAATTAGAAGTCTTGTTATTAAGGTCATTTTGTCCCTCCCAGGGAATGCTTTTGATTTTTTTTATTAATTATACTTTTAGCAAAAATAGATTATTAGAATTGTATCAAATGTCAAACTATTGAAAAAATAAATACAAACTATTTATATTATAAATTATTTGAAACTTAAATTCGAAATAAAAAAAGGGCGCATAAAGCGCCCTTTCGTTGAATGTTTTTCTTTATCTTTATTAATAAGATGCAGAAAATGTAATACCAAGAGTTGCAGGTTCATTCCACCAACCACGAGAAGTAAGACCACCAATAGTTGCCCATCTTTGTTCTCTTTCATCCGTTAGGTTTCTGCCCCAAACTGATACACTGTAGTTCTCAAGTGAATAGCTAATAGTTGCATTCACATTTTCAATACTATCCAAATCACCTAATGGATTATTAGAAGAGTCAGTATTCATCTCATCTCTGAAACGATATGAAATTCTTCCTTTTAATTCACCATCACCAATTTGGGTAGTATATGAAGTTGTGATACCAAATGTATTTTCTGGAGTATTACGAGGAATGAGACCAGAGTTATCAGTAATAACATTGTCACCGTTAAGATCTGCAAGATAATCTTTGTATTCTGCTTCAAGATAACCATAATTTACCATGAGGTCCCAAGCTTGAGAAATCTGATACATTAACTCTAACTCAAAACCCATCATTTCCATTGAAGCAGCGTTACGAACAACCGTTGCAACATTTGCTAAATTAACTGGTATTAGAATAGACTCTTGTTTATCATCGTATTCAGATTTAAAGATTGCACCATTAAAGATCATTCTTCCATCTTGCAATGTTGATTTCCAACCGAACTCATAATTTTTAACATACTCAGGCTCATAACCAGGGTATATGTCATAGTTAGCCTGACGAGCAAAAAATCCACCACTTTTAAAGCCTTCACTATAATTGGCATAATACATTAGGTCATCATTTGGTTGATATCGAACACCGAGTTTTGGAGTAGTTTCATCCCATTTGGCTGTGAATCCTTTAGGGTTAAAGACACCAGGCCATGGCTCTCCTCTTAATGGATAATATCCTGGAGCTGATGCACCACCAACAAAGTCTTTCTCCTCTTCAGTCCAACGAAATCCAGCTGTTATTGTCCATTGATCGTTTACAAACCAATCGACTGAAGCAAAAACAGCTATTGATTCTGTAATTTGAGTTTGCCCATTATTACCTGCAACATCATCCTCCCAAGTAACAACATCATCATAGCCTTCGACGCCTATACGTCCGGATGGCCATGGTGGAACACCTAAACGTGAAAGTTGATAAAATAAATCATACACATTCCATCTTTGAGCAAAATCTGCTTCCCAATCATATATACCAGCTATAAATTGAAACTTTTCAGAGAACTGTGATGTTACTCTAAATTCATGACTAGTTTGTTCCCACTCATTAAAGTAATTCATTCTCAAAAGACGGGCAGCAGAACCATCAAAATCTTGCATGTTTTGCTCATCCATATCTCTTGTAGAATAAATATAAGTATATAAGAAACTTTCTGTATCATAATTTGCAGTTATAATTGTTGACTCATATTCATTATCACTAAAGTTTGAAGCATCTGATTCAACTGTATCAGGTCCATCATTAGCATCTTTTTCACAACCGTTATTAGGATCAAAACCAATTTGAGTTATCGTACATGCTAAAAAACCAACAGGGTTTCTATTTACGTATACGCCTTGCTCACTTTGGTCTTCCATAATTTCATGATGAAGTTTTAAGCTAAAGTTTTCATTAGGCTCCCACAGAGCTGTAAAACCATAATTTTTCTTATCGTCTCCACCAGCTGACTTGTTTTGAAATGTATTATATACATGTCCATCATGCTCAATGCTTGCAGCAAAAAGTTTTAGGCCAAGCTTATCTTCAATAATAGGTAATTGAACAACAGCCTTAATATCTTGACGACCAAAATCACCAACAGTAACGCTTAGATCAGCACCTACCTCATTTAATGAAACAGGTGTACGAATAATATTTAGAATACCGCCTGTGGTATTTTTACCAAATAGCGTTCCTTGCGGTCCACGAAGAACCTCGATACGTTCAATATCAAAATTATCTAAAAGTACGCCACTTGATGTACCTAAAAACATTCCGTCCATAACAACGCCAATTGAAGGTTCATAACTTTTATCACTTTCAAGCGATGCTACACCTCGAATTGTGATAGCTGCTCCACTAGCGATACCAGGCGTCCTGTTAATAAATAAATTTGGCGCAAATGCTTGAATGTCTTCTATTCTTCGAACGCTACTTTCCCTTAATTGCTCTGTAATAGCTGTAACAGCCATTGGAACGTCTTGAATAGACTCATCTTTCTTTCTGGCCGTAACAATAATTTCTTCAATAGCTAAACTCGGCGCTTCTTCTTGAGCTGATACTGAAAAACTTACTGGAATAACTATTGATACAATAGCCAAAGACATAAAGAACTTATTTAAAATACCCATATTATCCCTCCAAGGATTATTAATTGAATGAATGATTTTATTATTATAAAAATACAAAAGTCAAACTATTCTAGATGTTGATAGTTATCATTTATAAAACCAATAAAAAAATAATTAGATTCGAGACATAAAAAAAGGGCGCATGAAGCGCCCTTTAATTAACTTTATTTAGTAACTACTTTTAATAAGACGCTGCAAACGTAATACCAAATGTAGCTGGTTCATTCCACCAACCACGAGCAGTTAATGGAGAAATAGTTGCCCATCTTTGCTCTCTCTCATCAGTAATATTTCTACCCCAAAGAGTTACACTGTAATTATCTATTGAATAATTAATTGTGGCGTTGATATTTTCAATACTATCTAAATTACCTAATGGATTATTAGAAGAGTCAGTATTCATCTCATCTCTGAAGCGATATGAAAGTCTTCCTTTTAATTCACCATTACCAACTTGAGTAGTATATGAAGTTGTAACACCAAATGTATTTTCTGGAGTATTACGAGGAATTAGACCAGAATTATCAGTGATAACATTGTCACCATTTAGATCAGCAAGATAATCTTTGTATTCCGCTTCAAGATAACCATATGTAACCATAAGGTCCCAAGCTGCAGTAACTTGATACTGTAATTCTAATTCAAAACCCATCATCTCCATTGAAGCAGCGTTACGAACAACAGTTGCAACATTAGTTAAATCAACAGGTATTAGAATAGACTCTTGTTTATCATCATAATCAGATTTAAAGATTGCACCATTTAAGATCATTCTTCCATCTTGTAATGTTGATTTCCAACCTAGCTCCATGTTTTTAACATATTCTGGCTCATAACCAGCATAGATGTCAAAATTAGCCTGACGACCAAAGAATCCACCACTTTTAAAGCCTTCACTATAACTAGCATAAACCATTAAATCATCATTAGGCTGATATCGAACACCAATTTTTGGTGTAGTTTCATCCCACTTTCCTGAATAAGGAACTGGATTAACAAGAGCAGGTCTAGGTTCGCCTTGATCAGGATAATAACCAACGCCAGCATTACCACCTATGAAGTCTTTTTCTTCTTCGGTCCAACGAGCGCCTAAAGTTAATGTCCACTGATCAGTTAAAAACACGTCAATTGAAAAGAAGGCAGCAATAGACTCTGTAGTTTGACTTTGGCCATTTGAGCTAGCAACATCACTACTCCAAGGAACAGCAGTACCACTTCTTACATCTTGTGGCCAAGCACCTAAACGTGACAATTGATAGAATAGATCATAAACATCCCAAGCCTGGGCATAATCAACTTCCCAATCATATATACCAGCTATAAATTGAAACTTTTCAGAGAACTGTGATGTTACTCTAAATTCATGACTAGTTTGTTCCCACTCATTAAAGTAATTCATTCTCAAAAGACGGGCAGCAGAACCATCAAAATCTTGCATGTTTTGCTCATCCATATCTCTTGTAGAATAAATATAAGTATATAAGAAACTTTCTGTATCATAATTTGCAGTTATAATTGTTGACTCATATTCATTATCACTAAAGTTTGAAGCATCTGATTCAACTGTATCAGGTCCATCATTAGCATCTTTTTCACAACCGTTATTAGGATCAAAACCAATTTGAGTTATCGTACATGCTAAAAAACCAACAGGGTTTCTATTTACGTATACGCCTTGCTCACTTTGGTCTTCCATAATTTCATGATGAAGTTTTAAGCTAAAGTTTTCATTAGGCTCCCACAGAGCTGTAAAACCATAATTTTTCTTATCGTCTCCACCAGCTGACTTGTTTTGAAATGTATTATATACATGTCCATCATGCTCAATGCTTGCAGCAAAAAGTTTTAGGCCAAGCTTATCTTCAATAATAGGTAATTGAACAACAGCCTTAATATCTTGACGACCAAAATCACCAACAGTAACGCTTAGATCAGCACCCATTTCATTTAAAGAAACTGGAGTTCTAATAACATTAAGAATACCACCAGTTGTATTTTTACCAAATAGTGTTCCTTGCGGTCCACGAAGAACCTCAATACGCTCAATGTCAAAGTTATCTAAAAGTACACCACTTGATGTACCTAAGAACATTCCGTCCATAACAACACCAATTGCAGGTTCATAACTTTTATCACTTTCAAGTGATGCTACACCTCTAATTGTGATAGCTGCACCACTACCAATACCAGGTGTTCTATTAATAAATAAATTTGGTGCAAATGCTTGAATGTCTTCAATACGACGAACGCTACTTTCACGAAGTTGCTCGGTAATAGCTGTAACAGCCATTGGAACGTCTTGAATAGACTCATCTTTCTTTCTAGCAGTAACAATAATTTCTTCAATAGCTAGGCTATTTACTTCAGCATCCTGCGCTACAGCTTCATTCGTAAATGAATTAAAGCCAAATAAAGCAACGGAAACTGCAATAACAGCATAGTTGAAGTTAGTAATAATTTTTTTAATCATATTTTTTTCCCCATTATGATTCTTAAAAAGTACCCATCTTTTAATAAAATTTAGCCTTATAGTAAAGGGTATAATTGTTGTCAAAAATACTCCCACTATAAGGCCTTATCTTATTACAATAAAAACCCGGGAAGGAAATTTATTACGATGAATTTAATACATTTATTTTAGTATGTAAATAAATTAATACATTTGTATTAATTTTTTTTTAGATTAAAGTTACATTATGAATATTGAAGTCAAAAAATCAGTAATTAACAATGAAAATATAAAATACAATTCAACGCAGCTTGATATTATTTATGCTGCTGAGGTGGTAATCGGAAAAAAGGGAATTGAGAATACAACTCATAGAAATATAATTAAACAATCGAATCAAAAAAATATTTCGGCAATAAATTATCATTTTAAAAATTTAGATGAGGTTATAGACGGTATTCTAAATATAAGAATGGACATCATGATGTCTGAAAGAAAAGAATTTATTGAAAAAGCAGAAAAAGATCATGCCATCACAAATCTTGATCTTGTTAAAGCGTATATAATGCCATTATACAAAAGAGTTTTTTATGATCCTGAGTGGAAGTATTACATATTTTTTATAAATGATTTACTACTTAATAACACCCATCAAACACTTAACAATCTTTTAAGGTATAACTTTCCGTCAAGTATAGTAGAAAAAAGGATAGCTCAAATAAATAATTATCCAAATGATTTTATCTTTAAAGAAAGGATAATGTCTAATGGTAGATTTTATATATCCTCTTTAGCTGCGCGTAAAAGAGAGATTGATAGTGGCAATACCGATATCTTACCGGAGAAAGAATATTTAGAATTTTTACTTAAAACTTCTACTGGAATAATATCGGGTAAATAAGAAGCATTTTAAATTTTATCTAATAAAAAAGGGCGCATAAAGCGCCCTTTAATTTAAATTTTAACCCTTAAGAATTAAAATTCAGCAGTTAGAGATATACCAAAATGTTGACGTTTTTGTGGGGTTGCAAAAGCAAAAGCACCAGCATCAAATGGACGTACAATATAAGCACCATCTTCTAAAACATCGTTACCAAAAACAGTGAATGTTAAATTAGTACCACCAGCTGTTACTGTATTGTATGTAAGCGATAGGTCTAACTTTTCTTCACCATCGGCAATTATATCAGCACCTGGACCAAAAATATAAACTTCTGGATCATATGTACCATAGTAATCATCTTTAGCAGAAAACGTACCAGCAAATATAAGCTCACCATTATCTACTGGAGCTATATATTCCCAACTAATACTAGTTGTTGAATCTGGAGCCATTTTTACAAATGCAAATTCAGATACATCAACACCGTTATTGATAAATTTATCATAAGAAGCATCAAGGAAACCTAGACCAGCCCTTAAAGTAAGTCTATCAGTAGCTTTATAAGTTGCTTCAATTTCTAAACCGTCAATTGCAACTTCACCAGCATTACGAACAAATGTACATGTAGTACCACAATTTTGAGGAACCCCATCAACAACAATTGATCCGTCACCAGCTGTAACAATAGTTTCTTGTTTATCAGTATAATCGTTTGTAAAGGCTGTTAGATTTAAAATTAAACGGTTATCAAGAAGTTCGCTTCTAATACCAAGCTCAATAGTTTCAACTTCCTCTGATCCAAATGGTCCAACTGACTGAGGTGTTGTTCCTCTCGCATTAAAGCCACCAGAACGATATCCTGTTGAATGAGATAAATAAACCATACCAAAATCTGTATTTCTTTGAATTACGATTTTATGTTGGATATTTTCGTCTTCAAAATCACCGTCAAGGTCAAGAGCTGTAGGAGTTCTTGCCACCTTATTATCAAATGAAGCATAAGTTTTAATATTAAAAACCTTTTCTTCTTCAGTGTATCTTAAGCCAAGGGATAAAGTCCAAAGGTCAGATAAATCATAAGACATATCACCAAATATTGCCATTGCTTCAGCGTCTTGAACTGATCTAAAGTTTTGAACAGGACCTGAATCCATATTTGCTTCAGTTTCAATCATGTAGAAACCTAAAACATAATTAAGAGGACCATCTAAATTAGAAACAAGTTGAACTTCATGAGAAGTTTGCTCATAAGTCTGATCCCTTACAACAGGAAAAACACAATTTGGAGTAACAACTGCACCAGCTGAGCCCCATGAACAAACATCCATCAGCTCTGCAAAGTCATTATTACCAGAAATTAATTTTACTGTATGATTATCAAGTTCCCAATTTACCCTCAAAGACATATTATTACCTTGGATGCCACTGTAAAAACCTTCAGCTGAATAAACAGTCATATAATCATTTTCTTTTGACAGTGCTCCAGATGTTGCATTTCCTTGACCTAAAAGAGCAAAAAGGCCTTGTTGAGCACCAAGTTTATTTGTGTAAGCTTTTGTTATGTTTAAAAGGTTATGTTGAGAGTTGTCATTGTAATTATCAAACGTAAAATTAACATTAATGTTTTCAGCAGGGTCAAAATCATAAACAATTGATGCCGCTGTTAAATCTCTCATTTTTTCTCTTTCATTTCGAGTAACATTGAAAGCAAAATTATCACTTTGAAGTCTTCTTAATGAAACTTTTAAACCACCATTATCTCCAATAGGAGCGTTAAGGATTAGTTTAACATCACTTGTATTATCTTCTTCTAGATCAGTTTTGAATTTAACACCAAACTCTCTTGTTGGTTTAGTTCTATTAATTGAAATAACACCACCGATAGTGTTTCTTCCAAACAATGTACCTTGAGGGCCACGAAGAATTTCAACTGATTCTAAATCAAATAAATCTAAATCAGTACCTGAATTTGATGCCGCAAAAACACCATCAATAACAGTACCAACTGTTGGTTCAAACGTTTTTTCTAAATCATCAAATGAAAGACCACGAATTGAGGCACTCATTCCGCCTCCACCGAATGCCATATCGTACATCTCTACATTTGGTGCAAGTTTTTCTAGATCCTGTACTCTTTGAATATTTCCTCTTTCAACCTGTTCGACACTTAAAGCTGTAACAGCTACAGGAACATCTTGAATTGATTCTGATCTTTTACGAGCAGTAACAAGGATTTCCTCAACACCCAGAGGTGCAGCAGAACTTGCAGTATCTTGTGCAAGTGATTGCTTATTGGTTGCTATTAAAGCAACAAAAGCAAAAGTAAAAAATAGGATTTTTTTATTCATATTAAAACTCCCCAGTTTATGAATTTTTTTATATTATAATAAAGCTTCATAGAATCAATATTCTAGCTTTAAGCCTGCAGTACTAATTTAATAATGGTTAGTCTTCAAGTTTAAAATAATTTTTTATTTGTAAATGTTACTTATTTACAACATATAAAAAAAGCGCTCCATTTTAGAGCGCTTTCATTACTATTTAATTTTAAAATAATTAGAATTTAAATTCTAACTCTACACCAAAGTGACGAGGTCTATTAACTGTACCGAAGCTCCAAAGACCTGGAGTATAAACTGGTGAAGAATTAGTCGCACTAGATGCTGAATATCCAGCGGCAACATCTAAGAAATGAAGAATATAATCTTCATCCGTTAGATTTTTACCAAACAAAGATACTCTCAAATTTTCAGTTTCGTAGCTTAGAGAAGCATCGAGAATACCAAAGGCTTCATTGCATCCTGGATTAGCACCATAATGACTTGAAATTCCTTTATTATTTGCTGAAATACAATAGTCATCTTTCCAGCGATAATTAATAGAAGTCACAATGAAGTCTCCATTACTTAAATCTTTTTCATGCAAAATACCTAGTGCTAGAGTCATTTCTGGTGCCCTTCTTAAATCAAGACCACTTTTGTCTAATGAATTACCAGCGCCATCAATAACAGTATAATCATCATACCCTGCATCTAAAATACCAAGATTTGCAGTTAATGTTAAACCAGTTGTTGGAATCCATACTGTTTCTAGCTCAAGGCCGTCGACACTAACTGCCGCAGCATTTTGAACTATAGTAAGAGTAACAGCTCCATCTGTTCCTGGAAGAACCACATCTTCTTGTTTATCAGTATAATCAACCGTGAAAACTGAAGCATTTAATTGGAAAGTATTATCAGCCCAAATTGATTTAAAACCAATCTCAAAACTTTCAACTGACTCAGGGTCGTATGGACCAATATTATTTGGACCAGTAGCTCTACCGTTCCAACCACCAGATCTAAATCCTTCTGAGTAAGAAGCATAGATCATACCGTTTTCAGTATCATAGGTTAATCCAACTTTTGGAGTAAAATCATCCCAACTTTCTGTTCCGGTCAATACCTTTGCTTGACCAGTTACTGGGTCAGTATAACTATTACTTGCAGATGCATCTGCATAACTTGGGCATGCACCCCATGATTTAGAAATTATTCTAGGATCATTTCCAACACCATTAGAATCTTGGCCATACCAATTAAAAATTGGAGTTGCATCACCAGCTGGTGTTGTAAACATCTGACATATTTCTTTTTCTTCATCAATCCAACGACCACCAAGAGTGAAAGTTAGCTTATCAGTTATGTCATAATCAACTTGACCAAAGAAGGCTGTATTTTCTGTTGAATGTAAAGTTCTAGGTGAATCATTAAAACCACCAAAGAAATATGTACTTTGCCATGCATCATATTCACTATCCCAAAAATATGCGCCAACAGTTGTTTGGCCCCAAGAGAATTTTGTCTCTAAACGAAGTTCTAGACTTTCTTGTTCTTCAAATTGAGGACGAGAAACTCTAAATAAATCTAATGAACTAGCATCAAACTCTTGAAGCGATGTTTCTTCCATTTCACGAGTACCGTAAACTAGAATTAGTTTATTATTTTCATTAATATCATATTTAATATTCAAAGTAATAGCTTCAATTTCAACACTTGCTGCTTGCTCTGTTTCTTGAAAAACGGTTCTATGAAAACCTAAATTATCTCCGCCATTACACTCTGTTGCTACAGGTTGACCTACAAGTGCAAATAACTCTGGAGCAGTAGTAAAGCAAGAAACAGGTCTAACATCTGTTTGATCATTTATGTCATCATAAGTTAATTGAACACTAAGGTTTTCGGTGGGATCCCACAAAGCTGAAAAACTATATGCCTCAACATCAATATCACCCTCGTTACCTCCTCTGGTAGGGTTGTTAAAGTAACCTCCACCATCGAGTTTCATAGCAGTAAATTTTGTAGCGAGCGTATCATTTAACATTGAAGGAAAGTTAATCATTACCTTAATATCTTTTTGTTGATCCTCTGCGGCTGTTATATTAACTTTTCCACCAAATTCACCTGTAGGCTTTGATCTAATAACATGAACAAGTCCGCCAATTGTATTTCTACCAAACATAGTTCCTTGTGGTCCACGAAGAACCTCAATTCTTTCTGCATCCCAAGTATTTAAGAGCGCACCAGTTGCGGTAGCTAAATAAATACCATCCTGATATACGGCAACAGCTGGGTCAAAACTTTTTTCCACATCATTCATTTGAACACCTCGAATAGAAATGGCAGCTGTACCATTACCTAAAATTGGATCAATAATTAAATTTGGTGAAACACCAGCAACATCCATAAGATCACGAGCAAAAGCTTTTTCTAAAGCAGCAGCGTCCATTGCACTTACTGATGCAGGAACGTCTTGTAAATTTTCTTCTCTCTTTTGAGCTGTTACAACAATTTCTTCGATGCCAGTACTAATTTCTCTTTGCGCCAAAACTTTATCAGATGATAAAATTCCTACAAAAAAAGAAAAGCAAATAGCAGCACTTAATAAATAAGATTTCTTCATATTTGATATCTCCCCAGATATAATTAAATAACTAAAGTAGCAATTTGACTAAAATAGGCCTAATAAGTAATTTATTTCAATGCTTTAGACAAATAGAAAATATAATAACTTTATATAAGTGTATTAATTTTACAACACTACCAATTTTCTGCATATGGGCGTACCCAGTGATCAAATGTCCAAGCAGACTTATTTTGATTAACCAAGTGAAGAGCTTCTTTTGCAATATCATCGGGATTAATAAAATAATCATCTGGTTTTTCAGGCCACATTTCTCTTGTCCAGGGAACATCAATAGCTGCGTCAATAGTTATATAAGCAACATGAATACCCTTGGGACCTAAAAACCTAGCCATCGATTCGCTTAAAATTTTTTGAGCAGCTTTTGTTGATGCTGTTCCACCAAATTCTGCTTTTCCTCTATGAGCGGATGTATTTCCGGTTACAATAACAGAGCCTTTACCTTGGGTTATCATATCAGGACATAGCAACTGAGAGAATCTTAATAATGACACTACATTTGTATCAAAATTTGACTGAAGGTCTTCAGGAGTAAAATCAAGAAAACTTCCCCTTACACCCCTTACAGCATTATGAATAAAAGTATCGGGCTGACCAAATTCCTTAATTACATTCTCTACAGTGGTATTAATTGAATTGGAATTCCTTACATCGCAGATAAAACCTTTTGATCCAGGCAATTCTTTTTCAAGATTACTCAATCTTTCTTGATTTCTTGCAATCATGGCAACTTTATAACCTTCGTTATGAAAGCACCTTGCTAAGGATGATCCGGTACCTGGACCAACACCAGTTATTAAAGCTGTCTTTTCTGACATTAATTATTTACTTACAAAGACTTCTTCTTTTGCCCAATTAATACCCCTTCTTAGAAGAGTATAAAAAACAGGAAGATCCCAAGCACATCTTTCTACAGCAGGATAATATTCAAGAGGCTCTGGAAGATCATGCATATCATAATGGCCGCGGCAATGACCTAATGTTAGATATAACACTTGACCCTTATCAACTTTTTTTGAATAAAAAACAGGCCATGTTTCTTGAGGCCAATCTTCTTCAACAAAACCTTCAGCCTTACCATCATAATCTGCCTCAAGGAGAACATCTAAATCACCATGTAACTCCATTAAATACAATTCGTCAGTAGTTTCGAATTCCTCAACTCCTTTAACAAGCGGGTGATCTGGTTGAGAAACTTTAACATTATAAGGTTCAATTGGGGGGTGAGCTATAAATTGTGAGCCAAGAGTCTCCATCATAACAGGTGCAATTCTTGGGCTATCAACTTTACCGTCAGACATAAACTGTAAAATAGAATTCGTTCCGTGTAGGGCTAGCCATCTATTACCTGAAGAGACATAATTTTTAAGAACTCTTTGCTGTTCTAATGTAGGACGAACATCACAAGTATAAGTAATTAAAAAATCAGCTTTTTCTATAGCATGAAGATTTGAGTAATCTTCAAAAACTCTAACCTTCATTCTATCATCTTCTGCTAATAGCTTGAGAATCTCTAATCTAGCAAAATCAATATCATGGAATTTACCTCCAGCGATAAAGACTACATCGATTTTCTTCTTTATATCATCAGTCATGTTCTACACCCCCAACTTAAATTAGAATTGAACGCCTTTTGTAAATCCACCGTCAATCACTACATTTGTTCCTGTGGTATGACCACTTGCAGGGCTTGCAAGAAAAACAACTGATTTAGCAATATCTTCGCCTGCACCAAATTTTCCAAGCGGTATATTTTTAAGTGTGGCATTATAAAAATCTGCCATATTGTCTTTAATATAATTCCATGGACCACCATCAATATAAATTGGACCTGGGCATATCACATTAGAGCGAACACCATTTGCGCCTTCAGTTTGAGCAAGGTGATTTGAATAGTTTAATAGTCCAGCTTTTACAGCTCCATAAGGTCCACTTCCTGGGCCCTCTTCTATTGCAGTAGTAGTGGAAATCATAACAATCGATCCATTTGATGCCCTGAGAGCCTCTATAGAACTTTCAACAGCTCTAACTGTTCCCATAATATCAGTTTGAAAATTTGCAGCCCAACCTTTTTCACTTGGGTCTCCGCCTCCAGCACTAACTTGTGGTACTAAAATATCTAGCCCACCTAATTGATCAATTGTTGAAGCCATCCAAGCTTTAAAAGAGTCACCATCTGCAACATCAGCAGCGCCACCAATTGCATTAACGCCTTTTGAACTAAGAGCCTCAAGAGCAGCATCTACATCTTCAACCTTTCGCGAGCAAATAGCCACGTCAACACCCTCATCAGCTAAAGCATGAGCTGTTGCTAATCCAATACCCTTACTACCACCTGTAATAATTGCTTTTTTTCCTTTTAAACCTAAATCCATAATCTTCCTCCTTTATTAATAAAACTACATTGGTGGTCCAAAACCAGGGGGCATTCCCCCAGGGGTTATGGTCACCTTTTTCTTTTCTGGTATAATAATTTTTATTTCACCATCTTCCTCTTTAATATCAAAGCATACTAATGGTTTATTTGATAGGTTTGTCATAGATTTTCCTGTAGATAACTCAAAACGTGCTCCGTGATGAGGGCAAGCATAGAATCCTCCACGAAACCTACCTCCAGAAATATTTGTATTTGCATGAGGACAATTATCCTCAACAGCAAAAAGATCTTCTTCGACAGATCGAATGATTAAAACAGACCTTCCATTAGATCTAAAAACTTTTTCTTCTCCAGGCCCTATATCTTCAGATGAACATATGGACACAAAAAGATTTTCTTCTTGAGTCATGATAAAACTTTCAATAATTAATTAAGTTAGCCGTAATTGGGAACCTCGCCACCATCTTCCATAATAAGGCGATCAATGACTTGATGAAAATGAACAATTCTTCTTTCTTGCTTTCCGCACCATAACCCTTTGTAGGATGGGTTATTCATTCCTTTTTGAACGAATGGTAGATTGTGAGCATCCTGGTCAAGAACTTCTCCAAGAGAATGTTCTTCTCCATGTTTAACATAGCGATGCTCTGGTCTTGTGTATTCACCGTTAGCTTCTGCATCTCTAGCTGCTTTTGCAGCCATAGTGGCGGCCGTTTCGGTACGTTTATTATTTTTATCTTTAGCTAAGCTAAACATTTGAAGATCATAAAAACATTTATTAGGATCCTCTGGGTGAGGTCGTTGAGTAAACATCATGTAATTAGTCGCATGAGTATTTAAAGTTACATTTGGAAATACAAGATAGTGATAGTCATCAGATAATTGATCATCGTTTAATTTTGAAAAATCAAGATCCATTTTTTCAGCTCTTTCTCTTTGAGCAAGCTGAATATCCCTTCTAACTGTTTGAGCATTTCCTTTATAAGTTTTAGGATCAACTCCATGTTGTTCCATATAAATAGCTAAACTTGGTCCAATTTTTTCTTGGTCAATATGAGGTCTCTCACTAGGAACACCAAAAGGAACAAGGTAACGATTGTGGATATCATATAAGTCTATCTGAACATCCTTATCTTCTAAATAATCCATAATTTGAGGATGAGTTCCCCATACATGATAAGTCTCATTAAAAGCATCTACAGAAGCTTTCCAATTACAATTCCACTCTACTGTCATATCCATTACCAATTGCATTTCATCAAAATTATAAGCTGATAAATGCTCATCGAGTGGACCTAACCATTCTTTCAGCGGTCGGACATCGGGATTAAGAGAATACATAATCCATCCATTCCATTCTTCACAAGGAAGTTCATCTAAATGCAAAGATGGGTCACACAGTCCCTGAGGAAAAGTTTCTGGATCAGGGCTATCAACTCTTTGCCCTTTAGCATCATACTGCCAGCGATGATAACCACACTTAAGAGTACCATCCATTAAGATACCACTTTTTTCTTGAGCTAATTGATTACCTCTATGCTTACATACATTATGAAATGCTCTTACCTTTCCGTCCTCTCCTCTGGTCATTAAAATTGACCAATTTCCAATTTCACATGTCGTATAACTATTCGGCTCTTTTATGTCTTGCGATAAACCACCACGGAGCCAGATTTTTGTCCAAATATGATCCCACTCAAGTTTCATAAACTCTTTACTTGTATATCTTTCTTTTGGAATTCTAGAATAATCTAAATTAGGTTCTGGCGCTTTATCTCCAAGTGATCCTGGTTCAGCATAACGTATTAAAGCCATTAATTTCTCCAAATAAAATTTAAGACAATATATCTAATAATTTTATTAGATGTCTAGCATTATTAATAAGAATAAATTTAAAAAATTGAACAAGAAATGTAAAGAGTATGTTTTTTTGATATGCAATATTGCGCCTTGACCATTTAGCAATAGAAGTCTTGAATAGATTTGCAAGGAGGGTTTGATGGAAAAAAAATTTGGACCAATAATGCAAATGGGTTTTATTGTTGAAGACATGGATATTGCAATTGATTTTTGGACAAAGAAAATGAATGTTGGACCGTTTATTAAATTAGAAGGCATTGAGCTCATAGATCAATATTACAAAGGAAAGCCAGCAGACCTAGATTTTTCCGGCGCCCTATCTTATTCAGGAAGCATGCAAATTGAATTAATCAAACAACATTGTGATACGCCATCTTTATATAATGAATATGTAAATAATGAAAAGGGAGGACTTCATCACTTATGTTGCCTAACTCAAGATATTGAAAATGACATTCGTATTTTAGAATCTCAGGGCTATATAAATTTACAAGGTGGTAAAACTCAAGATAATGGTCAGTTTGCCTATTTAGACACACCTGAGAGAGAAAGACCGATCTTTGAACTTACTCAACTATCTGAGGGAGGATTGACTTTTTTTGCAATGATAGAAGAAGCTGCAAAAAATTGGGACAAAAAAACAACCCTAATGGAAGCTGAAATTATACTTTGATTAATAAAAACTAATACAGAACAAACCACATACTTATTAATAAAATAGGAGGATTAAATGGAAAAGAAATTTGGACCAATGATGCAGATGGCGTTTGTTGTTGAAGACTTTGATAAACCAATTGAGTTTTGGACACAAAAGATGAATATAGGACCATTTTTTAAGTTAGAGCACCTTAATGTAAAAGATGTGTATTATATGGATCAGACAACAAATTTAGACTTTTCAGTCGCTATTGCCTACACAGGAAATATGCAAATTGAGCTGGTTAATCAGCATTGCGATACACCATCTATATATAACGAATATGTCAATAATGAAAAAGGACCTCTGCATCACTTATGCACCCTTACTGATGATTTTGACAATGATGTTCGTATTTTAGAATCTCAAGGATATATTAATCTTCAGGGTGGTAAAACTCAAGATAATGGAAAGTTTGCATATCTCGATACAAAGGATAGGGAAGGTCCTATTCTTGAAATAGCTCAACTCTCTGAAGCTGGTCTTGGATTCTTTGATATCATGCAGGAAGCATCAAAAAATTGGGACAAAAAAACAGCAGTAATGGATATTGGAGAGGTCAGAGTCTAAAACTCAATAAATTAAAAAAATAGTTAAAATTATTAAAAAATAAATATCAAAGAAATTTATCAATTAGGAGTAAATTATGAAAGCCGCAGTATTTAAGGAACCTGGAAAACCATTATCAATAGAAAATGTTAAAGACCCTATATGTGGTGAAAATGAAATGATATTAAAGGTCGAGCAGTGTGGTATTTGCGGAACTGACCTACATGCGAGCGACGGAGGTTCAATGGAGCCAGAGACTGGAACTATTTTTGGTCATGAGTTCAGTGGGGAAATAGTAGAGATAGGAAAAAATATTGAATCATCACTAAAGATTGGCGATCCAGCTGTTTCGCTTCCCTTTATTTCTTGTGGAAAGTGTCAGCATTGCATGAATGGTAATCCATTTTTTTGTTCAACAAATATGCAATCAACTGGTATGGGGCCAGAAGTTCAAGGTGGATATGCTGAATATGTGAGGATTGGTTTACCAGAAAGTATTAAAATCCCGAAAGGTGTGAGCTGGGATTTTGCAACACTAGTGGAACCATTGGCTGTTGGTCTTCATGGAGTTAGAATCTCTAAATTTAAACAAGGTCATCGAGCTTTGGTAATTGGAGCGGGTCCAATTGGGCTTGCTACAATTCAGTGGCTAAGATTTTTTGGAGCTAGACATATTGTTGTTGCTGAAATTTCTGAAGAAAGAAAGGCAATGGCTGAGAAAATGGGTGCTTCTCTAGTTATTGATGGAAAAACTCCAGCCGATGAACTAGCCAATATATATCAAGAAGAAACTGGTGGCTCGCCAGATATAATTTTTGAATGCGCTGGAATTCCAACTGTTATTCAAAATTGTTTAGAAATAGCCGCGCCATTTTCAGAAATAGTTGTAATAGGAGTATGCGATAAACCAGATACATTCATGCCTTTTCTTGGGATAATTAAAGAATTAACATTAAAATTTGCTATTGCTTATGTGAAAGATGATTTCCAATTTACTATTGATATGATGGAACAAGGAAGAATCAATCCAGCACAAATGATAAGTCAGCAAATAGGTTTTGACACATTACCAACCACCTTTGAATCACTCAAAACTTCAAAGGATCAATGTAAAGTGATGATATGTCCAAATCATTAGATATTGACGAGGAGCTAGAAAAAGGTAGAAAGTTTGGAAATCAAACTTTTACAAAAGGTGATGAAAATAACCTTTTAGTAATAACTCGGGGACACCCATTTGAGAGAGATCCTTTTTTTGAGATGATTGATTCACTTGGTTTCCAGTGGAGCCATATTGAACATCCGGCAGCTCAAAACTTTTTTGAGGCTGATAATATAAAAAAATATAATGCTATTCTTTTTTATGATATGCCAGGACTAAATTTTGAATCAAACCCAAATGAAGAATCTTTTTTTGTTAATCCCCCTGAACATTTCAAAAAAAATTTTATAGATAGATTGAACGATGGCATTGGATGTGTCTTTTTACATCATTCACTTGCGGGATGGCCATTGTGGGAGGAGTATAGTGAAATAGTTGGAGGAAAATTCTTATATAAACCAGGAAAAGTTAGAGGAGTTGAGTCCCCTGACTCAGGTTATCGTCACTTTGTTGACTATAAGGTTAGACCAGTCGGAGACCATCCTATAACTAAAGGATTAGAAGAGTTTGAAATTGAAGATGAACTTTATCTTGCTCATGTTTTTGAAGATTCCATCAATCCAATTTTAAAAAGTAATTATAGCTTCAAAAAAGATAATTTTTATTCAGCCTCAAATGCCCTAGCTGGAAATCTAAACTCGAATGAGAATTGGAATCATGATGATGGAAGTAATCTTGTTGGGTGGACAAAAAATTATAAAAAAAGTGCCATTACTTATTTGCAATTTGGTGATGGGGTTAAATCATATAAGAATGAAAATGTAAGAAATCTTATGAGACGATCGATAAGCTGGGTCATAAAAGAAACTGCTGATTTAAAAAAATGACCAAGTATGTTACGATTTTATTAAGTTAAATTTAATTATAGTAAAATTTTTAATTTTTAATTGAAATTAAGAAAAAAAAACATTTTAATCCATAATCTCAATTATACGATTTTAAAGAAGGGGACTAGAAATGCAACTAGCTAGAGAAGAACTCGAACAAGCCTATCGCCAAATGAAAACTATCAGAGATTTTGAAGATCATCTTCATAGAGAAATAGCCAAAGGAACTATAGGAGGGTTTACCCATCTTTATGGTGGCCAAGAAGCTATAGCTGTAGGTGTTTGTGAAAATTTAAGAGACACAGATTATATTACATCAACCCATAGGGGTCATGGTCACTGCATAGCGAAAGGTTGTGATGTCAAAGGTATGATGAAAGAATTATATGGTCGTGCAGATGGCTTATGTAAAGGTAAAGGCGGCTCAATGCACGTTGCAGATATGGATGTTGGAATGTTAGGTGCTAACGGTATTGTTGGTGGCGGACCTCCTCTTGCAACAGGTGCTGCATTAGCTGCAAAACTTGATGCACAAGGTGGCGTAGCGTTATCTTTTGGTGGCGATGGTTCATGTAACCAAGGTCCTGTTTTTGAATCAATGAATATCGCAGCTATCCTTAATCTACCTAGTATATATGTTTATGAAAATAATCGGTATTCAGAGCACACAGGTTCATCCTATGTTATTGCTTCAGAGAGTATTGCAAGCCGTGTAGAAGGTTTTGGAATTCATACTGTAAAGGCTAATGGTTTTGATTTCTTTGAAGTACACGAAGTAATGAAAGAATTAATTGCCCTTGCGAGAGAAGGTAAGGGTCCATGTGCAGTTGAATTTGAAACAACTAGATTTTATGGTCACTTTGAAGGTGATCCACAAAATTATAGAGGACCTGATGAAGTTAAGAACGATAGAGAAAATAATGATTGTATTAAAATCTTCCGTTCAAAAGTAACAGAGGCAGGACTTCTTAGTGATGAAGATCTAGATAAAATTGATAATGAAGTTGGCGAATTAATAGAGCAATCAGCTGAAGAAGCTGCTGCTGCACCTGTTCCATCGCCTGAAGAAGTAACAACAGACGTTTACGTCTCATATTAAGGAGAATTAATAATGGCTAAAATGAGTTATAGAGAAGCTCTTACAGAAACGCTTCATCAAGAAATGGCTAATGACGAAAATGTTATTGTTATGGGCGAAGATGTTGTTGGTGGAACTGGAAGTCCAGGCGGCCCTGAAGCTATTGGTGGCGTCTTCGGTGTAACCGGAGGATTGTATGGTAAGTTTGGTGCTGGAAGAGTAATAGACATGCCTATTTCAGAAGCTGGTATTGCCGGAACAGCAGCTGGCGCTGCATTAGCAGGTAAAAGACCTGTTGCAGAAATTATGTTTGCTGATTTTATAGGTCTATGTATGGACCAATTAATGAATCAAGCAGCAAAATTTAGATATATGTTTGGTGGTAAAGCAACATGCCCAATGGTTTTAAGAACCTCTTATGGTGCAGGTATGCAAGCAGCATCTCAGCACAGTCAATCACCTCATCCAATGGTAACTGCAATTCCTGGACTTAAGGTAGCAATGCCGTCTACTGCAGCTGACGCAAAGGGATTGTTAACTACAGCAATTAGAGATGATGACCCAACTATTTTCTTTGAGCATAAAGCTTTATATGGTCTACAAGGTGAAGTTCCAGAGGGTGATTATTTAGTTCCTTTTGGAAAAGCAAGAGTGGTCTCTGAAGGTACAGATTGCACGCTTGTTGCAACTGGAAGAATGGTATCATTTTGTGAAGACGCAGCAAATTCTCTTGCTGCTGATGGAATTAGCTGTGATATCCTTGACCCAAGAACAACAAGTCCTCTAGATGAAGATGCAATTTTAGATAGTGTTGAAAAAACTGGAAGACTTATTGTTGTTGATGAAACTCCTCCGCGTTGTTCTTTTGCAGCTGATGTAGCTGCTTTGGCTGCAAGTGAAGTTTTTTCATCTTTAAAAGCTCCAATTAAAACTGTTACTGGACCTCATTCTCCAGTTCCATTTGCTAAGGAACTAGAAACTGCTTTCTTACCCTCTCCTTTAAAAATTAAAACAGTAATAGAACAAACAGTTAAATATAGTTAGGAAATTACAATATGAGTGATAAAATTGAACCTCTTATCATGCCTAAGTGGGGCATCGAGATGGATGAAGGTAAGCTTACAGAATGGCTAGTTGAAGAAGGCACAAGTTTTTCAAAAGGTGATCCACTTGTTGTTATCGAAACTGATAAAATTTCTAATGAAGTTGAAGCAGAGATCGATAGCAAGTTAAGAAAAAAAGTTGTTCAATCCGATGGTACATACCCAGTTGGAGCTCTATTAGGTATTTTTGCTCCTGATGGTGTTAGCGATGAAGAAATAGATAATTTTGTTAACGAATATGTAGCTCCTGATACTTCTTTTAAACCTGCAAGTGCAAGTTCCTCTGAGTCCTCTACTCCCGCTCCTACTCAAGAAGTTTCTAATAATGCTCAATCTTCAACAAGCTCTGAATTACCTTCCGCGCCTCCAGAAAATATTAATATTTCTCCAAAAGCTTGGGAAATTGCACTTGAGCTAGGTGTTGATGTATCCGCAATTATTCCGTCAGGAAGAAGAGGTCGTATTTCTGTGCAAGATGTTGAACAAATAGCAGATCCAGCAAAACTTGCAGCTTATAAAGGAGAGGAAACTTCTGAAGCTCCCATATCTGACAATCCATCTACATCAATTGAACATACTTCAATGCGAAAAGTAATTGCTGAAAGATTAGTCAGTTCAAAAAATACAGCACCACATTTCTATTTAAATGTCGACTTAGAGGTTGACGTCTTAATGGATAAAAGAGCTACACTTAATAAAGATACTTCTGAAAAAATTTCTGTAAATGATTTAATTATTAAATGTGTTGCTACAGCTCTTAAAAAACATCCAGAAATTAATATCAATTGGACCGATAATGCGATCCTTCAATTTGAAAATGCAGATATATCTGTTGCAGTTGCAACGGAGGCAGGCTTAATTACACCAATTATAAAAAATGCTGGCAATATATCAGTACAAGAAATCTCTTCAGAAATGAAAAGGTTATCTGATCTGGCACATAACAATAAATTAATGCCATCCGATTACCAAGGCGGTACATTCTCAATTTCTAATTTAGGAATGCTTGGGATTAAGGATTTTACAGCTGTAATTAATCCTCCTCAATGCGCAATTCTTGCTGTTGGCGGTTTACAAACTAAGGTCAGTGAAAACGAGGGAAATGCTGTATTTAGCAAAATAATTTCTGTAACTATGTCATGTGACCACAGAGCTATTGATGGTGCTGTTGGAGCTCGTTTCTTACAAACATTGTCTGAAGTAGTTAAGACAGCTGAGGGTATATAATCTAATTAAGTTTTATATCTTACTGTCACTTTCTTCCCAATAAGGATCTCTTAATTCTCTTTTAAGAATTTTTCCTGTTGGCGCCTTTGGAAGTGCTTCAATGAATTTCACAGACTTAGGTTTCTGATAAGAAGCAAGATTTTCTTTAGCTATATCAATAATTTCTTTTTCTGTGGCATTCATTCCTGGCTTTAAAACAACATATGCCATCACTGATTCACCCCATTCGTCATCTGGGATTCCAAAAACAGCTGTCTCTAATACCGCCTCATGTTGTGATACTGCTTCTTCAACTTGAACAGAATAAATATTTTCGCCACCAGATATAATCATATCTTTTGCTCTATCCTTGATAAAAATATATTGCTCATCATCCCAAGTCGCAATATCACCTGTCCACATCCAACCATTTTTAATGCATTTATCAGTTAGGTCTTGCTGGCGATAGTATCCAGACATATTTGCATCAGACTTAACTATTATTTCACCAGGCGTCTTATTATCATTTGGGACAGGCTTTCCATCAGGCCCAACAACAAGAACAGATGTAACATATCCTGCTCGACCACAAGATTTAAGTCTTTCAGGGTGAATGCCGTTTACTGCATTAATATGATCTTCTTGAGAAAGGAATGTCATAGTAGTTCCTTCTGTTTGTCCATAACCCTGAATAATACCGCCAGGAAGTTTCTGAAGAACCTCCTCTATTACTCGAGTTGGCATTGGACCACCTCCATATTGAACACACCTCAAGCTTGATAAATCAAAGTTATCAAAACCTTCAACTGCTAGCATCCAATTAAGCATTGTTGTAATTCCAAGAAACCCAGAGACGTTTTCCTCCTGAATAAGATTCAGTGCAAGTTCAGCATCGAAATTCATCAAAACAATAGGGCAACCGTGAGAGGTGTAATTCATAGCCAACAAAACAGGAATATGAAACATTTGACCCGTAAGCATATAGACATCTGAGGGCACTATTCGTTCAGCAACTGTTTGGTTTAACATACCAAAATATGCAGATTTATGAGTATGCAAAGCCCCTTTGGAAACGCCAGTTGTTCCACCCGTATACAAAATAAAAAAAGGATCTTCGTCACCAATATCTTCTGCTACTATTGGCTCTGTTGACGGTGACTTATCTAATAACAAATCAAACGAATGATCACTATCAACATCATACTCCAACCAATGGTCAATAAAATCTATCTTCTTCTGTAAATCTTTAGCTACACTTTGAAACTTACCCTGAGTTATAATAACGCTAGGTTCGCCATTTTTTAATATCTGAGCTAACTCATCCACACCCAATCGCCAATTTAGCGCATGAGCAACCAAACCAACTCGTCCGCATGCAAAAAAGAGGGATAGAAATTCAATAGAATTTTGTGAAAGAATGGAGACTCTATCGCCCTTCTTTAAACCAAGGCTCATAAGGCCATTAGCAGTCTTTTTAACTAATTCATCCAACTCAAAAAATGTTATTCTTTTTCCTGAAGTCTGATCATATACAGCCCAAGAGTTTGGACGAAGCTCTGCTTGTTTTGCCGTTGTAAGACCTATATTAATCATAATTTCCTTCCCAAATTTTATTCTTTTTTATTTCATTTTTATTTAATACATTCTAGAATTATCACATAATAATTTTAATATTCCAAGCGAATGATAACCTACTATATTTGATATCAGAGGAAACTTATGAATTTAAAGGATGCTAGAAATTTAGGACATATATCAACTATTTTTGATGATAAATTTTCTAAAAAAGATTGCTTAACAGTAGACAATAGAACATTAAGTTTCGAAGAATTTTCAGAGCTTACAACCTCATATGCCAAAAAATTTAGAGAGCTTGGTCTTCAAAAAGGAGATAAAGTAGGAATACTTTTATTCAATTCAATTGAATATTTAACTCTTATGTATGGTGCCATGTACGCAGGTATTGTTCCGGTAAATATTAATGCTCGTTATAAGGCAAAAGAACTTCACTATGTAATGCATGATAGTGGTTGCAAAGCATTGTTTACTAGCTCAGATTCTGATGAAGTAACTAATTTCTCTAATTTAATAAGTTCCGTCTATGACTCTCCTGAAGGAAAGCCTCAAAATCTATCTGATGTATACATTATAGGTGGATCTAGAGATAAAAGATTTAAGGACTTTAAAGACTTTGAAGAAATTGAAGTAAACAATAAAATTCACCAAGACCCAATAGGCCAAGATGATGACCCAGCATTTATTATGTATACATCTGGAACAACTGCAAATCCAAAAGGATGTCCTTTAAGCCATGCAAGTTTAATTTATGTTGCAAACGCAATGGTTAATAGATGGAGTATGAGCGAAAAAGATGTTTTTTGGGACCCTCTTCCTATGTTTCATATGTCATCAATACTTCCATTTATGGCCTGTGCAATTTCAAAATCAACCTTTATCTCAACTATTCATTTTGATCCTGATACCTCAATTAAAACATTAATTGAAAAAGATGTTTCAATTGCTTTTCCTGCTTTTCCAGCTGTAATGGTTTCGCTTATTAACCATCAAGATTTCTTACCTGAAAATCTCAAAAGCCTAAGATTAATAAATAACGTAGCCCCAATAGAAACTTTAAGGTCCTTCCAAAATAAAGTTCCTCAAGCTAGCTTGGTTTCTGCTTATGGATTAACAGAGGTGGGAGGTGTTACCTCATTTGGCTCACCTGAAGATTCTCTGGAAGACAGAATCTCAACATGCGGCAAACCATGGCCAGGTGCAGAAATAAGGATACTAAACCCTGAAACAAATGAAGTTCTAGGTCCGGATGAAAAAGGACTTATTGAAATTAGAGGAAAGCATGTATTTTCCGGTTATTTAAATGATAAAAAAGCAACTGAGAATGCCTTATCATCAGATGGTTGGTTTTCAAGTGGGGATATTGGGTCTTTAAGTAAAGAAGGGCATATTCGTTTTCATGGAAGATTAAAAGATATGTTGAAGGTTGGTGGAGAAAATGTAGCAGCATTGGAAATTGAAGCTTATTTTGATAGCCACGAAGAAGTTTTAATTAGTCAGGTAGTTGGAGTGGATGATGACCACCTTGGTGAAGTTCCAGCGTTATTTGTTGAAAGAAAACCTGGATCAAAAATATCAAAAGAAGATCTTATCGTATTTTCAAAAGGACAAATCTCAAATTTTAAAATTCCTAGATATATTGTCTTTATAGATGATTGGCCTATGTCTTCAACAAAAGTTCAAAAATTTAAATTAAAAAATTTCGACTTGGGAGAAAAAGTTTTTGGTAAATAAATAAGTTTACAGAGGCATTACTCGGTAAGAAATTATTTTTTTATCTTTTATCTCAACCCAACCAGAGAATGATTTTTCACTTCCATCAACACCTATTACACTCGCCTGGAAAGCTCCAGAAGTACCATCAGTCAAAACTTTATGCACTTTATGAATGATGCCTTCGACTTGCATCTCTTTTACCCGGCCGATAAGGAATTCCTTAACCGCTTCACGTCCATTCAATGTATCAATAGTACTAGCATCATGGCCATCATGCTCCCAAACCTGGGTATGAATCCATTCAACAGATTCATGCATAGCCTGTACTGCGGATTCAGCATTAGCAGAATCAATATTATTAAAATATATATCTTGAAGAAGACTTAATAACTCTTCATTTGTTATTAAATTAGAATTCATAATTGGCCTTAATGAAAAATTTTAAAATACTCTTGCTGGATGGTCTTTTGCAATAATTTCTTGTAACTCAAAAACATTACCATCAATATCTCGACCGTATGTTGCCTTTACCTGACCAAAATCTTGAGGTGGAGCATGAAATGTAACACCATTTTTAACTAATCTTTCATATTCCTCCTCAATATTTGTTACATCTACACAAACATGAGTATGACCATGATTGTTGACTGGACGATTCCTGTCCATTAACTCAGGTTCTGGACTAGAATACTCGAAAAATTCAATCATAATGTTACCGCATTTTAAAAAACCTTGCTTTGCTGCACTACTTCTTAAGCCAACAACATCATCAATTTGTTCAGATCCCGAGGGCCATTCAGACCTTGAAACCTCTTCGAAACCAAAATTATCATTATACCACTTCATCAATCTATCAATATCAGGTGTTGAAATTGCTGCATGATGCAAACCGTTAATTGCCATATTAGATACCCCCATCCTAATAACAAAATTTTACTTGAGTTTTTATAACTGTCAATAAATCGATAAAATCATATTATTTTGTGTTTGTAAGATTCATATTTAATCATAATATATTAGGGTACTTCTTAAATTGGAGAAACTTATGAATGATTTAATATTACAACCAGCCATTATAATGTGTGTATTATCTTTTGTGATGATGGTTTGGATGTATGCAACTAGACTCCCCGCAGCAAAAAAACTTGAAGAAGATGGAGTTGATGTTCAAAAGTTCTCACACCCTGCTTCAATTGGTGGAATTTTTCCTAGTAAAGTTGAAAGGGTTGCGGATAATTATAATCATCTTTTTGAACAACCAACTATATTTTATGCAATTTCATTTATAATTTGGGGTCTTAATCATACGGATGTTCTTCACCTTTATTGTGCTTGGACTTATGTTGTAATTAGAATTATTCATTCTATTCTTCAAGCAACAATTAATCTTGTGTGGTTTAGATTTTCTCTTTTTATGTTAAGCTGGATAGCTCTAGCCATCATGATATTTAGAGAAGCATTAATAATTATTTAATATTAATCAATAGCCTAGTCTGGAAGGGCATATGCTATCAAGTGATCAGAAGCTGGTGATCCTACAGCCCAGTGACCTCCAGCAGCTATAACTACAAATTGTCTGCCATTCTTATTTTTATAAGTCATAGGTGTTGCGTGGCCACCAGTTGGTAATCGAAACTTAGCTAACTCTTCACCTGTTAAAGTATTAAATGCTCGCAAATAATAATCACTAGTTGCAGCAATAAATGTTAAGCCTGAAGCAGTTACTGTAGGTCCCCCTATATTAGGAGCCCCTTTTATCCACCAAAATGGAAAAGGTGCTAAATCTTTAGAAGTTCCAAGAGGAATTTGCCACAAATGCTCTCCAGTATCTAAATCAATTGCCGTTAGATTGCCCCAAGGTGGTTTTGTACATGGAACACCTAAAGGTGACATAAAACCAAAAGCTCTAATTGTACAATAAGGCGTTCCTTCATTTTGTTGCAATGCTGAAAATCTTGATTGAACGCTATCCCTCGCTAAATCTTTAAGGGCTTTATCACAATCACTTCTTGGGATCATTACTATAGTACTGGAGAGGTTCATAGTATTTGCAATGAGAATATTTCTAGAAGCATCAATTGCAGGACCACCCCAATTCGCTCCCCCAATCGCGCTTGGATAATGGACACTACCTTCAATTGATGGGGGTGTATAAAGACCTTCATTCCTATAATCTTCGGCAGCTTTTTTACAATATCCTTTATCCCAAGGAGTAAAGCCAAAAACATCTTCAGGATCTAAATAAGTCGGAGTAAGAGGTGCTGGCTTTGATGGAAAAGGTTGTGTCTTTGTAACATAGTCACCATCCACTGCTCCTTGGGGTACATCCCTTTCTTCAATTGGAAAAATAGGTTCACCAGTTTCTCGATTCAGTAAAAAAACTAATCCCATCTTTGTTGTTTGAGCTAAAGCCTTAATAATCTTTCCGTCTTTTTTTATATCATAAAAAGTTGGTTGTGATGGAACATCATAATCCCAAATATCATGATGAACTGTTTGAAAATGCCAAACAACCTCTCCAGTTGAGGCGTTTAATGCAACAACAGAACTAGAATAATAGTCTGATCCATTTCGATGGCCACCATAATTATCTGCTGCAGTATTACCAGTTGGTAAATAAACAAGATTTAATTCAGGGTCGGTCGAAATTATCGACCAAACATTTGTTGTCCCTCTTTGATATAACTGGTTTCCTAGATCATCGATAACTGGTTCTTGACCTGGAGGAATAGGGTCCCAATACCAAACTAACTCACCTGTCCGAATATCATAAGCACGAACTACACCTCCCGGTACAGAAGTACTTACATTATCAGGAATGCCTCCGCCAACGATTACTAAGTCACCTATAATAGCTGGTGGTGAAACACTATAATAAAATGCTGGATTGTGATCGCCTAGACCGGATCTTAAATCGACAAGACCATCATCACCAAAGTCCTTACATAGCTCTCCAGTTTTTCCGTCAATAGAAAAGAGCTCTGCATCAATTGTTCCTGTAATAATCCTATGATAACATTTATCAGATTCAACTTTTTCACTATCAATCCAACTACCAACACCTCTGCAGTGCATAAGTGCTTTACCCTCTTTTTCAACTTTCGGATCAAAAATCCATTTTTCCTCACCTGTTGCAGGGTCCAAAGCAAAAACTCTATTATAAGGAGTGCAATAATATAAAGTTTCATTTACTAAAAGAGGAGTAGCTTGAAAAGATGTTTGCTGACTGCTATTTGGTGTAACATCTTCTGTCCAGTTTAAACCCTTGTGATAATCACCAGATCGATGCGTCCAAACTTTTTTTAAATTTTTTACATTTTCAGGAGTAATCTCTGTAGCTTTAGAATAATGGCCGCCGCCAGAGTCTTTTCCATAAGAAGACCAGTCATCAACCTCTGAGTAACCTTGAGAAGCATATAAAATAAAGATTAAAATAATTAATAGACTTCGCAAAATTCTTTCTCCTAAATAAAAAACACAGTATTTTATACTTGCCTCTTTACTAATTGACAATATTTTTTGTGTTTGTAGAGTAAGTTATCAACGATTATTTATATGGAGGCATTATGAGCAATATTGAAGAAAGATTAGAAAAAATTGAGGCAATACAAAGTATTAACGATTGCTTAACAAGATATTGTCGTGCACTTGACTGGATGGATGAAGACCTCTTGAGAAGTTGCTTTATAGAAGATGGCTTCATTGATTATGGATTTTATGCAGGAGATGCAAAAGGTTTTATCCCCGCAGTTATGGAAGTTGAGAAAGGTGGTCATAGCTGGCATTTAATCAGCAATGTAGCCATTGAGATAAATGGTGATAAAGCGGAAGTAGAAAGTTATGGACTAACCTCAGGCGGTGAAATAACCGAGGCTGGAATTCAAGATGTTAATGTTTATTGTGGTAGATATCATGATGAATTTTCGAAAACACCTGAAGGCTGGAAGGTTAGTAGAAGGTTGTATATTTTAGATGATAATTTTTCTGTCAAATCAGAGGGTATTAGAGGTGATCTCGGAGGCTTATTCTTAGGTTTCAACCTTAGGGCCGATAATGAAAAATATAGAAAGCTAGATAAATAAATAATTCAATAATAAAAAGGAAGCAATCATGTCATCACTACTTGCGCACGTTAAAGTCGTAGAGGGTCAAGAACAAAAATTCGAAGAACTTCAAAAGGAACTCTACAAACAATCGCATGCCAATGAAGATTGTATTATTCGTTATGAGCATTATAGAGGAAGAGAGAAAAACTCTTATTACTCGTTATTAGTTTATCCAACATATTTAGATTTTCTTATTAAGCATCAAATTAGCAAACATCATGAAGAGGCTGGAGCTCAATTCGGAGGAGTTATTGAAAGCCTAGACCTTGAATGGTTAGATCCTATTGAAAATGCAGCACCCGTAGGTATTACAGAAATGCAAGAGTTACCTGAAAATGCTCCTGAATTAGCAAAAGAATATATCGAAACCTATCCTGCTGTAGTTCAAAAATGGTGGTTTGATTTAAGAAAAAAATAAATAAAAGAACTTTATAAGAAAATAATATAATAATTTAGCAAAGGAGTTAAACATGTCGTCTTTATTAGCCCATATTAAAATAGTAGAAGGTCAAGAACAAAAATTCGAAGAACTGTCAAAAGAACTATATAAACAATCACACGCTAATGAGGATTGTATTATTCGCTATGAATACTATAGAGGAAGAGAAAGAAGCTCCTATTATACTCTTTTGGTCTACCCCACATATTTAGATTTTTTACTTAAACATCAAATCAGTGAATATCATGAAGCAGCTGGTGCACAATATGATGGAGTTATTGAGGATATTAATCTCGAATGGTTGGACCCTATTGAAGACGCAGCACCTGTCGGGGTTACAGAAATGCAAAAAGTACCTGAGGATGCATCTGATTTAGCAAAAGAATATGGTGAAAGTCATGCAGCGGAAGTTCAGGATTGGTGGATGAAGCTAAGAAAGGTTTATTGAGATCCATCAAATAATACGTCAATTTCAGATAATACTGCAATTTTATCTTCTTCCACTGTTAATTGTATTGAACATGAAGCAACAAATTGACTCTCTTCAACTTTAATTTCTGTAATATGGCCAGATACAGTTACTAAATCACCTTCAAGAACTGAATCTGTCATTTTATTATTCATTTTTAGAATTTGAGAGTTAGGAAAATTTTCTTCAATCATGTTTAGTATATAAGCAATATTTGCAGGGCCCTGATTGATAGTTTTATTACCCAAACCAACCTGCTTAACGGCATTGGCATCTAGGTGAATGGGATTTGGATCATCAAGAATAACTGCCCAAGTATCCATGCTTTCTTGAGGTACTAAAAATTCCCAATCCTTTAAAGTAAATCCTTCGCTATACATTAAACCTCCTTCTCCGGAAGTATCCATATATAATTAATGCTAGCTACTTGAGAATTAGGATTATCAAACATTGATAAAGTAAAATCTAAAATCTTAATTCTACCTAGTTTTTTACTAATCTTTTCTTTTAATGAAATAATCTTTCCATCAATCTTGTATTCTCGATCTATTTGTAATGGTGATGTAAAAGACATATTACACTGGCCAAGCATCGGACCATTATTTACATCATAGTCCAATAAATTAAAGATATCCTGTATGGACGCACCTGAACCCCTTAATGTTGAGGTGAAAAGAAAAATAGGATGAGCGTTTATAAAGTTATTTAGGTTTTTATCGTTAACTAACACGCCTGTGGATTTATAAATTGATATATTAGTATCACTATCAATAAAAAATATTCCTCCAGGAAAATTGAGGCCAGAAAAAACATCATTTGGAAGCCCTTTAGGGTTTGAGATTAATTCTTCCCATGTTTTTTTATTTTCCTTAACCACATTAAATGCCTTTTACGAACTACCTTTAATCATATAAGATATTATATGTATTTGAGATTATAATTAATATTAAATAATAAATTAGCAGCGAAATGTTTAAGGAAACTATAAATGAAAAAAATTTTATTCTTACTATTATTTATATCAATATATTCATCGCCAACACATGCAAGTGCAGCTGTTGAGGATGAAGGGGGTTTATTTACTGGATCAGATAAGGTTTCAGGAAAAATTTTTAATGAATCTTGTTTGGGTTGCCATAGTGGGGGTACACCAAGAGCACCTCATGCGACTACATTCTCTGCCATGTCAGCAGATTATATCTTAGAAACTTTAAATGGCGTAATGTCATCTCAATCGTCTCACTTAACAGATAAAGAAAAGGTTAAGCTTGCAGAATATATTAGCGGAAGCCCTATAACTACAAATTTACCAGAACCAAAATATTGTGAAAAAAATTCAACTATAAAATTCAATAATAATTCATATACTCAATGGGGTTATGATCGAGAAAATACTAGAAATACTAACTCTAATATAGATAGTCAAAATTTAGATAAACTAAAATTAAAATGGGTCTTTGCATTTCCAGGCGCCACAAGATCAAGGTCTCAACCTTCTGTTTCTGGTAATGTAGTCTTTATCGGCGATCAAAATTCACATCTTTATGCCCTAGATAGAAATGATGGCTGTGTTCGTTGGAGAACTAAAATTCAAGGAGAAATTAGATCTGCACCAGTATTAGAAAAAATAAACGGAAAGTATTTTGTTTTCTCTGGCGATTATGAAGGAAATGTTTACAAGCATGATGCAATTACTGGAGAAAACCTTTGGACTAAATCTCTTAGATATCATCCAAGAGTAATACTAACTGGATCAGTTCGAGTATACGATAATGTCATTTATGTTCCACTTTCATCTCGAGAGTGGGCTGATGGAGCAAACCCAGATTATGAGTGTTGTTCTTTTAGAGGCGGTGTAATGGCTTTAAGTGCTGAAAATGGAGATGAGTTATGGAGAACTTATTCTATACCAGTACCTTCAAAACATACTGGAAAATATAATGAATCCGGTAAGAAAATTTTAGCACCATCTGGGGTTCCTGTATGGAATTCTCCAACAGTGGATAATAAGAGGAATCTTATTTATGTAGGGACCGGTGAATCATATACATCGCCAGCAGCAGATACGAGTGATTCAATTTTAGCAATTGATAAAACTAAAGGTGGGATTGTTTGGTCTTTTCAAGCACAGACTGGTGATGCATGGAATATGGGTTGCTTTATTTCATCTGGATCAGGTTGTCCTGAAGAAAATGGACCAGATTGGGATTTTGGAGCCTCAACCGTCTTAATAGACTTGGATGATGACAAGAGTATACTCTTTGGAGGCAGGAAATCAGGACATGTTTATGCTTTAGATCCGGATCAAAATGGAAAGCTTTTATGGTCAAAAAAAATAGGAAGAGGAGGGTTTGCTGGAGGAGTTCATTGGGGTATGACGACGGATGGAAAGAGTATTTTTGCGGGAATTTCTGATAAAAACTATATTAATAAATTTCCTGGCCCCGCTACACCTGGTGTCTACTCTCTAGATGCGAAAACCGGATCACTAAACTGGAAATTTGAACCTCAAGATAGATGTGAAGGGCTTGGTGGTGCTTGTGATAGAGGCATTTCAGCAGCTCTTAGCTCTACAAATGATATAATAATTGCCGCTGGCATGGATGGATGGATGTATATTTTAGATAATACTTCAGGCAAGCTGTTATGGGAATTTAACACGAATGTTGATTTTTCAGAATACACGGATATTAAAGCATATGGCGGAACCATTGAAGGTCTTGGACCGGTTATAGCAGGCAGTAATCTATTTATGAATTCTGGCTACCAATATGGTGGTAATATGGCTGGTAACGTTTTATTAAATTTCGAGTTATTAGACTAGCTGTAATTTGTAAGATAATCTGTTGCCTCAACAATCCTATCCATGTCGGGTAAATAAGCAGCTTCAAGGTTTGGTGCAGCGGGAACAGGACAATGTGGAGGTGTTAAAACTCTTGTAGGAGCTTTAAGAGAAGAAAAGACTTCATCACTAACCATACTAGTTATCCAAGATCCAAATGAACAAACTGGATTTGATTCATCAATTACTAAAAGTCTCCCAGTTTTTTCAACACTATCATAAACCATATCCTCATCAAAAGGAGATAGAGATCTAGGGTCGATAATTTCAGCAGAAATACCTTTTTCCTCTAATTTTGCTACACATCCTTGAGTAATTCCAACCATCTGACCAATAGCAACAATGGTAATATCATTTCCTTCTTTTATAATTTTCCCTTTTCCAAGAGGAACCTCGTAAGAATCATCAGGTACCTCTCCTTCCATACCAAGAAGGGATTTATGTTCACAAAACATGACCGGATCATTATCTCGAATTGCAGAAATTAAAAGCCCTTTCGCATCATAAGGATTTGAAGGCGTGACTACTTTTAAACCAGGTATATTTGCAAAAATTGAATAAGGTGATTGAGAGTGTTGTGGACCACAACCAATTCCTGCTCCTATCATCGTTCTAATTACGAGAGGGGTTGCTCCTTGCTCACCATACATAAAACGAAACTTTGCTGCTTGATTATAAATTTGGTCAAAACAAACACCAAAAAAATCTGAAAACATTAATTCTGCTATTGGTCTGAGACCAGAAAGAGCTGCTCCTGCAGCCGCACCCATAATTGCTGTTTCACTAATAGGTGTGTCAATGACTCTTTTTGCTCCAAATTCATCCCATAAACCTTGAGTTAAACCCATTGGGCCACCAGCAGCTTCGCCCTCAAAATCACCACAGCCTCTTCCACCTGAAATATCTTCACCAATCACAAACACTTTTTCATCACGTTTCATCTCGAGGATCATTGCCTCAATAATAGACTCTCTATAAGTTTTAATGCTCATTAGTAGCTCCCTTTTTCGTATACATTAGTCGTTAACTCTTCAACATTAGGTAAGGGGCTATTCTTTGCCTTTTCAACTGCCGCTGTAACTTCGCTTGAAAGATCTTCATCAATCATATTTAAATCTTTACTGTCAACAAGACCCGCCTCTTCTACTTTTTTACGGAAAATTTTTAATGGATCAAAATCTCTTCTTATGGTTTCAAGTTCCTCTTTTGTACGATAGTGCTGAGGATCACCTTCAAAATGTCCATACCATCTTTTTGCTACACACTCTATTGCACTAGGTCCTTCTCCTTTTCTTGCTCTCTCAGCAGCTTCGGCAGCAACTTCTTGAACAGCAAAAAAATCAGATCCATCTACTTTATAAGATGGCATACCAAAACCTTTTGCTCTTCCTGCAATATCTCCTCCTCCACAATGATAATCCACTCCCGTAAATTCACCATAACCGTTATTCTCAAAAACAAATAAAACAGGAAGTTTCAATACACTAGCAAGATTCATTGATTCAAATACAGCACCTTGATTTGAAGCACCGTCACCAATAAATGCTGCGGAAACTATATTTTCATCTAAAACCCTTTGTTTTAATGCTGCCCCAACAGCAATAGGAGCATTAGCACCAACTATTGCATTTGCTCCAAGCATCCCAACCGAGAGATCAGCAATATGCATAGAACCGCCCTTACCCTCACACAAACCATCAGCTCGACAAAAAATTTCCATTGTCATTTTTTCAAGGTTTGATTTCTTGGCGATACAATGTCCGTGACCTCTGTGAGTACTAGAAATTGTATCAGTATCGTTTAGCTCAACACATATACCTGTCGCTATTGCTTCCTGGCCTATATAAAGATGTATAAATGCTGGAACAGTTCCCTTAGCAAACTCATCACGCATAGTTTCTTCAAAGACTCTAATCTTTTTCATTCTAGTATATGCGTCTAATAATTTATCCTTACTTAATTGCACTTCCCTCTCCCTTTTAATTATTCGTTTATTTGAACAATAATTTTTCCTTTTGCTCTTTGAGTTTCTAAATATTCATAAGCCTTACTAGTGTCTATAAAATTAAAAATTTTATCAATGAAAACTTTTATTTTTTCTTCTTCTATCCAATCTCTTACAATACTTAAATCAATTCCATTTGACTTAACAACAACGGATAAAAATTTTCTATTAGAAAATATAGAAAAGAATCTTCCAGCTATACTTTCTAATCGAAAAGGGTCAGTTGTAATGAATGATCCATTAGGTGTTAAAAAGTCTTTTATTTTATTAAATGATAAGTTTCCATAACAATCATAAATTATATCATATTCATTCTTTCTTAAATTATTTAGAGAATTTTCTTTAGTATAATCAATGGCTTCATCTACTAAGAATGTATCTAACATCCAATTAATATTTCTGTGACTTGTTATGGATGTAACTTTAGCTCCAAATATTTTTGCTATTTGAATAGCAAAAATACCTGTTCCTCCAGATGCACCATTAATTAAGACTTTATTTCCTTTTTTAATTTTAGCTAATTGAACTAATGCCTGATAAGAGGTTAATGCAGCCAATGGAACAGCTGCTGCTTTTCCTATATCGATATTAGAAGGAGCTTTAGATAGAATAGATTGATTAACTTTAATAAATTGCGATGAAGTTCCTTCATTCAATTGTGATAAAAAACCAAAAACTTTTTCACCTATCTCAAAATTATTAACACTCTCTCCTTTTGCTACAATCTCACCACTAAAATCTGAGCCTGTTGTCCTTGGAAAAGTTCGGAATGTCATTAGTTTCAACATTCCGTTACGGAGCTTATAATCTAGAGGGTTTAGGGAAAAAAAATTAACTTTTATTAATACTTCTTTATCTAATACTTTTTTAGGATCATCAATTTCACCTTGCTTTAAAACAGAAATATTTCCATACTTCTCATAATAAATAGCTTTCAATTAATCTCCTCCATCCATTTTAAAATAATCAGGCATACCTGCTGGCCAAACAACACCCCATTGAGCCATACCGCCATCAATTGTTAAAATTTCTCCTGTCACAAAACTTCCTGAATCAGAAGCCAAGTAAACAGATGCTTCTGCTATATCCCACACATCACCTAATTTTTGCATTGGGTTTGCTTTATGAAACCTCTCTAATGCTTTATCTGGATAAACTTCAAATCCTTCAGTTTCAATTGTACCAGGGGCAATGCAATTAACTCTAATTTTATGAGGCGCCCATTCTGTTGCTAAAGTTTTAGATAAATAAATTGTTCCAGCCCTAGCGGCACAAGTATGGGCCGCTTGGGGCATGCCTCTTTCTACATTAGCCACTAAGTTTATAATATTTCCATGTGTACCAGATTTTTTCCAACGCTTTGCTGCTTCTTGCATAACCCACCAAGGTCCATTTAAATTAAGGTCGACAACGGCAAGCCATCCTTTTCGAGAAAAATCTATGGCATCTTGAGGAAATTGTCCTCCAGCGTTATTAATAACTGTATCAATTTTTCCATCACGTTCTAAAATGCCATCCAACATCTCTTCTACTTTATCTGGATCACGAACATTTGAAACTTCCCAAAAAATTTTTTTTCCACACCGATTAAAAATTTCATCATAAACTTTGATTAATTTTTCTTCTTTACGGCCACAGATAGTCACTTTTGCGCCAAGGCGAGCAAAAAGAAATGCCATTGCTTTTCCCATTCCGCTTCCAGCTCCTGTTATTAAAACAGAGTGACCATCAAGAAGATTTTCTTTATAGACAGTCTCTCTTGTAGCTAGCTCATCATAAGATAAGCCAAATCTTTGTTTTGAATCTGTCAAAATTAATCCTTATTATAATAATTATTTTTCTATGAACGGGCTTAGGACTTTTGGGATACTATAATCTTGATCCATCTTATTATGCCCAATTTTTTTATCAAGCTCTTCATGCCAATGATAAATTCTTCTTTCTTGATAATTTAGCAATACACCTTTAAATCCAGGACTTGAAACGCTAGCCTGAATATCGGGCGCAAACTGAGTATCTTCAAACAAAATATTCTCAAAATTCTCAATCCTTTTTTCCCATACCTCTGGAAGATCGCCATCCCCCCAATCAGGCGAAAACCAATGGACATCAATTTCACAAGTATCATCAGATGTAGGCCAAAAAGTTAAAAATGGAATACCAGTTGCAGCTGGCGGAGTGACCAAATTAGGGAAAAAACTATATGAAGCATTCTGATGTTTTGGTATTTCAGAAACAGTCTCTATCTCTTTTAATCCTATTGCCCCAGGATCTCTCCAGTCAGGGTCCCGATGAGGAGTCACCATCCTAGAATGACCATTGGGCCATAAATTTATATATGTACCTTCTATATCAATAAACCGGCTTACTGTTTTTTTATGAATTGAAGGTACATGATAAACCTCAAGAAATGCATCTAAAAGTACCTTTACATTGCTATTAACCGGATAAGACTTAGAGTGAACATGTCTTAATTTATCCGGCTGGAACTGTTCCATATGCTCGCCGAGAATACCTAAATAATCTTTTAAAGGTTCCGCATCAGGATCTAAATTTATAAATATCCAATTTCCAAGTCGATCACAAGATACCTCAATCAAACTTTGACAAGATTTATCTAAATCAACAAAGTCTCTAGGATCCCTTAAGTTTATAAGGTTACCATCAAGATCATAACTCCACCCATGATATGTGCAAACTAGAAGTCTTGCCTTTCCACTTTTATCATTAACGACAGGGGCACCTCTATGACGACATGTATTATAGTAAGCCTTAATTTTATCATCACCTGAATTAACTATTACAATTGGAACTTTTAGCTTATCCCAAACAAAATAACTTCCTTTCTCAGGAAGTTGGTCAGAGTGACATGCATAAACCCAAGATTTATGCCATAAATGTTTAATTTCTAGTTTTTGAAACTCAGAATCTGTGTAACGCTCTCCTGGAATAACAGGAAAACCTGGAAATCCTTCAGGAGGACCTGTTCTTGCTTTTTCTCTTTCAAAGCCCTCCAAAACTTTCTTTGTATCTTCATCAATATCTAACATTTTAACCTTCATTAATGATTTGTATTAATAATTTATCTTATATTATAAAGCAATTTTTTACTGCTTCTTATAAATTAAACAAGTTCCCTTAAAAACTAAAATATCAGTAGCATCCTCATATTTTACTGAATGATCAAATACTGCCACTCCTCTATCTTTTGATGATGTATTACTTTTTGAAATACACTCAGATGTTACATATATTTTACTATTTGGGCGTAGAGGATTCTTCCATCTGACATTATCCCAGCCTATTCCACAAACAAAATTAATATCACTATTAATCTCGTGATCTAATAATCTCCAAAGAGCTGCTACATGAATTCCACTTGCAATAATTCCTTTAAAATTTGAATTTTTTGCTTCATCCTTATCAGTATGAAACCATTGTGGATCATATTGTTTTGCAAAATTAATTATTTCCTCTTCAGTAATTAATTTAAGGTTAGATTTTCTTTTTTCACCGACTGAAACATCTTCAAAATAACGCCAACTTTTAACTTTTAGTGTCAACTTTAGATTTTTCCAGAAGTGATTGATGGCCAAAACTTTTCAGCACCAGAGGCAACTGCCTTTTCACCAAGAGATTTTGCCCAGTAGCTTCCCGCTCCATACTCAGCTCTCCAAGACCAAAGTCTTCTAGTTGAAAAATGTAAACCATGCTCATAAGTAAAGCCTATAGCTCCATGAACTTGATGAGCTATACTTGCGCAAATTGATACTGCATCATCAACTCTGCTTTTAGCAGATGCAATTGCAAGATCCTCACAACCATTATCCATAGATGAGCTTGCATAATCAGCTGCTACGCCAGAAGCTGCTACATGAGTTGCAAGAACAGCAAGTTCTTGTTGAATTGCTTGAAATTTAGCAATTGGTCTACCAAATTGCACCCTATCGTTTGCATATCTAACAGATTGATCTAACAAAAACTCTAATCCTCCAGCAATCTGACAAGACCTCATCAAGGCTCCAATTTTTAAAATATAATCAGATGGAATATCAATTTCAGATGAGCTTATAATCTCAGCATCAGAAAAATCAATATTAGCTCTACTCTCTAATGCTAGATTCTTATCATCACTTATGGAATTCTTTGGTATTGATAGTAATATTACTTGAGAAGAATTCTTACCAACTACAACAGCTACTCCATGCGTTGCGCTAGAACCAAAAGGTGTTCTCTTAGAAATACCCGAACATTTATTATCAGAAATAGAGAGATCACCATCAAGAATCGTAACAATAGACTCTTCGGGTAATGGAATTCCACCTAAACCAAGAAGATGTCCAGCAATAATATTTTCTGCAAGAGGGATAGGGGCCTGATACCTTCCTATTGCCTTAAACAGAATACCTGCATCAAACCATGACCCACCTACACCACCTAGAGCCTCAGGAACTAAAACTAAATTAAGACCATTATTAACAATTTCATTCCAAAGTTCTTTTGGCCAAACTCCTTTTTCAGAATTTACAATACATTCTTTTGATACATGATCTGAAAATATTTTCTCGGCAGAATCAGATAATAACTGCGATGTCTCATTTAACATTTATCTTAACCCCAATCCTCTAGCAATAATTCCTCTTAATATTTCTCTTGTTCCACCCCTTAATGAAAAAGAAGGAGATATTTGAGTTAAAATTGCTAAATATCTTTGAAAGTCAGATCCGTTTGCGTCAGGCTCAAGACCCATTAATCTATGAGCTATATTTGGAAGCTCTTGCTCAAAAACTGCTCCAAGATCTTTTACAACAGATGCCTCTAGAGCAGGATTTTGACCCTCATCAAGCATACCTGCAACTGATACTGACATTTGTCTTAGGGTTGTAAGGTGAGCCATTTGCCTTCCAATTTCTGTAACGCCCTCATCATCATTTCTAATAGAAAACTCATTAACCAACTCTTGTAAAAGTATATAGCTGGATAAATATCTCTCAGGACCAGAACGTTCTAAAGCTAATTCCGCTGTAACTTGATTCCAGCCATTTCCCTCTTTTCCAATAAGCATATCCGCAGGTACCTCAGCATCTTCGAAAATAACCTCATTGAAATGATGGCGACCAGCTAAATCAATAATTGGTCTAATAGTGATTCCAGGAAGAGATAAATCGACAATAAATTGACTAAGGCCTCCATGCCTATCTTCTTCTTGCGATGTTCTAAAACAAGCAATCATATACTGACATCGATGTGCACCAGATGTCCAAAGCTTAGTTCCGTTAACGATATAAATATTGTCTTTTTTTTCAGCTTTAGTTCTAAGAGCCGCTAAATCTGAACCAGAGTCTGGTTCTGACATTCCTATACAAAAATAAGACTCGCCCTTTAAGATTCCTGGAAGCAACTCTTTTTGGTGCTTCTCAGTTCCATATCGAATAATAAGAGGACCTGACTGCCTATCGGAAATCCAATGAGCACCTACAGGTGCGCCCGCAGTCAACATTTCTTCTAAAATAACATATCGCTCCATTGCTGAACGACCTGCTCCGCCATATTCTTTTGGCCAGTTTAATCCTATCCACCCCTTTTTACCTACTTTTTTGCTGAATTCTTCGTCAGCACCATACCAAGTTTCCGCTCTGGTTTCTTTTGAGATATCTTTAAGCGCATCCGATAAAAATTCTCTTACTTCATATCTTAAAATTTCCGCTTCATTTGAAAATTGCGTTAGATGAAAATTAAAAGGTGTATTCATTATTAGCTCCAAAATATTTTACATTTAGTTAAATTATACTTACTTTGTTCATTTAAAGTAAAAGAGAACATAAACTAAATAAGGAGATGTTTCTATGAGTAATAGCAATAAAAATAGAAAAATTATGGAAACATATTATAAATCAATAAGTAGTGGAGATTTTGAAACAGTAATTTCACTGATGGATGAAAATGTAAAATTTCATATCATTGGCGAATCTCCTTTCTCTGGATACTGGGAAGGTAAGGAAAATGTCTACGGCGTTCTAGTTCCAGCGGTAGTTGCAAGTTTAGATCAAAATACAGTAGCATTTGCTGAGAATTGGAAAATTATGTGCGCAGATGATGATAGAGTAACTGGCTTAATGAGTGCTAGAGGTAAATCCTTAAATGGGGAGGTTATGGATCAGACCTATTGCCATATATTTAAAATTGAAAATTCAAAAATTACAGAAGTTTATGAATTTATGGATACAGCCCAAAATGAAAAAACTCTTAATATTGAAAATTTGAATGGACGATCTGGAGTAGCAGGGTCTATGAAATTTTAATCAGCTATTCTTAAAAGTTGCTTGCCTTTATTTTTACTCTCAAATAATCGTCTAAGAGTTTTTGGAGCATTTTCGAAACCTTCTTGCATATCTTCCTTGCAATTAATCTTTCCTTCAGAGATCCATTTTTTTAATTTCTTTCTTGCGTCCCCGCTCTCTGACATAAAATCAATAACGATAAATCCCTCCATTTTAGCTCTCTTAAAAATTAAATTAGCGTAATTTTCTGGTCCGAAATTTGAATTATCTGTTTTGTGTCGAGATATAATTCCACAAATAGCAACTCGTGCATTCATAGCAATGTGATTTAAGCAATCATTAAGAATTCTTCCACCCACATTATCGTAAAGAACATTAGCCCCTTCTGGACACAACTTTTTTAGAGCTTCATTTATATCTTCAGACTTATAATCAACAGCTCCATCAAATCCAAATTCATCAATCAACATGTCACATTTTTCTTTACCACCAGCAATCCCTATAACTTTGCAGCCAGCAATTTTGAAAATTTGTCCTGCAACGGAGCCTACACCTCCTGCAGCACCGGTTATAACAACTGTATCACCTGGTTTTGGTTTACTAATTTTTGTAACTCCGAAATATGCTGTTAGTCCAGTACTTCCTAAAGCACCCAAGTATTTAGTAGCCATACTTTCATCATCTACTTTCTCAAGTTCAGAGGCATCAAGAATTGGATGCGTTTGCCAACATGTTTGACCAGAAACAATATCACCTTTTTTGAATTTTTTAGATTTACTTTCTAACACTCTTGCAATTCCACCACACCGCATAACATCTCCAATTTCTAGAGGTGCAACATAATTAGAAATTTGCTCCATCCAACCTTTTTGAGCAGGTTGAAACTCTATTACAAGATTTTCGAGAAGAACTTCATTCTCATTAGGTTCTCCAATTTCAGTTTCTTTGTATTCAAAATCAGAATCTTCTATAGGACGCCCAACAGGTCTCCCTGCTAAGGTAAATTGTTTATTAATCATTATAAATCTCTTAAGTAGTTACAATTGTACAAGCTGATATTCCAGGAGCCCCATAAACATGAGTATAAGCTGTTTTAGGATTTCCTTGAACCTGCCTTTTGCCAGCTTCCCCTCTTAATTGAACGCAATTCTCATAAACTTGCCTTAAACCTGACGCTCCTACAGGCTCGCCATTTGCTATACATCCACCATCTGTATTTACTGGTAATTTTCCATTTAGTTTTGTGTCGCCATCTTGAAGGAGTTTTTCTTGATCACCATCTTTACAAAATCCATTTTCAGCCATATGCATTATCTCTGCACCAGATTCCGTGTCTTGAAGTTGAGCAATATCTATATCGTCACGAGTCATACCTGCCATTTCAAATGTTGCCTCAGATGCCCCTACTGTAGGACTTGGGCCTCTTTCAATTTCTAAAGAAGGACTAAAAACCTCAAAAGAACCTAATGGCCTTGACCTAAAAGCTGCTCCTTTTAAAAATAAAGGCTTACTTGTGAACTTATGAGCAATATCTGCTCTACACATTATTAAAGCAACTGCACCTTCTGCAGGAGAACAAAACATATATTTTGTTAATGGATCAGAAACCATCATAGCATTTAGAATGGTATCTTTTGACACCGGATCACGTCTCCAAGCATTTGGATTTAAGGATGCATTATTAAATGCTTTTTCAGCAACAATAGCTAGAGAATCAGAAGTAATACCATAATCATGCATATAGCGTTGAATTTTCATCCCAAAAAATTGAGTTGTTAACATCAATCCAGTTTCTCCATACCACCTCTCAAGTCCTGAGGCTTCAGGATCAGCATTAAAAGCACCTCTTGGATGTTTATCAAAACCTACCGCCATACCAATATCAAATTGGCCTGATTTAATAGTTGTGTAAGCAGACAAAAGAGATGATCCACCAGTTGCACAACCATTTGAAACATTCATAAATGGAATACCAGTAAGACCTAAATCATTAACCATTGCGTCAGCATTTCCAGCTGCTGAAGATCCTCCAAAGGCAAACTGAATATCACCCCATTCCATTTCTGCATCTGATAAGGCTTCGCGCGCAGCATGAACACCCTGCTGCAAACCTGTCATACCTTCTGTTCTTCCAAAGGGGTGAATTCCGATTCCTATTATTGCTACATCTGACATAATTTTCTCCTATAAATCTTTAGATGGTTTAAAGGAAAACATCATTAGATCTTCTCCATCTTCATTTTTAACAAATGGCTCTATTGAAAGCTCCATTTCCATTCCAATTTTTAAATCTTCCGCCTTAACTCCGGATAATCTTGACTCTACCATAATTTGTCCAGGTAGTTCAATATATCCAACAGGATAAGGTTCAAAATCTTCCGGATTTTCTGTTCCTATGTATGGTGTTTTAGGCATAAATCTCTGCACAGTCCATGTCCATAATGTTCCTTTTGTTGATAATTCAACCTGCTCATGGGTATTTGATCTTTTTGCGGGAAAGAAATATCTACCTGTTTCACTGTCTCGACTACCTAATAATTTTGGCTTATCAGATGGCCAAGTAAAAAGATTGTCTGCTATTGGTTTTTGATTACTCATAGATTACACTCCAAAATTAATTAATTTGTCTTTCACGACCTTCCCAGTAAGGGGCTCTTAATTCTTTCTTTAAAATTTTTCCAGACGGATTTCTAGGAAGTTCAGAAATAAAATCAACTGATTTGGGAGATTTAAATCCTGCAATTCTCTCTTTTGCAAAATTAATAATCTCTTCTTCAGATGCACTTTCACCCTCTTTTAGAACAACAACAGCCTTAACTGCCTCACCCCATCTATCATCAGGTATGCCTATTACAGCAACATCACTAATTTTTTCATGACCAAAAATTGCACTTTCAACCTCAGCTGGATAAACATTTTCTCCACCTGACACAATCATATCCTTAACTCTATCATGTACATATACATATCCATCTGAGTCCATATAACCAGCATCACCAGTTCTTAACCAGCCATCTTTTAAAGTTTTTTTTGTCTCGTCTGGGAGATTCCAGTAACCAAGCATATTTGATGTTGATCTTACTGCTATTTCACCAACTTCTCCTAAAGCAAGCTCCTTACTTTCATCATCTAAAATAGAAATTTCACAATGAGGGTATGCTTTACCAGCTGATTTCATTCTTTCGTTTCCTTCTATTGAATGATCCTCTGGTGGCAAATAGGTTACCGAACCACAAGTTTCTGTCATACCGTATAATTGAACAAAGCCACATTCAAAAACTTCCATGGCTTCCTTAAGTAAATCTAAAGGAATTGGTGAGGCTCCATATAATATATATTTAATATTAGAGTAATCAGTCTTTCTTGAATTTGGATGGTCTAAAACCATTTTCATTGCTGCTGGGACCATAAAAATCTTAGATATTTTATATTTTCCTATTACCTCTAAAACATCTTCAGGTATAAATTCTTTTAAAACAACATTTTTTGCGCATGCATAAAGACCTTGTATTCCCCAGCCTGCACCACCGATATGAAAACTCGGCATTGCCACTAAACTTGCATCATCTTCATTCCATTCACCAAACTCCATTCCTTTTTGAGGCTCTCGATTTCTCGAAGAATGAAAATTCCCATGAGTTAATTGAACACCTTTAGGGTTTCCGGTTGTACCTGAAGTATACATTTGAATGGCAACATCATCTAAATTCGGTTGTCTTGAGCAAAGCTCATCATTCTGCTGATCTATCCAAGATTGATAAGAAGGCCACCCCTCTCTTGAGCCCGAAAGGCAAATTACAGTTTCGACACTTGTAGATAGTTCCAATATTTTATCAGCCAAATCAAAAAACTCTTCACCTACAAAAAGTACTTTTGCACCACTATCATTTAAAATATAAGCTACTTCTGGAGGAGCAAGCCTCCAATTGATTCCAACTACTACTGCATTTGCTTTTGTGCAACCTAAAACTACTTCATAAAATAAATCAGAATTCTTATCCATGAAAGCAACGCGTTCTTGATTAGCTACTCCAATCTCAACTAATCCATTGGCAACTTTTTCAGTTCTAATATTAAAATCTTTATAAGATGTCTCTTTATTTTCATAAACAAATGCAATTTGATCAGGGTTGTGAGCAGAATGATACCTAGGTATGTCACTTAAAAAAACTATATCTTCATAATACGGCATTATGTCACCCCCAAAAAATTAGATTTATTTCTAATTACTATTTATAAACTTATCAAGTATGTTTTATACTATGCAAATATAGCTTTTAAAGTTAAGTATTATTTTTCTGAGTGGAGTAAAAAATGGATTTAAGTTTTAAACCTGAATATGAAGATTTTCGAAAAGAAGTTGTTGAGTTTCTAGACTCGGAACTTACAAGTGAGTTAAGGGAAGCAGGAAAGCTAACTGCAAGCGTATTTAGCGAAGTTGAATACTCTTCTAAATGGCATAAAATTCTTCACAAGAAAGGTTGGATTGGAGGAAAGTGGCCAAAAGAATACGGCGGTACTGGTTGGGATGATATGCAAAGATATATTTTTTCTACTGAATGCGCCAAGGCAGGTGCACCGTCTCCAACAGCAATGGGATTAGCAATGGTAGGTCCTGTTCTTATGAAATACGGTACTCAAAAACAAAAAGATTTGTATTTACCTAAAATTTTATCTGGCGAGGATTTCTGGTGCCAAGGGTATTCAGAGCCTGGATCAGGATCCGATTTGGCATCTTTACAATGCAAGGCCGTTAAAAATGGAGATCACTATATTGTAAATGGAACAAAAATTTGGACAACACATGCTCAGCATGCAAATAGAATTTTTTGCCTAGTAAGAACAGATAATAGTGGTAAACCGCAACAAGGTATAACATTTTTACTTATTGATATGGACACTCCTGGTATCGAGATTAAACCGATAATCACAATGGCGGGTGATCATGAAGTTAATCAAACATTTTTTGATGATGTAAAAGTACCGGTTGAAAATGTAGTTGGTGAAGAAAATGATGGATGGACAGTCGCAAAATACTTACTTGAGTTTGAAAGAGGCGGTAATTATGCAGCTGGTATTCAATCCAATATTAATAAAATTAAACAAATTGCATCTGTTGAAAGATCAGATACTGGCAATAGTTTGCTTGAAGATGATGCTTTTTTAAAATCATTATCTGAAACAGAAATAAAAGTTCAAGCACTTCTAATGACTGAGCATAGGATTATGGCTGATATTGCTGAAAGAGGTCATCCTGGTCCCGCTTCATCAATATTAAAATCTAGTGGATCTAATTTAAAACAGGAAGTAGATATGCTGACAGTTGAAGCAGTTGGTTACTATACCATGCCCCTACAGAATGAAGCTAGACAACCATTTTCAAATGTAGAAAAAATTGGTCCAGATTATGCTTTAACAGCTTTTCCCTCATACTTGAATAACCGAGCATCCACTATTTATGGCGGCTCAGATGAAGTTCAAAGAAATATAATGGCTAAATTTGTTCTTGGACTTTAAAATTTTATAAAATGGATTTATCTGAATTAGAAAATTTATTTGGTGATAGATTAGTAACCTCTGAATCAGTTAGATCTCAACACAGCCATGATGAATCTTGGCATGTTCCTGAAAATCTTCCGGATGCAGTAGTTTTTCCTGAAACATCAAATGAAGTATCCAGAATAATTTCTTTTGCCTTTAAAAATAATATTCCTGTAATACCATTTGGAACTGGGACGGCGCTTGAGGGTCATGTACATGCTGTAAATGGCGGAATTACAATTGACTCAAGAAATATGAATAAAGTTATTCAGGTTAATATGGAGGATATGGATTGTAGAGTTCAAGCAGGTGTAACACGTGAAGAATTAAACTCTTTTTTAAGAGATACTGGATTATTCTTTCCAGTTGATCCGGGGGCTAATGCATCTATTGGTGGTATGTGTTCAACTGGAGCATCAGGAACAAATACAGTAAAATATGGTACTATTCGAGAACAAGTTATTGGCTTAGAGGTCATTATGCCTGATGGTAAAATAATCCAAACAGGTTCAAGGGCAAGGAAATCATCGGCTGGATATGATCTAACGCACCTAATGCTAGGATCAGAAGGAACGTTAGGATTTATTTCTGAAATTAGCCTAAGGTTACATGGAAGGCCTGAGGCTATTTCTGCTGGCGTATGTAGCTTTTCAGAGCTTGACGGAGCAGTAAATACTGTCATCGAAGCTATCCAAATTGGTCTTCCTCTATCTAGAATTGAACTTTTAGATGAGCTGCAAATTAAGGCTATTAATCAATACAAAAAAACTAGTCATGAAGAAAAACCCACTTTATTTATAGAAATTCATGGAACACCTCTTGGTGTTAGGGAGCAGATAGAAAAATTTGAAGAAATTGCTAAAGAAAATAGTTTAATTAATTTTAACTGGTCGGACCAGCAAGAAGAAATAGACAAACTTTGGAGTGCACGCCATAGCGCACTTTATGCTGCATTAAGTTTAGCACCTGGAAAAAAAAGTTTTACAACTGATATTTGTGTTCCGATTTCCTCTTTAACAGAATGTATTTTAGAAACAAAAAAAGATTTAGAATCCTCAACTATTATTGCTCCAATCGTTGGGCATGTTGGTGATGGAAACTTTCATTTGATTTTATTACTTGATCCTGAAAATGAAGATGAAGTTAACGAGGCAAAAGATATTAATGACAGACTCGTTACTAGAGCATTAAAGATGGGCGGAACATGTACAGGTGAACATGGAATAGGTTTGGGGAAAAAAGAACATCTAAGAAAAGAAAAAGGAATATCAGTAGACGTTATGGCTCAAATAAAAAAAGCACTTGATCCTAATAATATAATGAATCCCGGTAAAATATTTTAAACCACCGTACTTTTGGGGTAAAGTACGGTGGTTTTAGTCATTGGTTTTTCTTGGGGGGAGGAAACCTATCTATGACTAGTTTTTAAATTCTGGGTAAGCATCCATTCCTAGTTCCGAAATGTCTAACCCAACGTTTTCTTCTTCTTCAGTAGGTCTAAGACCATAGAAAGCTTTAAGAACAAACCATCCAATTGCACTGAGGATAACGGTAAAGATACCAATTGCTAGGATACCAATTATTTGTGTACCCATATCGCCGCTTCCATTTAAGCCTGGAATTGCTACGGCTAAAGTTCCCCATATACCTGATACAAGGTGAACTGAAATTGCACCAACAACATCATCAACGCCAACTTTATCAAGAAGAGGTATTGCAAGAGTTGTTAGTATTCCACCTATAGCTCCAATAATCATTGCTTGTAATGGAGTCGCTACATCTGGACCTGCAGTTATTGCAACTAAACCAGCCAAGGCGCCATTAAGTACAAATGTTAAATCAGTCTTTTTGTATAAAAGAATTGATAGAACAAGAGCAGCAACTAAACCAGCACAAGCAGCCATGTTAGTATTTACGTAAACATTTGCTATTGCTGCAGCATCAGCGGCTGACCCTAAGGCTAATTGAGAACCGCCGTTAAACCCAAACCATCCAAACCATAAGATAAATGTACCTATAGTTGCTAGTGGAAGGTTTGATCCTGGTATAGCATTAACCTGGCCATTTGGACCATATTTACCAATACGGGGCCCAATAATCAAAGCACCTGTTAGTGCAGCCCAACCACCGACTGAATGAACAATTGTTGAACCTGCAAAATCAGAGAAACCCATCTCAGATAACCATCCGCCACCCCAAGTCCAAGAACCTTGAATTGGGTATATTATTCCAGTAAGGAAAATAGCAAAGATTAAGAAAGGTACTAATTTAATTCTCTCGGCAATAGTTCCACTAACAATAGACATAGCAGTTGCGCAAAATACCATTTGGAAGAACCAATCTGACATTTTAGAATATCCGTCACCTGAGTCTACTGTTGCCTCAGGATTCCATAACGCTGCTGATCCAATGTAACCATTTACGTCATTATACATTAAACCGTAACCAATTAAATAGAACATAATTCCAGCAAGACTATAGAGAGCAACATTTTTTAAGCATATTGTTGCAGTGTTTTTGGTTCTAACTAAACCAGCCTCAAGACAAGTAAAGCCTAATGCCATCAGCATAACTAGGAAGCCATGGACCAAGAAAGAAAATGTATTAAATACATAAGCTGTCTCTGCACTAACTTCTGCATTAGCTGTTCCAGTGAATACTAGGCAACTAAACCCGGCAACCACTAATACTTTTTTTATTAAATTTTTCATTTTAATTTCCAATTATTTATAAGTTAGATATTCAATTAGCCGCCAATAGAGTAAGTGATTACGAAGAATGGGTCACTGTCATCTCTACTGCTGTCAATTATTCCAAATGAGAATCCAGAGTCAAAATCAATTGAGATTCCGTAATCTGTTTCTTCATCGCCTGCGTCATAGTCGTAAAAACCAAGGTGAAAACTAATACCAATAGCTTCTGTAGCTGCGAAACCAGTATCAAGTGTATAATAAACGTCATCACCAAAATCCATATCCCAGTCAGCATCAGCCAAAATATTAGCCCCTATAGAAAAAGCTCCTATATCAGCAGAAATATTTACTTCACTAAAATCATACCCTTCATCAGTATTATCTGGGTAAGCATAATAAATATAACCAACACTTACAGGTCCAAAACTATATCCTGCATAAACATCTAATTCATAAGTAGCGTTATCACCAAAATCTACATTGGATACCCAAACGCCAGCAGAAAAACCAGATTCACCAGAAACATCGATACCACCTGAAACAGCAGCACCCTTACCTTGAGACATTCCTCGCCATATATATTCACTTGTTACAGCAGTATTCCACTCAACAGCAGCCAAGGCCATTCCAGACATAGTGACACTAAGAATCATTGCACATGCAAATTTCTTAATTTTATTTTGTGTCTTTTTAAAAATCATTTACTCCTCCATAAAGTTATTTGCGTAATTCGCATGTATTAATATGCAAGAAGGATACCAACTTTTTCTAATTATAAATTTTTGATGTAAAATAATGATAATTTTTATAAAAATTTATTAAATAAAATTAAAATTTTATAATAAATTTAATGACTTATGAGATCTTCTATAAAATCTAGTCTATCCTGACCAAAAAACATTTCATCGCCAACGAAAACAGTTGGAGCTCCAAATATGCCTTTTTGAACTGCATTTTCAGTATTTGAAATTAATTTTTCTTTAACATTTTGATCTGAAATTCTTTCAATGAAATCATGCTGATCAAAACCATTATCTGTTAAAACTGTTTTCAATATTTCTATATCATTTAAATTTTTTGGTTTAATCCACATATTTTCAAACATTACATTTACGTACTTTTTAAAGTCTCCATTGTTCTGATAAGAAACTGCTCCTCGCATTAAAGGAAGAGTGTTTACAGGAAAAAATGGATTTCTCGCATAAGGAACTTTATATTTATCAGCAAATCTTTGAAGGTCTGCCATCATGTACTTACCTTTTGCAGGAACTGCTGCAGGTGGACTATTTCCTGTAGCTTTAAAAATTCCTCCAAGGAGAATAGGATAAAAAATTAGCTCAGCATTGTTTCTCTCGGCCATTAAAGTAAGTTGTGTATAAGCTAGATAGGAAGTTGGACTTCCAAAGTCAAAATAGAAATCAATTTCTTTCATTTTATAAATCTCTCAATAAATGACCGCCATCAACAATAAGTGTTGAACCAGTTATATAGGAACCAGCGTCACTTACGAGTAATAAAAGCGCTCCATCCATTTCATCAATTGAACCAACTCTTCGCATTGGAATCCTTTTAATCATATCATTGCTTATATCAGAATCTATGAATTCTTTATTTATATCGGTTCTCATATAGCCTGGGGCTAATGAATTAACCCTTATCCCGTATTTTGCCCATTCTAATGCCATTTGTCTGGTTAAGTGAGAAAGGCCAGCTTTTGAAACACAATACACTCCGTTTCCTTTTTGAACTGCTTCACCCGTTATTGAGGAGATATTAAGCACATTTCCTCCACTTAAATCATTACTTCTTCTTCTCTTGACCCACTCTTTAGCTAAATACCATGGACCTCTCAAGTTAGTATTTATTACCGTATCCCAATCTTCAGAGGTTGTTCCATCAATAGATGCAACAGTTGTTGTCCCAGCATTATTCACTAGAATATCGATTTCATCTATTTCTTTACTTATAGATTCCAAACAATCTTGAACATTCTTTTCACTCGAAACATCAAGAGAGAAGCTTTTTGCAATTCCTCCAGATTCAGAAATTTTTTCTTCAGTTTCTTTTAATTTTTCTACTCTTCTAGCAGCTAAAGCGACTTTTGCTCCAGCCTTTGAGAGAGTCATTGCTAATGATGCACCAACTCCTGTTCCCGCACCAGTGACTAGAGCTGTTTTACCTTTTAGGCTAAATATTGATTCATCCATTTTATTACACCTATTTTTTGTAATTATTAATAATTTTCAATTTTGTCCTCAACCGCATGACCTTTTGCAGGTATCAATATTTGTCTTAGAAAAGTGCAAACAACTTTATTATCTTGATTAGTACCTGTTGTTTTAATCTCAACTATACCTTGACCCATCCTTGATTTTGACTCGCGTTTATCAAGAACCTCAGAAGATCCATAAATTGTATCGCCGCAAAAGACAGGTAAAGTAAATTTAACATCAGTCATACCTAAATTAGCCACGGCTTTTTGACTGCAGTCTGAGACGCTCATACCAATTAAAAGAGATAAGGTATAAGTGGATACAACAAGATTTTGTTTAAATTCTGTACCTTTCCCAAACTCAGCATCAAAATGAAGTGGGTGAGTATTAAGGGTCATAAGAGTGAACAAATGATTGTCATACTCTGTTACCGTTTTTCCAGGCCTATGCTCATAAATATCGCCCACTTTAAAATCTTCGAAATATCGACCGAAAGTTTCGCGATAATGATTAGGGCCAATTTCTTTTGAAAATTTAACCATTTTTTAAACCTTTTTTTAATTAATTAGAAATTGTGAATTTAGACATTTTAAATTGAAATGAATACTATTCATAAAAATGATAAATTCATAATACTTATTGCATATTAGTTTAATAAAATAATGTTATAATATATTTGATTCTGTTGTTAGGGCGGTAATGTTTTTAAATTATTTCAATACAGTAAAAAGAAAAACAAAAAATACTTTGATAATATTACTTCTAGTAACTATCTCAGGCTGCTCTTCAACTAAAGATAAATTTGAAAAAGATCTACCACCTCTTCCCTCTGATTGGTCAACATCCTATCAATCTCTTAAAAATATAGATGCTTGGGTTGAAACCTTTAAAGACAAAGAATTAAAGAATATTATCATTGAAGCTATAGAAAATAATAGAAATCTTAGAGTTGCATCAAATAGGCTAGATATTGCGAGAGCATCATCTAGAGCATCAATAGCACCCTTACTGCCGTCAATAAGCGCCTCCTTGTCAAAAAATCAATTATCCACAACTATCGAAGCTAATGGTGATATTGACAGATTGTATTCATATAAGGATAGTTTAGGTGTTCAATTAAATTGGGAGGCTGATGTATGGGGAAGACTCTCAAGGCAATCTCGTGCTGCATATAGAGAGTCTGAGGCTGCCGAGGCTGATTATGAATTTGTAAAGCTTTCTATTGCTGGGATAACAGCTCAATCATGGTATATTTTTTCTGAAGCAAAGCTTCAAAAAGATTTGGCAGAAAGAAATCTTGAAACAAGATTAAGTACCCTAAAAAGAGTTGAAAATAGATATAAAAAAGGTATCGCGCAAAGCAGGGATTTAAGATTGGCAAGGTCACAATTAGAATCTTCAAGAGCCGATCTAATCAACAGACAACAAATACTTTATGAAACCGCAAGGACTCTTGAGGTTATAATAGGAAGATATCCAAATGCTTCCATAACTCCTGGTGGCCTACCGAATTTACCCGAGAATCCAGATATTGGAACTCCCTCAGAGAGACTTCCACTAAGGCCAGATATCAGAGTATTAGAGGCTAGAATTGAGTCAGCTGGTTTACAGCTAACTTCCACTCGATTAGCGTTTTTACCCCGCCTATCACTTAACGCTCAATGGAGTACTTTAGATGATAATTGGTCTGATGCCCTTGAGCCAAAAAGATTAGCTGGTTCATTAATTGGCTCTTTAACTCAAAGTATTTTTCAGGGTGGAAAAAGAGTTGCAGACTCTCAAATCAAAAAAGCTCAATTGGAATCTATTTTAGAGAATTACTCGCAAGCCCTCCTTGAAGCAGCTCAGGAAGCAGAGAATGCAATAGCTGCTGAAGAAACCCTAGAAAAAAGAGAAAATGCAATTAATAAATCTTTCAAGGAATCTAAAGCGGCAGAAGAATTAACTTTGGAGCAATATAATAGGGGTCTAAGTACAATTTTTGAACTTTTAGATTCACAATCAAGAAGACTTAATGCCGAAAGCCTTTTAATTAATGCAAAAAGATTAAGGCTTACAAATAGAATAAAAATGTATATGGCTATTGCAACACCTGCATTTGAAAGTGAAAAATAAATGAAAAAAATAATAAAGAAAATTTTGGGAACAAGATTTGCTCCACTATTTGTAATCTTTAGTGGCATATTATTAGCTTTTATAATTTCTGTATCGAGCCCTAAACCAAAAAAAGGAATAGAATTTCCTAAACCCACACCTGTATTTTATGAAATATTAAAGAAACAAAATGTAACTCTTAAAATTAAAACTAATGGTGAAGTCAAACCACTAAATGAAATTAATTTAATATCACAAGTTTCAGGTAAGATAGTTGACGCGGCCGATGAATTTGTTGACGGTGGTATTATCCAAGCTAATACTCCTCTCATATGGATAGATGATAGAGATTATAAATTAGCAGTAATTTCTGCAGAATCTAATGTCGCCAAAGCAAAAAAATTACTCGAAAGAGAAATAGCTGAAAGCGAACTAGCTAAACGTGATTGGGAGGAATTAGGAATTGGTGATGCAAATCCTTTAACATTAAGAATACCTCAATTAAAAGAAGCTGAAGCAAATGTTAATGCAGCAAACGCAAATCTTGAAAGGGCTAAACTAAATTTAGAAAGAACTATTGTAACGCTTCCATTTGAAGGAATAATTAAGAAAAAAATTACAGGTATTGGTCAATTTGTTGGAGCTGGAAGTATATTAGCTTCTGCTTTTTCAACTGAACAGGTTCTAATTGCACTTCCCTTGACCGATACAGAGCTATCTTATCTTGGAGTTCCACTAGCTTATCAGGGAGAATTTAATTCGAGCCCAATGGTGAATTTTTATTCTTACGTGTCAGATAAAAAATATGAGTGGAAAGGAAGGATAACCAGAACAGCAGGATCTATAGATCCGCCAACAAGGTTAGTTTATGTTTATGCCGAAGTTATGAATCCATATGATCAAACTCCTCCTTTGGCTATTGGAATGTTCGTGGATGCTGAAATTGAAGGAAAAACAATTAAAGATGCATTCCTAATACCCAACTCATCTATAACAAATGATGGAGCAATTTATACAATTGATAATGAAAATTATTTAAGAATAAAGAAAATAGAAATTTTTGGAGTTGTTAATGATTACTTGGTTGTCAAAGGGGATATTAATGAAGGCATGCGTGTTGTTGCCTCCCCCCTAAATACTGCGGAAGAAGGTATGGCTTTGACACCAATTTTACTAGATAAAGATATTGGCGGTTAGTTAATTATGTTAAAAATTATCTCATGGTGGGTTAGAAATTCAAAAGCTGCGAATCTGCTTATGGCTAGTATAATTATATTGGGGGTTATGACTTTTTCAAGAATAGAAAAAGAAGTATTTCCTATAATAACTGCGCCTATAGTTTCAGTGCAATATTCTTGGCCGGGAGCGTCTCCAAAAGAGATTGAAGATCAAGTCATTACAAGAGCCGAGGAGTCGCTTACTGATCTAGACGGAATAAAAAAAATAAGATCTGTTTCAAGAGAAAACTTTGGAACTATGTATGTTGAAGCAACGCTTGCAGCAAATATTGATACGCTTATTCAAGATGTAAAGAGAAAAGTTGATGCAATCACATCTATACCGCAAGATGTTTATCCTCCGATAGTTAGCGATGAATCATTTAGAATTCCATTAATAACTTTAGCAATTCACGGAAATGTTTCAGAAAAAAAATTAGCAAGAATTGCTGAAAAATTACGAGATGATTTAGCCCTCGTTCCTTATGTGGATCTTGTTAAGGTTAGCGGCAATAGAAAAGAAGAGATTTCGATAGAATTATCTGAAAATGCAATGCGGCGTTATAATGTGACTTTCGATCAGGTTGCTGACGCCATTAGAAAATCATCCATAAATATTTCAGCTGGAAGTATAAAAGGTCAGAATGGAACAATCCAATTAACTACCAGAAATTTAGCTGATTCATCAAAAGAATTTGATCAAATTATTATTCGTCAAACTCAAGATGGAGGTACCTTAAAAGTTTCTGATGTTGCAAAAGTTGTTGATGGATTTGAAGATCAAAATTTAAGAACATCACTAAATGGAGAGCTTGCTATACTTGTACAAGTTCTCTCTACAGAAAATATGAATGTTGTGAAAACTTCAAAGTCAGTCAATGACTGGCTTCCATCAATTCAAGAGTCCATGCCAATTGGAGTAACTCTATCACTTTGGTCTGATACTTCTGAACTTTACAAAGGGCGAATGGCAACAATTTCAAGAAGCGCTTTTGGCGGTCTCTTTTTAGTAATGATAGTTTTAATGACTTTCTTAAGGCCTATAGTAGCTTTTTGGTGTTCGGTTGGTATTTTAACTTCTTTTGCTGGAACATTTATTTTTCTTCCATCTTATGATGTTTCTTTAAATGTGATCTCGTTGTTTGCATTTTTATTGGTAATTGGGATTGTAGTTGATGATGCTATTATAATTGGTGAAAATATTCACGCCGAGCATGAGAAAGGTCGACGAGGAGCTGATGCTGCTATAATGGGCGCATACCTAGTCTCTAAACCAGTTTTTTTCGCAGTAATGACAACAATGATAGCTTTTCTGCCGTGGCTATTTTTATCTGGATGGCAAGTTCAATTTGTAAGAAATATATCTATAATCGTTTTGTTTGCATTAGCTTTTTCTCTCATTGAAGCATTCTTGATTCTTCCAGCCCACCTTTCTAATTTAAAACGCGATAAATCAGAGTCAAAGCTATCAAAATTTCAAAAGAGACTTGCTAAAAGTTTGGTCGATTTTGGTAAAAATAGATATATGCCAATTTTAATTTCTTCTTTAAAAAGAAGGTATCTAGCTGCATCTTTTTTCTTTAGTTTTTTAATTATAATATTTACATTTTCTGGGACATCCTGGATTGGAAAATCTTTTTTACCTAACATTGAAGATGATGAAATTTTAGTTTCAGTATCCTTACCTGCTGGGTCTCCATTTGAGAGAACTTTAAGCGTTCAGAAGCAAGTTCAAGAGGCAGGGGTTGAAACAATTGAATTTTATAAGAACAAAGATCTTGTTATCGAGAATACATATATTAATTCTCGTGAAAATAATGTTATGGCTTATTTTAATCTTTACCCGCCAGGAAGAGGTGAAGGTAAAAGAAAGTCTTCAGCATCAGAAATTGCTGATGTACTTAGAGAAAAAATTGGTGATATACCAGACGCCGAAGGTTTAAATGTTGCAAATAATATTGGTAGAGAGCCAGGACAGGCTGATTTAGCTTTTAATATTACCTCAAAAAACTCTGAAGATTTACTTACTGCAATAGAAGACTTTATGAATAAGTTAAGGTCATATTCTTCAACTTATGATGTTACAAGTTCATTTAATAGCTCATTAACTGAAATTCAAATTAAATTAAAGCCAAATGCAGAAAAGCTTGGTTTAACTCTCGGTGAAATATCGCGCCAACTAAGACAGGCTTACTATGGCCAAGAAGTACAAAAACTCCCCAGAGAAGGAGAGGATGTTAGAGTTATGGTTCGTTATCCAAAAAAATTAAGGCGCTCCTATGAGAGTTTGTCAAAATTTAGAATAAGAACTCCAGATGGCCGAGAGGTTCCATTCCTATCATTAGCAGAAGTAAAGCAGTCGCCAGGTGTTCAAAAAATTGAGAGAATTGATGGAATGATTAGCGCAACTATTAAATCCCAAGTAAAAGGTGATCTTAAGTCACAGATACTAAGTGAATTTAAATTAAATTTTTTACCTGAATGGCAAAAAAGGCACCCCACTTCTTCATGGCAATTAGCGGGTGAAGCTGAGGGTGAAGATGAGTTTTTTGCTGAAATACAAATACTAATAGTCATAGCAATTCTATCAATGTTTGGGCTTCTTTCAATAGCCTTTAGATCATACTTTTTACCAATCCTTATTTTGTCCGCTCTTCCTTTTGGCTTTGGTGGAGCCGTCGTTGGTCACATAATTTTTGGTAAAGGACTCTCAATGATTTCGTATTGGGGGATAGGTGCTGCATGCGGTGTTGTTGTTAATGATAATTTAGTTTTAGTAGATAGTATTAATAGACTTAGAGGGAGTGGAAAACATATACTTGAATGTATAGTTGAATCTGGAGTTACACGATTTAGGCCAATTATAATAACATCTATTACAACTTTTGTTGGCTTAATGCCTATGATGCTTGAACCATCAGTGCAAGCAAACTTTTTAAAACCTGCTGTAATTTCATTATCTTTTGGTGTCGTCCTATCATCTTCCGTAACCTTAATTTTAGTACCTTGCCTTTATTTAATTGGGGATGATGTTAAGGAATCAATAGCCCAATTTAAAGCTTCAATAAAATCACAAATTAGCAATAAATCGACATAGCATCAATTTTCATGCATAATACTCTGCCGAAATAAGTTGAGGCATTAAATTGAATCCAATTACTAAAACATATCGATATCTTGTCGACTGGATGAATTCCAAAGGAGAAATGGTTCAAAACACCATACCCGCTAAATCTGTACAAGATGCAATGAATGAAATTCAAGTTTCAGAAGGCATGAGCTTTAGCAATAATGGATCGGGTAAACCTCGTTTTGTAAATATAACATTAGTAGAGCAAGATTTAACTGAAGCTGAAAGTTGATAATATAATAATTTAATCTATTATATTTTGATAAAATATTCTTAAAAAGGCTAATTATGAAACAGAACGGCTATGAAGCAATTGCTTACCCCGAAACATATACTGATGAGGACAAACTTCATTCAATTCTGACTTCGATGAGAAAAAATGATCCAGTTACCTGGCTAGAGCCAGATAATTATACTCCTTTTTGGGCAATAACAAAACATTCAGATATTTCAGATATTGAATTAAAAAATGATTTTTTTATTAATCACCCAAGAACAACTTTAATGGATATAACTGCAGAAAATTATATCAAAGAATTTACTGGGGGTAGTCACCTTTTAGTTCGAACATTAGTTCATATGGATAACCCTGATCATAAAATATATAGATCTATGACCCAATCATGGTTTTCACCACCAAATTTAATTAAACTGAAGTCTGAAATAGAAATTTTAGCCAAAGGTTATGTTGATAAAATGCTTGAAAGTGGATCTGAGTGCGATTTTGTAAAAGATATATCATCTCTTTATCCATTAAGAGTGATAATGACTATTTTAGGTGTACCACCAGAAGATGAGGGTCTTATGCTTAAACTCACACAGCAACTTTTTGGTAGCGCTGATGATGATATGAAACGTTCTGAAGAGGAAACTTTAGATAGTAATGTAATTGCTGATTTCTTTAATTATTTTACAACCTTAACAGAAGAGAGAAGGAAAAATCCAACCGATGATGTGGCTTCGGTTATCGCAAGTGCAAATTATAATGGAGAACCAATTGGTCATTTAGAGGCTATGTCATATTATACAATTATTGCAACTGCAGGTCATGATACAACTTCGTCTTCAACAGCTGGTGGTATTCTGGCATTAATAGAAAATCCTAGCGAATTTAAAAAACTTAAAGAAAATCCCTCACTTATGCCCCTCGCAATTGACGAAACAATTAGATGGGTTACACCTGTGAAAAATTTTTTTAGGACTGCTACCGAAGACTGTACAATAGGTGAAAAGAAAATCAAAAAAGATGAATCAATAATGCTAGTCTATCCTTCTGGAAATAGAGATGAAGAAGTTTTCGAAGATCCTTTTAAATTTAAAGTAGATAGAAACCCTAATAGGCACTTAGCCTTTGGTTTTGGAGCTCATTTATGCTTAGGAAAACATTTAGCAAAAATGGAAATGGAAATTTTATATAATGAGCTTTTTAAAAGAATTGAAAAAATAGAATTAAATGGAGAGCCCTCCTGGGTAAAGGCAAGTTTTGTATCAGGACTAAAATCACTTCCGATAAAATATAAAATAAAATAATGAGTTAAAAAATGACACGATCAATGCAAGAAATAATTCAAGAAGCATACAATGAAGTTCCTCAAATTAAACCAGAAGAAGCACTAGATATGCAAAATAATGGTGCCCTGATTATCGATACTAGGGAAATTAATGAATTGGCTATGACTGGAAAAATAAAAGATGCTGTTCATATTCCTAGGGGATTAATAGAGTTTCAAAACAAAGAAACTAATCCAAATGGCGTTAATGGTTTCACTAAAGATAAAAAAATTATTCTCTATTGTGCAGCTGGGGCACGTGCAGCTTTAGCAGGAAAGGCATTAAAAGATTTAGGATTTAGTTCTGTATATAATCTTGGTGGTTTTCCTGATTGGGTAAATGCAGGATTTCCGGTTGAAAAAGTCTAAAGTTAAATGAAAATATCTCGACACTGATGTGTTGATTTGCTATGTGATTTATGAATTATATATTGATTTAATCTAGCAATATTCAGTATTTGACTGTTTAAGTTAACTGATAGATAATTCTTAAAATTACTATTAATTTAGAGGGTATTTTACTATGTCAGCAAAAGAAGAAATTGGAAAATTAGTTGAGCGTTCAAGAATAGCTCAAAAACAAATAGAAAACTATACGCAAGAACAAGTTGATGAACTAATTAGGGCTATGGTTTGGTGTGTAGCAAGACCTGGTGTAGCTGAAGAAATTGCCCAATTTACAGTTGATGAAACTCAACTAGGAAATTACGACGGTAAGTATTTAAAAATTCAAAGAAAAACCCGCGCAACTTTGATGGATATTATTCATGATAAGTCAGTAGGTATTTTAGAAGAAGATAAAGAGAGGGCCATAGTTAAAATAGCAAAGCCTATGGGAGTTATAGGTGCGCTTTCACCCTCAACTAATCCTGAAGCAACACCAGTTATAAAGGCAATACACGCTATAAAAGGCAGGAATTCAATTATTGTTGCGCCTCACCCAAGAGCAAAACTAACTAATAAAAAAATATGTGATTTAATGAGATCAGCAATAGAAGCTTGTGGTGCTCCTGCTGACCTAGTCCAGGGTATAGAAATACCTAGCCTTGATTTAACTAATGAATTAATGGCTCAGTGTGATCGAGTTTTAGCAACTGGCGGAGGTGCCATGGTTACAGCTGCTTACTCAAGCGGAACACCTGCTCTTGGTGTAGGAGTTGGTAACGCTGTAATAACTGTTGATGAAACAGCCGACCTTGATGATGCTGCTGAAAAGATCAGAATATCTAAAACTTTAGATTTTGCAGCCTCATGTTCGTCAGATAATTCTGTAATTTTAATTAATGAGATTTATGAAAATATGATGTCTAAATTAAAAGAAAAAGGTGGATATTTAGTCAATGATGAAGAAAAAGAAAAATTAAAAAATACACTTTGGGATGATGAAGGTCATATAAATACAGCAATGGTTGCTCAACCAGCAGAAAAAATTGCTAGTATGGCAGATATAAAAATTCCTGAAGGAACACAATTTTATATCGTACCTGAGAGCGGTTGGGGTAAAGAGCATCCATTTTCAGGTGAAAAAATGTCAGTGATTATGGCTTTATATAGGGCTGATAATATTGACCATGCAATTGAATTAACTAATAATATACAGGCCTATCAAGGACAGGGGCATTCATGTGGAATTTATTCAAATAGTGATGACAATATTATGAAACTTGCTAATGCAACAAAAACATCAAGAGTTATGGTTAATCAACCTCAGGCAGCATCAAATAGTGGGAATCTATGGAATGGAATGAGACAAACATTCTCTCTTGGGTGTGGTTCATGGGGTGGAAATGGAACAAATAATAATATTTCCTGGCGTGATTTAATTAATGAAACTTGGGTTTCTAAACCATTATCTCAAAGCAAAGAACTTATGTCTGATGAAGATTTGTTTGGAGATGTAATGGATAAAATAAACTAAAGAGATTATATTTAATTAAAAGTCCTTTTTAAAATTTAATCCTATTTATTAATTAACTATGGTTTAAAAAATGCAACTATCTGAAGAACAAACAGCCTTTTATGATATGGCAAAAGATTTTGCTGTTAAAAAGATGGCTCCAAATGCCGAAAAATGGGATGAAGAAAAAATATTCCCTATAGATACTTTAAGAGAATTAGCAGAGCTTGGATTTGGAGGAATTTATGTGAATCCAGATTTAGGTGGCTCAGGTTTGTCACGACTCGATTCAACTCTTATCTTTGAGTCATTGAGTCATGGCTGTACCTCTACGGCAGCCTTTTTATCTATTCACAATATGGCCAATTGGATGATTGATAGTTTTGGGTCAAGCGAGCTTAAAGAAAGTATTGTTCCAGATTTATGTACAATGAAAAAGATAGCATCTTATTGCCTTACAGAAGCTGGTGCTGGTTCAGATGCAGGAAATCTAAAGACTAAGGCAGTTAGAGATGGTGATCACTATATAGTAAATGGAACAAAATCTTTTATTTCAGGGGGTGGGTATTCTGATGTTTATGTGACAATGGTAAGAACTGGGGATCAATCTTCATCTGGTATTTCAACACTAATGATTGAAAAGGATTGCCCAGGTATATCATTTGGAGCACAAGAAAAAAAAATGGGATGGAATTCTCAGCCGACAGCTCAAGTAATATTCGAAGATTGTAGAGTCCCAGTTAAAAATCTCTTAGGAAAAGAAGGTGATGGTTTTAAAATAGCAATGAAAGGTTTAGATGGAGGAAGGCTGAATATTGCTGCATGCTCTCTTGGAACCGCTCAATCTGCATTTGAAAGAGCAGTTGAATATGTTGGTGATAGAGAGCAATTTGGAAATAAACTTCAAGACTTTCAGTCAATACAATTTAAACTTGCAGATATGGCAACAGAACTTGAAGCGTCTCGTTTGATGTTAAGAAGTGCAGCAGTTAAGGTCGATGAAAATACTCCTGATAAAACAAAATCTGCTGCAATGGCTAAACGGTTTGTAACTGACTTAGGTTTTAAAATAGTTAATGAGGCTCTTCAAATCCATGGGGGTTATGGATACCTTAAGGATTATCCATTAGAAAGAAATTTACGTGATGTGAGAGTTCACCAAATTCTTGAAGGAACCAATGAAATAATGAAAGTCATTATTTCTAGAGAGATCCTCAAGGAAAATCAATGACAGATAAAGAAGTTTTCTTTGAAGAAAACGGATCTCTTGGGCTAATAAGACTCAACAGACCTAAGGCATTAAATGCACTCACTCTATCAATGGTAAGGGCAATTCACCCACAGATGGTTAAATGGGAAAGATCTCAATCAATTAAAAGTGTCGCGATAATTGCTGAAGGTGAAAAAGCCTTTTGTGCTGGAGGAGATATAAGAGCTCTTCATGATTGGGGAAGAAATAATGATGATGAGGCCACAGGGTTTTATAGAGAAGAGTATATCTTAAATCGTTATATCAAAAGATACCCTAAACCATATATATCCCTAGTTAATGGAATAGTTATGGGAGGTGGTGTTGGTCTCTCAGTTCACGGAAGTCATAGAATTGCTGGAGAAAATTATTCATTTGCAATGCCTGAAACCGGAATTGGCTTATTTCCTGATGTCGGCGGAACATATTTTCTTTCAAGACTTGGATACAATGCAGGAGCTTATTTAGCCCTAACTGGTAGTAGAATTAAAGCTCAGGACGCTATCTTTTTAGGAACAGCAACTAATTTTGTTCATTCAAAAAACTTCAATGATATAATTAAGGCTTTATCTCAAAATGATAATGTTGACAGTATAATTAAACAATTTGAATCTGATCCAGGTAAATCAGAGTTCGAAGAAATTAGCTTTCTTTGTAACGAAGTTTTTGATGGGGATAGTATAGAAAAGATCATATCAAACCTTATTGAGAAAGACTCAGAACTTTCAAATAAATTCCTATCAATGATTCAAACAAAATCGCCAACTGCTATAAAAATTGCATTAAAGAGTTTGCATCTCGGCTCTAAACTGAATTTCGAAGAATGTATGAAGATGGAATTTAGGATGGTTAATAAAGTTATGAATGATCATGATTTTTATGAGGGTGTTAGGGCTTTAATAATTGACAAAGATAATAAACCAAACTGGAAACCAAATAAAATTAATGATGTTAAGGACGATTTTGTAAATGAATTTTTTAACTCATTAGATAATAATGAGCTAATTTTTGATTAAAGGAGTAGAGATTATGGCTGAAGTTACATTTATTGGATTAGGTAATATGGGTCTTCCCATGGCGATGAATTTACTAAAAAGTGGTCATTCTGTTACTGGTTTTGATCTAGCAGAAGATCAAGTAAAGACTCTTACAGATGCTGGAGGAAAGTCGACGAATGATATTAATCATACGATTCAAACTTCAGATGTTGTTATAACGATGTTACCATCAGGAAAGATTGTGAGGTCTGTATATCTTGGAGACGAAGGTCTTATAGAAAATGCTCCAGACAATCTTTTATTAATAGACTCTTCAACAATAGATGTCGAAACCGCTAGAGATGTTTCAAAAGCAGCTGAACAAAAAAATCTTAGAATAGTTGATGCTCCTGTATCTGGAGGAGTTGGCGGCGCTCAAGCTGGAACACTTACATTTATGGTTGGTGGTGAAAAAAAGGCATTTGATAATGCAAAAGAATATCTTGATATAATGGGAGGAAACATAATTTATGCAGGCCTTTCTGGAAATGGACAAGCAGCTAAAATCTGTAATAATATGCTCCTAGGTATTTCAATGATAGGAACTGCTGAAGCTTTTAACCTGGCAGAAAATTTAGGACTAGATGCACAAACTTTTTTTGATATTTCATCAACTGCATCTGGTCAATGTTGGTCAATGACTAGTTATTGCCCTGTTCCAGGACCAGTTCCATCTAGTCCAGCTAATAATAACTATAAGCCTGGATTTTCATCTGCATTAATGCTTAAAGACTTAAGATTATCTCAAGAAGCAGCATCAATGACAACCTCATCGACACCACTTGGGGCAAATGCAACATCAATTTATGAAGAAATTGAAAATCTTGGACAAGACAGTATAGATTTTTCTGGGGTAATTAAATTATTGCAAAATAAATTAAAATAGAGGTGTCTTTTATGGCTGATGAAAAAATATTTCCAGTACCAGAAAGTTATAAAGAAAATACTCACGTAACTAAAGAAATGTATGAAGATCTTTACAAAAAAGCTGAAAAAGATCCTGTAAAATTTTGGCATGAAATTGGTAAACGTATTGACTGGATAAAGCCCTATACAAAGACAAAAGATGTAACGTGGTCTAAGAATAAAGTTGATATCAACTGGTATTATGACGGAACATTAAATGTTTCAGAAAATTGTATTGATAGACACTTAAAAAATCGCGCAGATCAAACAGCAATAATATGGGAAGGAGATGACCCATCTGAGAGCTTAAATATAACTTATAAAGAGCTTTATAAAAATGTATGTCGTTTTGCAAATGCATTAAAAAATAATGGGGTATCCAAAGGTGATAGAGTGACCCTTTATATGCCAATGATCCCAGAGGCTGCATACGCAATGCTTGCTTGCAGTAGAATTGGCGCCGTTCATTCAGTCGTTTTCGGAGGTTTTTCTCCTGAAGCTTTAGCTGGAAGAATTCTAGATTGTGACTCACATTATGTAATAACGGCTGATGAAGGTATTAGGGGTGGAAAAACTATTCCTCTTAAGAAAAATACTGATGAAGCGTTAAAAAAATGTCCTGATGTAAAAAATGTTTTTGTTGTTAATAGAACAAATGGTTTTGTTGACATGAAAAATGACCGAGATATCTGGTATCATGATGCAATATTAAATGTTAGTGATGAATGTGAACCTGAGGAAATGAATGCAGAAGATCCTCTGTTCATACTCTATACATCTGGCTCAACAGGTAAGCCTAAAGGGGTTTTACATACCTCTGGCGGTTATCTAGTTTATGCATCATATACTCATGAAATAATCTTCGACTACCACCAGGGTGATATTTATTGGTGTAGTGCTGATGTTGGTTGGGTTACTGGACATTCTTATATAGTCTATGGGCCATTAGCAAATGGGGCCACAACGCTAATGTTTGAAGGGGTACCTAACTACCCTGATGCATCACGTTTTTGGCAGGTATGCGATAAACATGATGTAAATATCTTTTATACAGCTCCTACAGCCATCAGAGCCTTAATGAAAGAAGGTGATCAACCTGTAAAGTCAACAAAAAGAAATAGCTTAAGACTTCTTGGAAGTGTAGGTGAGCCAATTAATCCCGAGGCATGGTTATGGTATTACAATGTGGTTGGAGAAAAGAGATGTCCAATAGTAGATACTTGGTGGCAAACTGAAACAGGTGCAACACTAATTTCGCCTCTGCCAGGGGCTACAGATTTAAAACCTGGCTCCGCGTCTAAGCCTTTACCTGGTATATTACCAGTACTTCTAGACTCTGATGGAAAAGAACTGAGTAATGCTAATGAAGGTAATTTATGTATTGCAGAGGGTTGGCCTGGGCAAATGAGAACAGTATACGGCGATCATAAAAGATTTATTGATACATATTTTGTTCAATATGATGGTTATTATTTTACTGGGGATGGTTGTAGAAGAGATGAGGATGGTTACTACTGGATTACCGGTAGAGTAGATGATGTCATAAATGTTTCAGGACATAGGATGGGAACTGCTGAAGTTGAAAGTGCCTTAGTTTCTCATCCAAAGGTTGCGGAAGCAGCTGTTGTTGGTTTTCCTCATGATATCAAAGGGCAGGGGATTTATGGCTATGTAACTTTAAATGCTGGAGAGACTTCTGATATAAATGTAAAAGAAGACTTAATTAAATGGGTAAGAAAAGAAATTGGCCCTATAGCTAGCCCCGATCTGATTCAATTTTCTTCAAATCTTCCAAAAACTCGTTCTGGTAAAATTATGAGAAGAATATTAAGAAAAATAGCAGCAAATGACTATGAGGATTTAGGTGATATATCTACTTTAGCTGAACCAGGTGTTGTTAATGATTTAATAAAGAATAAACAAAATAATTAGTATGCAAAAAATGAAAGCAATAATAGTTTCAGAAAATAAAGAACTAATTTGGGCAGATTCTGAAAAGCCTGAGATTTTAGATAACGAAGTGTTAATTAAAATAAAAGCAACTGCTGTTAATAGAGCTGATGTTGTTCAAAAAAATGGCTTTTATCCTCCCCCACTAGGCGCAAGTGAAATTTTAGGACTTGAATGCAGTGGGATAATTGAAGCTATTGGTAAAAATGTAAAAAAAAGAAAAGTTGGTGAGCAAGTCTGCGCTCTTTTAGCTGGTGGCGGATATGCTCAATATGCCTCATGCCCTGAAGAGCAGGCAATTCCAACTCCGGAGGGTATTTCATTAACAAATTCGGCTTCATTGCCTGAGGTTTTTGCGACTTGCTGGTTAAATTTATTTCACGAAGCAAATATGCAAGAAAATGATATTGTATTGTTACACGCAGGTGCAAGTGGGATAGGAACAGCAGCAATTCAACTTTGTAACTTATTTAATTGCAAGTCATTTGTTACAGCAAGCACACATGAAAAAATTTCTTACTGTATTAAGCTTGGAGCAGAAAATGGCTCATTGAGAAGTAATAAACCTTTTGATGATGTCAAAAATTGGGCACCCGATGGAGTAGATATAATTCTCGATCCAGTTGGAGGAAGCTATTTTCAAGATAACCTCAATGTTTTATCGATAGAAGGTAGATTGTTACTAATAGGTTTAATGGGTGGTACAAAATCTGAAATTAATCTTGGTCAAGTATTGATGAAGCGTCAAAAAATTATTGGATCTACTATAAGAGCAAGAAGCTCAATCGTAAAAGGTAAGGTAATGAATGATTTACTCGAAAAAGTCTGGCCACACTTTAAATCAAAAAAAATAAAACCAATTATTTACAAGACTATGAGCATTGAAAATGCAAATCAAGCTCACGAAATAATGGAAAAAGATGAAAATATTGGAAAATTAGTTTTAGAAATTAATTAAGATCATCTATCTGCTTTTAAGAATTTCAGAACCATCTATTAAAGATTGAGAAAACTTATCAAATAATTCATCTATTTGTTCTTCCGTTATTATTAAGGGCGGGCAAACAGCCAAAGTATCTCCAATAGCTCTTACTATTAAACCATTTTTATGAGCACACTCAGCAATAACTGGTCCTGCACTACCGACTGGGTCGAATTGTTTTGAAGGAGATTTATCATGCACAACCTCAACAGCTCCCATTAAACCTACTCCCCTTGCCTCGCCAACAATATCAATCTCTTCAAGCATTTTTAATCTTTTTTGAAAATGTGGCTCTAAAATAGGAACCCTTTCCATTAGCTTGTCATCTTCAAGAATTTTTATATTTTCTAATGCAACAGCACATGCGACTGGATGAGCACTAGCAGTAAAACCACTACCAAACATTACATTTTTTTCTGTATTATCAGCAATAACCTGATAAATTTTATCAGTCATTAATACGGCAGCCATTGGCATATATGATGATGTTATTTGTTTAGACAAAACAATAAAGTCAGGCTTAATACCATATAACTCACAAGCAAAGTTAGTTCCTGTTCTTCCAAAACCATTAATTACTTCATCAGCAATAATTAAGATATCGTATTTATTACAAACAGATTGTATTTTTTTCCAATACCCTTTTGGAGGAACAAAAAGACCGCCAGCCCCCATAACTGGTTCGCCTATAAATGCCGCAATAGTATCAGGATCTTCTTTTAAGATTAGTTTTTCAAGTTCGTTAGCGCATCGAGTAGAAAACTCTTCTTCACTTTCACCTTCTAAACCCTCTCTCCAGTAATGCGGGCAAAGTGTATGAAGAACTTGAGATATTGGTAGATCAAAATCATTATGCATCAAAGGTAAGCCTGTAAGGCTTCCAGAAGCTATAGTGATTCCATGGTACGCCTTTATTCTTGATATAATCTTTTTCTTTTTTGGTCTATTGAGAGCATTATTATAATACCAAACAAACTTCATTGCTGTATCGTTGGCTTCGGAACCAGAATTAGTAAAATGAACTCGACTCATATCAAGTCCAACCATATTTACTAGCTTATGGGATAATTCAGCTACTGCCGGGTGGGATTTGTGAGAAAAAGAGGGGTAGTAAGGTAAAAGTTCTAATTGTTTAGTAGCAGCATTAACTAACCTCTCTTCACCAAAACCTACCGCAACAGACCATAATCCAGCCATTGCTTCTAGGTACTTCTTACCGTCATCATCCCATACATATATCCCTTTTCCCTTAGATATTACCATTGGTCCTTGATTTTCAATCCGCCTAGCGTTTGAATAAGGGTGAAAGTGATTTTCTGCATCTAATGCAGCGTAAGAATTTGGTTTTAAATTATCAGTCATCTAATCCTCTTTCTCGAAAGATACCCTCACAAAAACAAACTTACAATTACCTAAATTTTTTATTTATATTAAATGTTTAAATTTTTCATTTTTTTTCTTTCAAATGAAGGTGGAATACGCATAGTAACTCTATACTTTGTAACTGTCCTTCTTGCTAAATTAATACCTGAATCTTTTAATAAAGAAACTAGCCTTGAGTCCGATAGAGGCTTTTCACCCTCCCCATCAATTAGTTTTTTTATTTTATTTTTAACAACATTTGAAGAAATATTCTCACCCCCATTCATTCCCTCAATAGCTTTTGAAAAGAAAAATTTTAGTTGGAAAATCCCTCTTGGGGTAGATATTTCTTTTGAGTTAGTAATTCTTGAAATAGTACTTTCGTGTAAATCTAATTCTTTAGCAATATCCTTTAGCACCATTGGTTTCATATGAGCTAAGCCTCTTTCTAAAAAATCATTTTGCCTTTTTATTATTTCTTTTGAAACTCTTAAAATAGTTGCAGCTCTTTGCTCTACAGCTCTTAATAACCACTTTCCGGATGCATATTTCTCTGCTAAATATTTTTTATCATCCTTTGATATTTTTTTTCTAGCGAGTTCTTCCCAGTAGCCTGTATTTACTAAAATACGTGGTAAGGTATTTTCATTTAACTCTACAACCCAATCTGAAGAGTCTTTTTTCACAATAATATCAGGTTCACTGGTATCGATAATATCTGTTTCTAAATTATTTATTGGTCTTGGACTACATCTTCTTATTATTTTTACCATATTCAAAATTTCAGACTCTTTAACCTCACAAATTTTAGCTAACTTTGAAACATTACCATTCGCCAATTCCTCTAAATTTTCTAATAAATATTTCATTGGATCATTCATTAAATCCATATCCATTAATTGACGATAAAGACATTCTTTTAATGTTTCAGAGAAAATACCTACTGGTTGGAATGTTTTCAATTCTGATAAAACCGTTTGCATTCTTCCCTCATCTATATCAAGGCTAATTGAAAATTCAGAAATATCCGATTTAAAATATCCATCAGACTCAAGATTTTCGATTAAAAAATAAGCTATAATTCTATCAATAGGATTTGAAAAACTTAAATTAGCTTGCTCAACAAGATTCTCATTAATAGATTTTTTATAGGCAACAGTTTCTTCAATTATGTTAGTTAGCTCATTTGAAGAAATTGAAGAATTTTCATCATAAATATTTGAATAATCATCTAAGGGGCTCTCATTTTGAGAAATTTCAACCTCAAGGTCATTCTTAGCAATATTTTCATTATTAGTAGTCTCATCATTAGGATCTAAATTTTCATCATAGCTATCATCCTTATTTTCTAAAAAAGGATTTTCAAGAATTTGATCGGCCAAGTAATGCTCTAAGTCTATATTATTCAATTCAAATAGTTTTATTGATTGAATAAGTTGTGGCGTAAGTGAAATACCTTGGGCTTGTTTTATTCCGGGTATGAGAGAAATTTTAACCATAATATTCCTAAAAGTATATTTATGGCATGATTATTGCTTTAGTTCAAATTTTATACAATTACCTATGCTTTATATAAATTTTTATTTATAAAACTTTAAGGCTAGCAATAAATGAATAAAATTTTAACAAAAAATCTTAGTAGGCAAAATATACTAGTTGATAATCATGGTAGAACCATAAACTACTTAAGATTATCAGTGACCGATAGATGTAATTATCGCTGCACTTATTGTATGCCAGAAAAAATGAAATTTTTACCTAAGAAGGATTTATTGACTTTTGAAGAGATGGATCATCTTTGTAGTCTATTCATTGCAAGAGGCATTACTAATATAAGATTGAGCGGTGGAGAGCCTCTTGTAAGAAAAGGAATCTTGAGATTTATTTCAAATTTATCACGCTATATAGTTAGTGGAGATCTAAATGAAATTACCTTAACGACAAATGGAAGCCAGCTTAAATCATTATCTGAAGATTTATTTCGGTCGGGTGTAAGAAGGGTCAATGTCTCCCTTGATAGTTTAAGTGAAGAAAAATTTAGTAGGATCACTAGGCGTGATGATTTATGCAATGTTATTGAAGGTTTGGAGGCTGCAAAAAAGGCAGGATTGAAAATAAAAATTAATACTGTAGTTATAAGAAATAAGAATTTAGATGAAATTGATAATATTATTTCTTGGTCCCATAAAAATAATTTTGATATTAGTTTAATAGAAACAATGCCAATGGGATTAACTGATAAAGACAGAATTGATCAATATATTTCACTCTCTGATGTAAAGAAAATAATTGAAAAAAAACTCACACTTACCGATAGTAACTATAAAACCTCAGGGCCATCTAAATATTATGAAGTAAAAGAGACCAAAGGCCTTATAGGATTCATAACGCCACTGAGTAATAATTTTTGTGCTAGCTGCAATAGAATCCGCCTAACTAGTACGGGAAAACTATATATGTGCCTCGGGCAAAATAATAATATTGATTTTAGAAATTTATTGAGAGAAGGCGATGAGAAATCATTAAACCTTGCAATTGATACCGCAATGAAAAATAAACCAAAATCTCATGATTTTGATATTTCGTACAAAAATCAAAAGCCTTCAGTTGATAGGCACATGTCGGTTACTGGTGGTTAGATAAACGATCTATAATTTCATTTTCTATTAACCATATCCTATCCTGACCCCACTGATAGTAGGGATTAGAATTATCAAAATTAGTGAGCTTAAAGGAAGGAACCCCCCATGAATTCCCAGAGTACATATCTTTAAGATTTTTTTCCAAAATACTTCTCCAATTATCAGTATTTAACTCAACTCTAATTTTATCCCAAGGCAAACCTAAGTCTTTTGATAACTTTTCAAGAAATTCTTCATTTCCAATATTGATACCATAAAAAAAAGAGGCTTTAGTTAGTTCCTCAAGGTACCTGAAGCCTAAACCATAAGAATCTATTATTGGAAAAAGAGAATACGCCTTATTAGCTGGAGAACCAATAGGTGAATATATATCCTTTATTATTGATCCGTATTTACGCCCTTCACGAGCTGAATCTGAGAGTATATATTTACCTTTATGGGTAGGAATTTTCATATTTCGCATTAACATTGGTAAAACCGGTTTTGTTAATAGCTTGATAGGGTAGTTGTCTATTAACCTCTCAACTCTTTTAAAACTTATATATGTATATGGACTGTTTAAGGATGGAAAAAATTCTAAAATCAAAGAATTATCTTTTTTAATAATTTGATTTGAATCAAATTTAGATTTTTCTAATTTTTTAACTATATTTTTATGAGAATTATTTTTTTTAAGGCCTAATTCAACTAATCGTTCCTCCAAATAACCTAACCTATCAATTCCCCAGTAATTTTCGCCCTCGTAATGAAAAGAAGCACTAAAATAATACTCAAGAGATTGAATTTTTTTATTGCCTTTAATATTAATATCAATAATTTTTTTGCTTAGAAGTTCCCTTTCTTTGTCACTCAGATTAGAAATAATTGCATTTAAACCAGCAATATTATTATCCCACAGAAGTGATGAAACCTTGAATATTAAATCAATATAATCATCCTGATTAATATCAGAAAAATGGTCTAAAATCTTATAAGCAAGTTTTTCATTTTCTTTTAAATAAAACTCTTTTGCTTCAAATATAAGCCCATAAAAAGGGGCTATTTCTTTTGAATCCTTTAAACAATGTTTTCGATACATTGTTTTCTCAGGGGTGAAATTTTCTGAGGGCTCTGATATAAAAAATATCTCCAGCACAATATTGAAATTAGAGATAAGTTTTTTAATAACTTGGATTGTTAAGTGGGCATATGGGTCAGACAAAGAGTGGAAGTAGAATACAGTATGTGGCCTACCCTCTTTTACTCTTAATTTTTCTTTGGCTTTTCTTTGATTATAAAAATTCTTTTCATTAGACCAATTCATCATCATTTTATTACGAATTGGAGCAGTAATTTCTTTCTTAGAAAAAAAATTTATTAATCTGTTTTTTATCAATATGAATATATCTATTTTTTTGACTGAAAAACTAAACTACATCTGCAATTTTAAGTAACTGTTTACCAAGGTTTTTTCCTTCAAACAATCTCGCTAAAGTTTCAGGACAATTCTCCAAACCCTCGGCAATATCTTCTTGATATACTATTTTTCCTTCTGATACCCACGTTCCAAGAGCAATAATTGCTTCTAAAAATCTATCAGCAAAATCAAGAACTATAAAACCCTCCATACGCCCTCTTTGAATAATTAGATTTGTAAGTGTAGACGGTCCAGGTGGAAGAGACTCCATTGTATAGCCAGATGATATTCCTCCACACATTACAATGCGCGCATTTTGTGCAATTGCAGCTAGAGCAATCTCTAAAATATTTCCGCCTACATTATCAAAGTATATATCAATACCTTTAGGGGCAAGCTCGGCTATTCTTGCAGCAACATCTTCATTTTTATAATCAATACATGAGTCAAAACCTGCCTCATTAACTACCCAATTACATTTGTCAGATCCGCCCGCAATTCCAATAACATTTTTAGCACCTTTAATTCTCGCAATCTGGCCAGCAACAGATCCTGTTGCTCCAGCCGCTCCTGAAACTAAAACTGTATCACCCTCTACCGGCTTACCGATATCAACCATTCCAAAAAAGGCAGTTAGGCCGGTAATACCATAAATACTTAAAGCTGAAGTCGGTGGTATACCTTCTGGTACTTTTTGTATGGGCATAATACCTGAAGAACTATTAACAGTGGCATATTCTTGCCACCCAAACGAACCTTGGACTATATCCCCACTTTTAAAGTTTGAATCTCTGGAGTCTATAACTTGACCAACAGAGCCAGCACGCATTACTTCACCAATCTGAACAGGAGGTACATATGACTTTACATCATTTAGCCAGCCTCTCTGAGTTGGATCGAAAGAAAGATATAAAACTTTAACTAAAATTTGTCCCTCTTCAAGATCAGGAATACTCTCTTCAACTAATTCAAAATGATTGGAAGTTACTGCTCCAGTAGGTCTTGTTTTTAACTTTAACATTTTATTAGTAAGCGTATTGTTCATTTTCCTCTCCTTGCGACAATTGGAATTTATATAAAATTCTTCGTTAAAGATAGATTTATTTTGAATTTTCTAAATAGCGAACTTACGTTATAAATTAGATATGCGTTTTATAAACAAAATAAATTTTAAGCTCTGTTTTGCGATAACAGTTTTTCTAATAATTCTTTTAAGTCCTCAGCCCGAAGAAATCTCGATTAACGCATGGCGTGTAGCGGCTGTGGGATCGTTAATGGCAATTTTATGGGCAACTGAAGCAATACCATTATTTGTAACAGCTCTTTTACCTTTAATATTCTTTCCATTATTTGGAATTTCTTCCTTCTCAGAAGCTGCAATGCCGTTTTCAAATAAAAATATTTTTTTATTCTTAGGTGGATTTATTTTGGCTTTGAGCATTCAAAAATCGAATCTACATGAACGCATAGCCCTTGGTATATTGAGGTTTTCAGGGAAAGATGGTTCATCTTTAATTGCTGGATTTATGGGTGTAAGTGCATTTTTATCAATGTGGATGATGAATACATCTACAACACTCATGCTTCTTCCTATTGGGATATCTGTTGCAACAATTGCCTCAAACCAAAATCCAGAATCAGATAATAACGGATTTGCTACCGCCTTAATGCTAGGGATTGCTTATGCTGCAACGATAGGGGGAATGACAACTCTTATAGGAACCGCCCCAAATGCAGTTTTTGCTAGCTTTATAGAACAAAATTATAATGTTAAAATTAGCTTCATTGACTGGCTTTGCATTGGCCTTCCCTTAGCCTTAATTATGCTTCCAGCTACATGGTTTGTTTTAACTAAAATTATTTTCGATACAAGCTTTTCTTCAAATGATGAAGCAATGAATTTAATAAAACAGCGATATGAAAATCTAGGGATTATAACTATTCCTGAAAAAAGAGTATTAATAATTTTTTGTCTCACAGCCTTTTCATGGATATCAAGAGAAGGTCTGCAAAATATACCAGGACTTGAAAATCTATCAGATCATGTAATAGCGGTTATTGCCTCTGTATCTCTGTTCCTAATTCCTAACGGAATAAAAGGTGAAAAGTTGATGAACTGGGAGACAGCAAAAAATGTTCCTTGGAATCTTTTGATTTTATTTGGTGGTGGATTAAGCCTTGCTAATGCCGTTTCTTATAGTGGCTTATCTGTTTGGCTTGGTGGTAATTTAGAGCCATTAGGTTCTTTAGGTTTAATTATTCTTGTTTTAGCTTCGGTTGGATTAATTATATTTTTAACAGAGCTTACCTCCAACCTAGCAACAACAAGTGTTTTTCTTCCAGTTATAGCCTCTATGGCTATTGGTTTAGGTGAGAGCCCTCTTGTATTAACTGCATCTATAACTCTAGCTGCTAGTTGTGCATTCATGCTTCCAGTTGCAACACCTCCAAACCTAATAGTTTATGGTTCGAACCTATTTAAGGTAAATCAAATGATTAAAGCTGGATTTGCATTAAATATTCTAGGCCTAATTCTTGTTACCTTAATAGCGCTGACATTAGTCCCTTACTTCTTAGGATAATATTTTTTAATAAAATCAACTATTTCTTGATTAGCAATTTTTGCCTCGGGAATAGCTAAAAAACCTTTGCAAAAAATATTAAAAACATGGAATAAGCCATCCCATTCTCTTAATTCAACAATATTACCGTCTTTTTGTTTTATCTTATTATAAAGGCGAATTGCATCGTCATATAAAACCTCTTCACTTCCGACGTGGATCTGAATAGGAGGAAATAAAAGGTCATTAGAAAAAATAGATGAAATAAGAGGATTTCTTGGATCTTCATCTCCGGTATATGCTTTAACAACACCATCCATTTCTTTACCCGGATGAAGCATTGGATCTCTTCCCACCCTTTCTTTCATCGATTCACCTGATAAAGTTAAGTCAGTCCAAGGAGAGATAAGAATTGCTGATGAAGGAAAATCAATTTTTTCTTTAGAAAGTATCTGAAGTAGAGCCATTACTAAACCACCCCCAGCCGAATCACCAACTAAAGAAATATTTTTTGCTTCAACTCCCTTTTCAAGCAAATCTTTATAGACGATTAAACAATCATCAATTGCAGATGGAAAAGGAAATTTTGGTGCAAGGCGATAAACAGGAAATAAAACTGTTGTCCTAGAGTGGCTTGATAATTGAGTTACAATAGATGCATGAGTTTCAGGACCACAGGCAACGTAGCCTCCTCCGTGAAGATAAATAATGAAATTACCTTCAATATTATTTTTAGGAATAAATTTGATTACTTTAAAATCATTGAAAGAGATATCAGAAATATTAAAATTTTTAGCTTTGCGCCAAAATTCCAATTTATTTTTTTGTTTTTTTTCTTGTGTAACTTTTAAAAGAGATCCAAGCCTCCAACGAAAGAGTCTCAAAATATTAAACCAGAATTTTCCTCTAATACTTATCATTTATCTTACAGATATTATATTTTGAATAGCTAAATTATTAATCTCTTCATCTGAAAAACCATACTCAAGCAAAACTTCTTTAGAATGCTCGCCAAGATTTGGCATAAATCTATATTCAGGTGAAGGAGATGCTAAACCAAATCGCGCGGGTGACCTTGGGCTTTGCATGGAATTCTTTTCATCCCTCTTAGTACTGACAATAGTTTCATTATTAGAAACTTGAGGATCGTCAATAACATCACCTAGCTTATTAATAACAGCTGAGGCAACATCATTTTTATCCATCCGCTCAACAAGTTCTTCTGAGGTAAATAAAGTGTACTCGTGTAATAATATTTTTTGTAATTCCATCACATTCATCATTCGATTTTCCATTGTAGAAAATCTTTCATCAACTAAAATATCCTCTCTATCAATAGCCTTACAAGCACCAGCAAATTCTATATCATTGATTGAAACGAGAGCTATGTAACCATCCTTAGTTTTAACGGGTTCATAAAAATCAGCAATATTAGGCATAGGGTTCCAACCCTCACCTTCCCATGTAAAATTATACATATTATCTGACCACATAAAGTAAAGAGCTGCGTCTAGCATAGAAAGGTTTATTTTTTGACCTTCATTTGTTCTTTCTCTCGCAAACAAAGCGGCTGTTATTGATTGAGCTGCTGTTAATGATGTAATCTTATCAAACATTAGAGTTTTTACAAATTTTGGCTTGCCATCAACAGATTGGGCTTCTGCAATACCAGAAGTTGCTTGAATTAAAGGATCATAAACTCTTCTTTTAGAGTATGGCCCATCGGTCCCGTAACCTGTAATTGATAACTGAATGATTTTTGAATTATATTTTTTTAAGTCTTCATACTCTAGGCCTAGCTTTTTTAAAATTCCAGGCCGGAAATTATCAAGAACAACATCGGCACCTTCAACTAATTTATAAAAAACATCTAAAGATCCTTCTTTTTTTAAATCAAGTGCAAGACTTCTTTTTGATCTATTGGCAGCAGCAAATAATGCTCCATTTTCTCCTCGTATTGGCCCCATAAATCTTGCATTATCAGGTCTATTAGGGGATTCAATCTTAACAACATCAGCACCTTGATCACCAAGCAAAGATCCTGCTAAAGGCCCAGAAACAACTGTCGAAAGATCAATAATTTTAACACCCTCTAATGGTCCACTCATTTTAATTTCCTCTCTTTAATATTAATTTATATTTATAAGTTACTTAAATTAGATCTTTCCTCAAGTGCTTTTTGAATCTCTTTATGTTTTACAGAAGTTAATTCGTAGCCAATACATAAAAAAGATGCCACAAAGTATAAAAACATTGGTAAGACAGCAAAAACAAATAATATAATACCTTGAACCTCTTCTGATGCAACCTCTCCTGGTTTAAAACCATTCCATTCTAAATATGAATATACGGCACCAACTGCTATTGCAGCACCTACTTTTGAAAAAGTTGTTAAAATAGAATAAAATAATCCAGGTCGTTTTTTTTCAGTCCTTAGCTCATCTGCATCTACTATATCTGCCATTAAAGCTCTTGTGAGAGTAAATGGAGCGCCATATCCAATCCCATAGAGAATTGTTAGTAAAATTAAAACTGGAAGTGCATCTTTGGTATCAATAAAAATATAGGCTGATAAAGTAAGCGAGCAAAGCAATGTTGATAGAAGAAGGGTTTTTGATTTACCGATTAAATAAGACAATTTCATCCAAAATGGCATAATTAAAAGTCCTGCAAGAAAATATAAAAATAATATTCTGCTAGAAATATCACCCATATCAAAAACATACCTTGCTAGATAAATATAAGTAGCACCAGAGATTGAAGAGGCGCTACTACATAAAAATTCTATTGCTAAAGTTCTCTGGAGCGGTCTATTCCCCTTCAATAACATTGGTATTTCTTTTAATTTTGGAAAACTAGTTCCTTCTGATTTCTTATCATCAGGAATAATTAACAAACCAAATAATGCTGTTAAGGGAAGTGCAATTATAAAAAAATAACCCATCCCGCTAACCATCTCTGTGAAGTTAGCTCCTGAACTTTCTAGAATTGCTGGCAAAGCTAGAACGGACATCATTCCAAAAATTGATCCTATTTCTCTCCATCCATAGACCCGTGAACGATCATTGTAACTTTGAGAAATGTCAACACCCCAGGCTTGCTGAGTTAGCCCAACAAAAGTGAAAGCTAAATATAAAATAAAAAGCCAAAATCCTAAATAAATTGCTGGCTGATTACCATTAGGAAAAAAAATATACCAAGAGGCTATTAATAAAACTGGGACACCTATAGCTATCCAATGTTTTCTTTTACCCCATCGACTTGGATAGCGATCTACAATCATTCCCATAATTGGATCAGTAAAAATATCCCAAAAACGAGCTATCATAAAGATTATACCTACAGTACCAACGCCTAGACCTACTGGACCAGCATAAAATGGAGGTAAATATACGACTAAGGGTAATCCTAGCGCCGCAAGAGGAACCGCGAGACCAGCATAAGCAGTCAAAATAGGAACTGTTAATTTTCTCATAGACACAAACCTTACAAGCGATTTACATTGCGTCAATGATTATATTAAGAGTTGATCAATTAATAATTTGATGTAATCTTTTTTATTTCTTAGCTATTAAATTAAAAGAGTTTCCTAATGATTGACCTTTATACTGCATCAACACCCAATGGTTGGAAAGTTTCTATAACTTTAGAAGAGCTATCAATGCCTTATAAAGTTAAAGAAATAGATTTAATCAAAGGGGATCAGAAAAAAAAATCTTTCTTAAAGATAAACCCAAATGGAAGAATTCCAGCAATAATTGATCGTGAAGAAAATAATTTAGCTATATTTGAATCAGGTGCAATAATGATTTATTTGGCAGAAAAAACTGGAAAACTTCTTCCTTCTGATCCTGCAAAAAAATCAGAGGTCTTGCAATGGTTGATGTTTCAAATGGGGGGGATAGGTCCTATGATGGGCCAAGCAAATGTATTTTATCGGTATTTTCCAGAGAAACTACAATCTGTAATTGATCGCTACCAGAATGAAAGTAAAAGATTATTTACAGTTATAGATAAACACCTTGAGTCAAATCAATATTTAGCCCAAGACTTTTCAATAGCAGATATAGCAAACTGGTCGTGGATTAGAATTCACAAATGGTCAGGGGTTGAGATCGAGGATCTCCCCAACTTAAAGAGATGGATGGATGAAATTAACTTAAGGCCTGCTTGCATTAAAGGAGTTCAGATACCTAGAGCCCTAGAACTTCCTGATGATGAAAATTCTGAAAAGATAAAAGAATTTGAAAAGAATGCTAAAAAGATATTGCAAAAATAAATTAAATTTTTCTTCTCAGTTCAAAAGTTATACCTCCTGTTGAACGTGATCCTGACTTACCTCTTTGGGAGGAAAAATATAAACGCGAGCCATCGGGTGAAAAAGCTGGTCCTGTAATTTCAGACAACCAATGTCCATCTATTCGAACCAAGGGCTTTGCAAACCCTTTGTGATCTAAAAAACACAACTCCATATTATCACCGTCTTCAGCAACAATCGGATAACCATTACTATTAACAGTTATCTGATCTGGGCTTCGAAGTTCCTTTCCCTGCTTACCTTTTCTCCAACTTTGTAACCATTTAAGCGGGCTAGTATTGTCAAAGTATCCTTTACCATCATAAAAAATAGAAAGATTATTTTTTGCAGGGTTGTAAAGCCAAACTCTATGATCATTTGTAGTAGTGAAGAATATTTTACCTTCAAAGTAAGCAATTCCTTCCCCTCTTTCAAAGGATGTTGCTTCAGGCATCTGATCTATAATCGACTCATTTTTAGCGGATGGATCTGGCACCTTTAACCATGAAATAGAACCGTTCTTATTAACCTTTGCAGCCTGAAGTTCGCCATTATTATAAAATTTTTCTGTATAAGCTTTTCCACCAGGAACAAACCGATAAAATAATCCTTCCATATCATCGTGTGTCATATAAATATAATTATTATAAGGATCAATAGCTGCGCCCTCATGACGAAAGGCTCCTAACATTTTTCTTGCCTTTGGAAATTGAATGTTATCTTTAAATGGAGATGTTTCCCAAACAATTCCTTTATCATGCTCTTCGCAAGATAGCCAAGTCTCCCAAGGGGTAGATCCACCTGAACAATTCCTACTTGAATTTTTTAAAATAGAATAAGCATCCTGTATTTCACCGTTTTTATTAAATTTAATTGCACCAGCACCACCTTGAGAATTGCCTAACTCACTATTACTAACATAAATCCAACCACCGTCGCTTGATGGAAATACAGATGCACCGTCTGGTGAGCCATGCCAGTTATAATTATTAGCAACTTTTTCGCCAGACCTAGCAATTATTCGACATGATAAACTTTCAGGAACAAAAACACCCCGCAAATCTGATTCCTTTAATGGGCCAGTATCGTCCCAACCAATTGAACGAGGATTAAAAAGGCTATGCTTGTTAAAACTATTGTTAGAATTTGCATGGGCCTCTTGATTAACACCAATAATATAGGGACTTACAGATAAAGTGAGGAAGCTAGTACCAAAAAATTTTAAAATTTTACGTCTTTCTTCATTAATCATTTTCACAACTTCTGTTGATTGGTTATTAATATAAAAAAGATTACTACACAATAAATATTAAAGCTGTGTGACAGAATGTCTATTATCCAGGATTTTCTTCAAAAACATTCTCAGGGTGTTCGATTTCAAGCCAATCAGGTTTACTTTTAGTCCAACAAGCAAGAGTAGGTTTAATAGACGGTTGCTCATCAAGGACACCAGTCTTAATTGCAACGACACCAGGGGCACTTGCAATTCTGCTAAAAACTTGAGAACCACAATTTTTACAAAATGAACGTGTAACTTTTGCTTCACACTCATAGCTTCCAGTTGAGCCATTAACTTTAAAATCACTCTCAGGGATAACAATTATAGATGCCAAAGGACTTCCTGTAGACTTTTGGCAATCTGTACAATGACAGATTAGAAATATTCCAGGATCAGAATCGTAAGTAAAACTGACATCACCACATAAACATTTACCAGATTTAGACATAAAATTTCCTTTAGATAAAAATATATAAAAAAAGGGGTACCTCTCGATACCCCTTAATAATGATTATACTTAATTTAATTAAGCACGTTGGATAAGGTATAGAATAATTCCGATTGAAATTAAACCAACAAGACCACCATCTCCTAGACTACCAATAAGGCCAGTTAGGTTACCTACAATGTCACCACCAACAAATGGAACAGCTGAACCAAAAATTACCTGTAGAACAATTCCTACAGCAATTAATAAAAGACCTAGTGATACTACTTCACTTAGAAAGTTTTTTGCAGTATTAAGCATGCGATTTCCTCCCTTGCATGTTATGTGAATAATTTAGTATATATCCACTTTTTTTGATTCCATCGTTTTACGCAGTATTTGTCAACTATTCTTTCTTTTTTTTGCCATTTTTTTGACATAATTGAAATTATTAACAGTAAAAATCCACATAAATAGCCGTTATTTAAAAGTTATGTATTATTATATTTGCCTTATTTTAATTAGCAAAGTTAATCTAAAAAAAATAAAATTGATTCTATAATTAACATTATCGGAGTTTTATTATTCAAATTAGATATAAAATACATTTAAAATAAAGTTATATTTCTATTACAAATAGGATTTATAAGTTTAATATTGAGTGTATTTAATTGTGGTGCCCACGAAGAGAATCGAACTCTTGACCTCTCCATTACCAATGGAGTGCTCTACCACTGAGCTACGTGGGCCTATCAGTTAAATCAACTAAACAAGAATTGATGTCAACGATTAATTATTGAGAGTATATTTAAAATATTTATAGCTATGAAAGAAAATTTCAAAAATAAAAGTAAAGATGAAAAATTATATGATGCCTTAAGAAAAAATCTTAGACGAAGAAAGGCGCAAGTTAAGAAAAAAATATTAACTGATAAAGAAGATCAGTAATGGATTTAATTGAAATAATAGGTAACAGCCCTCTAGAAGGTAAAATTAAAATCTCTGGTTCAAAAAATGCATCTCTTCCTATTATGATTGCATCCCTTTTAACTAAAGAAAAAGTTGAACTTAGTAATATTCCTAATCTATCTGATGTCCTAACTCTTATTGATCTAATGAAATCACTAGGAGCCGATATTGAGTATGATAAATCTTTAGAATTAAAAGGAAAAATATCCTGTATAACAAAGGAAATTCTTCACTCAGAAGCCTCCTACGATCTAGTTAGGAAAATGCGCGCAAGTTTTTGGGTCCTCGCGCCTCTAATTGCAAGATACGGAGAGGCAAAAGTTTCTTTGCCAGGAGGATGCGCAATAGGAATAAGACCTATTGACTTTTATTTATCAATTCTAAAAAAAATGGGCGTAAAGTTAAAACTAAAAGATGGTTATGTTTATGCCTCAATAAAAAATCAATTAAAATCACTTAATTTTTCTTTAGATTTTCCTTCGGTAGGTGTTACTCATTTTTTTTTAATGATGGCATCATTGGCCGAAGGCAAATCAATTATTAATAATGCTGCAAAGGAACCTGAGGTAATTGCTTTAGCCGAAATGTTAAATAAAATGGGAGCAAAGATTAAAGGACATGGAACAAATACTATATCTATTGAAGGTGTGAGCAATCTAAACGGAACAAAGTTTTCTATACCACCCGATAGGATTGAAGCAGGTACTTTTGCTATAGCAGTATCTGCAACAGGAGGTAATATTTCACTAGAAAGCGTAAACCCAGATGAAATAACTCTATTATCAAATTTACTAAGAGAGTCTGGAACAAAAATAACAACTTCCAAGAATCTAATGAAAATAAAAAAAGACAATAAAATAATTAATTCTATAGATGTATCTACTGCTCCTTATCCCGGATTTCCAACTGATCTTCAAGCTCAATTTATGACACTAATGGCTCTAGGTAATGGAAAAAGCTCTATTAAAGAAAATATATTTGAAAATAGATTTATGCATGTTCAAGAACTTGCAAGGTTTGGAGCTAATATTAAACTGAAAGGGGATACGGCATTCATAAGAGGAGTTAAAGAATTCAATTCAGCACCAGTAATGGCTACAGATTTAAGGGCATCAGCTTCCTTAATAATTGCAGCCTTATCAGCTAAAGGAAAGTCAACTATAAGACGTATATATCATTTAGATCGAGGTTTTGATAAAATAGAAAATAAGCTAAGGTCATGTGGAGCAAAAATACAAAGAAAAAGAGATTAAGATGAGTAAGGGATTAAAATTAATTGCACTAGATCAAGAGCAACTAGCAATCTTGTCTTCATTGACACAGGATGCAATTGTTAAGGCTGACGAGATTGGATATGAAAAAAAATCAAAAAGATTAGCCTTTCTTATGAATAGATACCGTCATGAAGAAAATGATCCTTCAAGAATAAGATCCGCACTTCATTTTGATTATGTCGAAGTTGTAAGATCTCGAGGAATAAAGATAGGATCTAGTAAAGATATTTTAGCATTGCTAACAATAAAGTTTGTACCTTCAGAAATGCCAAGCGGATCAATTTATTTAGAATTTTCAGAGAAAAAATCTTTATCTTTTAATGTAGAAAATATTGAAGCTTTTTTAACTGATATTGGAGAATCTTGGTTAATTCCAAATAAGCCGAGTCATGATAAGGATTAAAAATGGTAAAAATTATTAAATATAACGATTCAAATTTTAGCGGAGCTTTAGAAAAAATTATTAAATCAAAAAGAGTAGGCTCAGAGGAAGTTAAATTATCAGTTTCAAGAATTTTAGAGGATATCAAAAAAAATAAAGATAAAGCTCTTTTTAAATACGCTAAAAAATTTGATAATATTTCTAATCCTGAAAAAGAATTAAAAGTAAAAAATATAGAAATAAAAAATGCTAAATTATCATGCTCAAAAGAAAGTTTAAAAGCTCTGAAAATTGCAGCAAAACGAATAGAAAAATTTCACAAAAACCAAATTCCAAAAAATATAAATTACTCTGATAAAGATGATGTAAAAGTTAAGACAAGATGGCTTCCACTTGAAAGTGCGGGAATCTATGTTCCTGGAGGGAAAGCATCATACCCAAGCTCAGTTTTAATGAGTGCTATTCCTGCTAAAGTTGCTGGAGTTAAAAATATTACAATGACGGTTCCATCCCCAAAAGGGAAAATTAATCCCCTCATCTTAGCTGCAGCAGAATTATGTAATATCAAGGATATTTTCAGAGTTGGTGGGGCTCAGGCAATTGGATCCCTAGCTTATGGGACTAAAACTATTGGACCTGTTGATATTATTGTTGGACCCGGTAATCAATGGGTTGCCGAAGCTAAAAAACAGGTTTTAGGCGATGTAAATATTGATATGATGGCGGGGCCAAGTGAAATACTAATAGTTGCTGACAAAAATAATAATCCTGATTGGATAGCATACGATATGCTAGCCCAGGCTGAACATGATGAGTCGGCTCAATCTATTCTTATTACTGATAGCGAAATATTTGCAAAACAAGTAAATATAAGTATTGAAAAAGAAGTAAAAAGATTAAGTCGTTCAGAAATTATAGAAAAAAGTCTTAAAAAAAATGGTGTAATTATCATTATAAAAAACCTTAAAAACTCACCGTATATAATAAATAAAATAGGACCTGAACACTTATCTTTAATGTTTAAAAATTGTCAAAATATTGAAAAAAATATTTATAATGCTGGTGTTATTTTTATAGGTAAATGGACCCCTGAGGCTATGGGTGATTACATAATTGGACCAAGTCACGTTTTACCAACAAATGGAGCTGCTAAAAATTCATCGGGACTTTCCGTCTATAACTTTATAAAAAGAATTTCGACCATAAAAGCTACTCAAAATACAATAAAAGCCCTTGGACCTTCGGCAAAAATTATTGCTGATTGTGAGGGATTGAATGCTCATGCTGAATCAATACAGGCTAGGCTTGATGAAAAATAATTACATTCATGAGGTTAATATAGTTAGCCACAAAAAAAATGAAATTACTGATTTCATTAAATATGAAAGAGAAGCCGCTATACATGACTTAGTTTCTGATAATTTTCTTAAAATCCAAAACGAAAATTTTTTAAGCCCCTTTGTAATGAATTTATCCCTTGAAGATGGAATGCTTGGAATTAAAATTATAGATGATAAAGAACAAGTTCTTAATATAACTAAATCGATTAGTGGATTAAAAAAAATAATACAAAACTATCATTTAGCGTGTTCTAGTTATTATGATCAGATTAAGAATGGGTCAACAGAAAATCTTCAAGAAGTTGAAAACCTTAGAAGAAAAATTCATAACGAGGGAGCTAAGGATCTTGATTTAATTTTAAAGAATGACTTGGAAATGGACATTAATACTTCAAGAAGATTATTCACATTACTTTATTCACTCTTTATATGATTTCAAATCTAAATAATTCAATCCTTTAATTAGTTAGTTTAGTTTGCTATAAGAGTTTTTTATCAAATGGAGATTACGTGGCTAAAGAAGAATTATTAGAATTCCCCGGTACTGTTTTGGAACTGTTACCTAATGCAACTTTTAAAGTTAAATTAGAAAATGACCACGAAATAATTGCACATACAGCAGGAAAAATGAGAAAAAATAGAATTAGAGTTCTTGCTGGTGATCAAGTTACAGTAGAAATGACGCCTTATGATTTAACTAAAGGACGTATAACTTATAGACATAAATAATTGGACTTCATTAATGCCAACCACATCATGTCCAACATGTAAAAAATCCTCAATAAAAGAATTCTTTCCTTTTTGTTCAAAAAGATGCTCTCAAGTTGACTTAAATCGTTGGCTGGGTGAGAGATATCATATTGATACTAACCAACAAAACGATGAACAATAAATATAGCTAATTAAAGGCTTGTCTCTTAGTGTTGGACGGTTATATTACGTCATATATAAGTTGATATTTATTTATTAGCCCGGGTAGCTCAGGGGTAGAGCAGTGGACTGAAAATCCTCGTGTCGGTGGTTCAAATCCGCCCCCGGGCACCACAGAAAAGATAAATAATATGTTAAAAAATAAATTTATAGTTCTTTTAATTGTTTTATTAAGCTCTTCTTGTGAGGCTCCAACAACAATAACTGCTCGTGGATTAAATTCTGATACAGAAAAAGAAAAAATTATTATGCAGGGTATAGCCCTTGAAACCTATTATAATCGTATAGAAAAATTAAATAATATCGCATGGCCAATTATTCAAAAATCCTCTGCTATTTGTGGAAGTAATGTTAAGAATACTATTGGATTAGAGATAATTTCTTTAAGCCAAATAGATAAAAAATTTAAAAAAGCTGCATCAGAAAAGCTGAATTTTACAGAGAATTCCCAGATATTATTTGTAATTAAAGATTCACCTGCAGAAAAATCAGGTTTATTAAAAGGCGATATAGTAAAAAAGATTTATTCAGACAACTTTTCTTGGATTGGTGATGAGATAATAAAAAATAATAGAGACGGAAATTTTAATAATAAAAAAATAAAAATAGATATAGAAAGAGGCAAAGATTCTCTTAGCCTTGAAATTAAACCAATAAAAATATGCAGTCATAGAATTATCCTAAGCCAAGACAATTCTTTAAATGCCTATGCAGATGGAAAGAATATATTTATTACCCAGGGAATGCTGCGCTTTATTGAAGAGGACAAAGAGCTTCAAATGATCATAGCGCATGAATTAGCTCACAATATAGAGGGGCATATTGAAAAAAAGAGTAATAATTTTATTTTAGGAACTATAGTTGATCTTGCTGCATCCAGCGCAGGTATAAATACAAGGGGAACCTTTGGAAATATAGGGGCACAGATGTACAGCCAAGACTTTGAGCGAGAGGCTGATTATGTTGGAATGTATATTTTAGCAAATTCTGATATTAATAGAAAAGGTGTAGCTAATTTCTGGCGCAGAATGTCAATTGAAAATCCAGGGTCTATCTCATATGCGTCTTCGCACCCATCCTCGTCTGAAAGATGGGTTAATATTGAAGCTATTAATAAAGAAATAGATTCTAAGATCACAAAATCACTCCCCCTTACTCCTGAAAGAAAAAAAGATAAATAAATTAAATCGATCTTTTTATTTTATAAAAATTAGTTTATTTATCAATTTATGAAATTTTTATTAATCATACTTTGTTATGCCCTAGGTTTAATGTGGCTTTTACTTGGTCTAGTCGGTGTATATGATCCATACATTTTCGCTAAAAATGATATCGTCAGTCTTAATGTTGTTATTCAAAGTAAGGCTGGTGAGAGCGAAATAAGAGCCCTAGCTGGAATGTTTTCATTTCTGGGTCTTGGAATTCTTCTAGCATCTCATCAACCTCAATCAAGAAAAAACTGGTTTAATGTTTTTAGCTTATTAATGCTTGGGTTAGCGATTGGACGGTCAGTAGGATTTTTACCTTATTTCGAAGGGATTGAAGAAAAAAGGGTTATTTATGCTGGAATTGAATATCTAATGGCTTTAATATTTTTTATAAGAGCTAAAGTTTAAATCAATCGATTGCTTGATACATAGCTACTCTCATATCATCTGTTATAGGCCACATAGATCCCAAATATTGAGTCATCATAATTCCTACAAGGTCTTCATCTGGATCAACCCAAAAATAAGTTGAGGCCGCTCCCGCCCAACCAAATTCATTTTTACCTGTTAAAGACATTGTTTTTCCATTATCAACAACCGTTCTTCCAATTAAATTCCATCCATACCCTGCAAAAGGGAGTGGTCCTAACATAATGGGTAATTGTGAGTCAGGAATACGATTCATTCTCATAAAATTAACCATATTTCTTGATAGAATTATTTCACCACTCTTTGATTTTCCACTTAAGAGCATTCTTCCAAAGGACAAGTAATCAGAAGTTGTAGAAAATAAACCAGTCCCCCCTCTACGAAAATGATCGCCTTTGGTAAACGGATTGTGCTGATTAACATTGGTTTCTTTAAGGCTATGAGGTCCTATGTTCATAATTTCTTTAAAGTTGGAAGCTCCGTATGTTGACATAAGGCGAGGTAAATTTTCTTTTTCTACGCTAAAGCTAGTATCTTTCATTTCTAATGGATCAAAAATTTCTTCCCTAAGTATCACTTCAAAATCTTTTTCAGAAATTATTTCTATAATTCTAGCCAAAACATCGATAGAAACAGAATAATTGAATCTAGAACCTGGTTGATATGCAAGTGGTAAATGTGAAAGGGATTCACATTTCTTTTCAAGGTTTACACTTCCATCATCTGAAATATCTTTTTCACTATATAGCGGTGCAACATGACAACCGGGAAGAAAATCGTAGGTTAAACCACTTCTGTGAGTCAGAAGATCTTCTATTATTATAGGTCGGACTAAATCTTCCATTGATCCATCAGGATTCATTACTTTTAAATTTCCAAAGGAAGGAATAAAAGATGAGACTGGATCATATAATCTCAACTTACCTTTCTCAATTAACTTTAAAGCCATTACCGAGGTAATGGGCTTTGTCATTGAATAAATCCTATAAATAGCATTAGTTGGAATAGGGGTTTTTTCTTGAAAGTTTTGATAGCCTGACTTGCCTGATAAAATGACCTTACCAGACTTTTCTGCAAGCCACTCTATACCGCTAAATAATTCCCTCTCAGTATAACTGTCTGCAATTAATTGAATTATATTTTCTCTTTTTGATACACTCATAATCTAACCTTTAATATTATTGTTCGACTCTTTGATTGATAGTAGAAATATTTCTCTCATGTGTTTCTTTGTCAATTTTATATAAATTAAGAAAATATAAAGATAGTAAATATAATATCATATAAATTGGGACAAAGAATAAGGCTATATTAACTAAAATTGTATCATCAACACTTCCTGGTTTTGCATCTGATGGTAAACCTGCAAGAGTGGTAACAAGGCCGGCAAGGAAAATTCCAACACCTGATACAGCCTTACTTGAAAATCCTTGAGCAGAAAAGAAAATCCCTTCAGACCTTTTCTTTGTTGTTAGCTCTGAGTCTTCAACAATATCCGAAACCATTGACGAAACTAAAATAGTAACAGCAACTCCAGTTGATACCTCAATAAAATAATATGTACTCATTATCGCTAATAATTCATTTGAACCAAATCCTGGTAAATATCCATAAACCCTTAAAGCATAAGGTACGGGTGTTAAAACTAAAGCAATCATTCCACATATAATTGCAGCCCTTCTTTTTCCAATCTTAACTGAAAGTCTTTGAGAGATAATCATTGCAGCTATAATACCAGGTATTACGGCTATAATAGAAACTATACCAATTTGAATAGTGCTAAATCCCCAAAAAAAAGTGTTAAAATAAATATTTAATGATGATGAAAATCCTGCGGCCATTCCTGCAAAAATTCCTCCTATAAATAAGACTAAAAAAGACCTATTAAGTAGAGTATTTTTTAATTCACTTTTTATTTCTCTAAAGTTATTATTTTTTGCAGGCTTAGATAGTTCCGGAATTATTTTATTTAAGCCCAGTGATGATATAATCATTGCCGCTACCATAAGTAATGCCGCAACAATTCCATAAGTTTGATAGCCTTCAGGATTCAATTGCGCATTAGGATATTCCTCGGTTGGTTTTAAAAATATAAACCACATTAATATTGTCATAACTGTACCGCTTATCCATCCAAAGAAATATCTAAGTGACATCATTCTTGTTCTTTCATGATAATCCCGGGTGATTTCAGGGCCTAAACTTTGATTAGGAATCTCGAAAAGAGTAGTACTGGTTCTAACTAAGATAGCCATTATCAAAAGATATAAAAATAAATCAATATCAGTCTGAAATACTGGAGGGTTCCATAGATAATAAAAAAAGATAGGAACTGGTAATAAAGCTGCATACATATAAGGATGTCTTCTGCCCAACCTAGATTTGGTATGATCTGAAGAATAACCTATTAATAAGTCAGAAAAAGCATCCCAAATTGTTGCTATCCCAAGAGCTAATGAAGCCATCCATGCAGGAAGTCCTATAACCATATTATAATAGAAAAAAAGAAACCAAGAAAATGCGTTACCTTTTATACCAAAGGCAATAGAACCAATACCATAAAAGAGAAAATTTCTATTGTTATTCATTAAATTAGGATTAACTTTTTTCAGCTAAGAGTGCTGAAGCATTTAATTCATCCGCAATACTTCTTGCCTCTTCTGGAGAAAAATCCATTGGAATATCAATAGAGCTAGAGGTAACATAAATTCTTACCATACCTTGATTTGTTGGGCCAATCTGAAGATCAGCAACTGTATCAGTTTGTTTGTTAATGTCTTTTTTCAAAGATTTTCCTTTCTAATATTTTAATAAATTTTAATTCTCAAGTTTTGCCATTGCCTGCGCAATAGAGGCATCGAGATCAGACTGTCTTGGATTTCTTCTTAAAGTTAAACCTCCCGTAACTTGAAGATTCTGACCAGATAAGAAGCATTCATCACTACATAAAAAGACTGCCATTGCAGCAATATCTTCTGATGTACCTATTCTTCCAAGTGGATATTCTTTTAAAAATGCCTCCTTAAGACCCGGAGCCGCCATAGCTGCTGCGGTCATTGGAGACTCTGTTAATCCAGGTGAAATCGAATTTGCTCTGATATTTCTCTCACCAAATTCATTAGCAATAGTTCTAACAACATGATCGATACCAGCCTTAGTTCCCATATAAGCAGCATGATTATCTAACATAATTGTAGCTGTAGCAGAAGAAATTTGAATTATAGAACCACCTTCAGTCATTGCGGGAATGCAAGATTGAAAGAACTGATAAGGCCCTTTGAATTGAAGATTCATTATTTTTACTAAGTCTTCTTCTGTACTCTCTAAAAATGGTGATAAATACCCCCATCCTGTTGCTTGAATAGCGGAATGAATAACACCATGTCTTTTAACGGTTTCATCAACCATCTGATCAATTTCTTCTTTTTTAGTGATATCACATAAGACATAAGACCCCCCTGTTTCCTCTGAGATTTCCTTAAGAGATTCTTCATTTCTTCCTGCAAGAACTAACTTTGCTCCCTCTTTTGCAAAACGGCGAGCCATAACTTGGCCCATATTATCTTTTCCTGCAGCCCCTAAAATAAGAGTTACTTTGTCATTTAAATGCTTATTACCCATTTTTTACCCCCTAGTTTAAATTTACTATGTTTAGTTTGCTTTAATATTTATAAATTTTCAACTCTGTTTATTGTCTGGAATTTTCAAAATAAAGACAAAAAGAAAAGCCAAGAAGCAAACAGCAGTATTTAAATAAAAAGCCAAATCATAATTCCCATTAATATCGTATAGCCAACCAGATAAAGGACCGCCAACAACCTGAATAGGAACCATAAAAGGAACAGCTATTCCTAATGCTTTACCAAAATTTATAGAAGAAAAAGTTTTTGAGAAAAGAATATTCATTAATGGAACAGTTCCTCCAAGACCTAAGCTCATTATAAAAATCGATATCAATAAAGGGTAATAATTGGAGAAAAAAGAAACAAGAATAATACCTAACCCTTGAATTATTATCGACACCCATAAGGTTTTCTTGGCAGATACAATATCAATAAGCTTTCCAAAGACAATTTTTCCAAACGCCGCACCTAGTGCTCCAACAGATACAGCAATACCAGCCTTGCTAGCATCAAAACCTAAATCCGTTGCATACGGAAAAATATGACTATAAACACCAAGATTTGCACAAAACTGTAAGCTAAAAATTAATATTAAAACCCAAAAAGTTGGAACTTTTAATATATCTAAAGTACTCATTATTTTGTTGGTAATATTATTATCAATTTCTTCAGCTATTTCGTCATTATCTTTGTTTTGGTTAATGTCTGATGGTTTATTGACAATAAGATAACGACAGAAAGGTACAAAAAATAAAATTATAAAAATACCAAAAATTACATAAGTTATTCTCCAGCCATATAAATTAATTAAATATACAGTTATCGGTGGAATAAAAACTCCAGATAAGGAAATACCTAACGCAGCAAAACCAATTGCAGATCCAATTTTCTTTTTAAACCAATTGGAAATTAATTTAGCGGTTGCTAAATTACCAAATAAAGTCATACCAAGAGCTACGATTGATCCATAAACAATTAGAAATTGATAATAACTCTGGCAAAAGCTGAGCGATATAAGTCCTAATCCAAAAATTATAGCCCCAATCGATAAAATATTTTTAAGAGAAAATTTATCTACTAACTGACCACAAATTGGCGCAAATACACCGGCAGCAATAATCATAATTGATAAAGTACTCGATATTAAAAATCTTCCCGCGTTAAATTCATCTTGTAAATGTATATAAAAAACAGAATAGGCGTAAAAAGGAATACCAACAGAAAACATATTGATAAAACCAGAGCTAGCAACAATTCTCCATCCATGGAAAGTTTTAAACAATTTAATCCCCGACTTAGATATAAGAAGCACCTACATTAAATAGATAAAGTCTAATGAAAAGAAAATTTTAAAAAATGTTTTAAAATTTATAATTATCTATAATGTTAATTTTAAAATACAAAAAGGTTCAATTATGAAAAAAATTATTTCAATTTTTATTTTTATGTTTTTAGTTTTTAATCCTTTTTCAATGCAGGCGCATAACCTTCAACAATCAGTAAATAGTGAAGACAGATCAAAAGAAAATATTGAAAGAGATAAATTCAGACATCCATATGAAACAATACAATTTTTTGGAATAGAGCCTAAAATGACAGTTGTTGAATTATCACCTGGGGGAGGCTGGTATACTGAAATTCTTGCAATTTATATGTATGATGAAGGAGAATTAATCACAGCTCCTTACAAAGCCTCGCTGAGCGATTATGCAAAAAGATCTAGAGAGACCTATGAAGCCAAATTGAATAGTAAAAGTATCTATGAAAAAGTAAAAATTGTTGATCTCTTTAGTAAGCTTGCTGAAGACGAAACTGTTGATGCTGTTCTTACATTCAGAAATATTCATAACTGGTTGGGTGAAGATGGTAGTGGAGTAAAGAAAGTATTTGAACAAGCTTATGCTGCTCTAAAGCCCGGAGGTATTTTGGGTGTCGTAGAACATAGGGCAAAACCAGGAATTTCAATTAAAGAAATGAAAAAAAGTGGTTACGTAACTGAAGAACTTACAATTAATTTAGCTAAGGAAGCGGGATTTAATTTATCAAATAAATCTGAAATCAATGCGAACGTTAAAGATACTAAAGATCATCCTAATGGGGTGTGGACACTTCCACCCTCTCTTTATTTAAAAGACGGAGATAAAGAAAAGTATCATCAAATTGGCGAAAGTGACAGAATGACACTTTTATTTAGAAAGCCTATATAAATTTTAAGAAAGTAAATACTTCTGATAAAACTATCGAAATAGAATTTTTACACTAAGGTGGCTAATTAATTTTATTAAATAGGACTAGTTGCAAATGTCTAAATACACAAAACAGAAAACAGCTTTAATTATCGGTAGATGGCAGCCTTGGCATAAAGGTCATAGAAAACTTTTCGAGGTTGCTCTTGATAGAGCTGAGCGCGTTCTAATTGGTGTAAGGCATACTCATGCTTCTGATGAAAAAAATCCCCTTTCTTTCGATGAGGTTAAAGATTTTATCGATAATGATCTTAAAAAAAATTACACAGGTAAGTATGATATAATTGATCTTCCAAATATAACTAATATTATTTACGGAAGGGATGTTGGTTATAATGTTGAGAAAATATCATTAGGCGATGATGTTGAAAAAATCTCTGCAACTCAAATTAGAAAATCTATGAATTTGACTCCTGTTAGCCATAATATTGAAGCCTACGAGAGAACTCAAAGATTTGGTCATCAGGGTGGAGTATTATGGTTTACCGGTCTATCAGGTTCTGGAAAGTCAACATTAGCTAGAGGTTTAGAAAGAAAATTATTTGATAGAGGCTATAATGTATACATGCTTGATGCCGATAATGTTCGTAATGGACTTAATTCTAATCTTGGTTTTTCGGAAGAAGATCGTAATGAAAATATAAGAAGAGTAGGTGAGGTAGCTGCAATATTTTCGCAAGCTGGCTTTTTAGTACTTTCAGCCTTTATTTCACCCTTTAATAAAGAAAGAAAAAAGGTTTCTGAAATGCAAAATCAAAACTTTCACCAGGTTTACTTATCGGCTGATTTAAAAACCTGCGAAGATAGAGACCCAAAGGGGTTGTATAAAAAAGCTCGTTTAGGAGAAATTAGAGATTTTACTGGTATTGATTCACCATATGAAGTACCTGAAAAACCTGACTTGATAGTTGATACTAAAAAATTAAACATAGATGATTCAGTTGAAAAATTATTTCACTATATAGTTAAAAAAATACCAATTAGTTAAATTTTAAAATCTTTTAGTTTTCTTGAATCTTATAATTATTTTCTATAACTCTTTATTATCGACTGATTTAGATTCTATATTAAAAAAATTTACTTCGATCAACATTCCATAAAATAGACTAAAAACAGCCAAGATTAAAACGAAAGTAAAGGGAAGTGCCATAGATATGACGCCGGATTGAAGAGCTAATAGCGCATCTGGACCACCGGCCAATAAAATAACAATAGCTAGAAGTCCTTGTATAATAGCCCAAATAACCCTTTGAATTTTTGGAGAATTATTTTTTCCACCCGATGTTATGGTATCAATAACTAAAGACCCAGAGTCCGAAGAAGTTACAAAAAACAGTACCAACATAAATAAAGCAAATAAACTGAAAAAAGTTGGAAATATAAAATTATCAAACATGTAAAAAAGAATTAAAGAAATTTCTTCAACTGGCTTACTAAGATTTCCTAGCCCTTGTTGAAATTGCCAAATAGCTGTTTCGCCAAAAGATGTAAACCAAACTAAACAAAATATTAATGGTGCAAACATCACAACAGTTAAAAATTCACGTATGGTTCTGCCTTTAGAAATTCTAGCAATAAACATTCCGACAAAAGGCGACCAAGATATCCACCAAGCCCAATAGAAAATAGTCCAATCATGATACCATTGTAAATCATCTGATCTATTCAAAGAGCTTAATCTAATAATATCTTCAAAATAAAAAATAAGATTTTTTCCATATGCAAGAAGTATTTGAATTGTTGGCCCAGCAATAACTACAGATACTAATAAAGCTAATGCTAATCCAATATTAGTATTACTAAGAACTCTTACACCCTTGTCTAACCCTCTAAAAACAGAAAAAATAGTCACGAATGTTATAAAAATTATCACTAAAGATTGAGTCAAAGCATTATTAGGTAAATTAAATATATAAAAGAGGCCAGAAGAAGCTTGTTGAGCACCTAAACCTAGAGAAGTAGCTAAACCAAAGAGAGTTGCCAATACTGCAATAATGTCTATTAAATCACCCTGCCAACCCCAGGTTTTATTACCTAATAATGGATAAAAAATTGACCTAATTGTTAAGGGGAGTTTCCATTTATAACAAAAGAAAGCAAGAGATAATCCTATTATGGCATATACTGACCAAGCACTAATCCCCCAATGAAAAATAGTTGCACTGAAGGCTAACTGATAAGCTTCTTGAGTTTTTGGGGTTACATCTAATGGTGTCCCAAATACACCTGTATAATAAGAAAGAGGTTCTGCAGCTCCATAGAAGGTCATACCTATTCCAACGCCAGCAGCAAATAACATACATAACCAAGATAAAAAACCAAATTCAGGCACCGTGTCTTTGTCACCAAGCTTTATTTTACCGAAAGGTGAAACAATCAAAAATAAAACAATCAAAGTAAAAGCTGTCATAGAGATTGAAAAAAAAGTATCAAACCAAGAGAGAGTAAGGTTTCTTACATCGGAAAGTATTTTATTAGAGATTTCTGGATAAACTAAAACAAGGATAGAAAACAAGATAGTTAAACTTGAGCTAATAAAAAAAACAGGAAAATGAAAATCTAAGCCTAAAAACTTAATATTTTTATTTGTAATTTCTTTATTATATTTCTTTTGATGTAAAAAATTTATCATTTAGGTTTATTCCTCATTAATTTATTAGAGCTACATCCTCTGATTTTAATAAACCTTCTCCCAAACTGCTTACAAGGGGCTTAAGTTTTTTTGAATATGGTTTCCAACGCTCCATGCCGTCTTTATTTATTGGCTTTCTTACCTGCTCAGAGCTCGCAGTTCTTACTGAACGTTTGGTGTTGTGAAAGGAAATACATTCTTCCTCAAATGGTAATCCTAAATAATCAATAATTCTTTTCACCTGACTTTCTAAGTCATTAATTATATCTTCATTATTTACCTTCAATATTTTTCCAGGAAGAACTTTATTCCAATGATCCATTAAATCGATATAATTTTTGTAATAACTTCCAATTTCCTCAAGTCCATAACTAAATTCCTGACCTTGTGCAAAAAGTTGTTTATAAATACTAAAGCAACAATCAAGCGAATAGCGCCGTGCGTCAATTATTTTTGCGTTAGGAAGAATTAAGTGAATTAGGCCAATATGTCTAAAATTATTTGGCATTTTATCAGTAAACCTAGGGGCTTTACCTCGGTGCATTAAAGTATCATTAATGTATTGTAATCCCATTTCCTTTCTTTGCTCCGTTGATAGAGATTTAAGGATTGAGGGATATTCTCCTTTATTGGTCAACCTATCATTACCTCTTAAGCTATGAGCCATAGATAAAATATTAGGTAATTCTAAGGTACCATCGATTTGAGAATGTGAAGCCAGTATTTGCTCAATTAATGTTGAACCAGATCTTGGTAAGCCTAGAATAAAAATAGGATCATTTTTTTCAACACCCCCCACTCCGTGACTTGAAAAGAAGCTAGAATTGCATACCTCTATTTGCGATTGTATTTCATCATTCATTCTCTTTATAGAGTAACGATTATTTATTTTTTTTATTTCATTGCCTTTTTCTAAATGAGAAAAAGCTTCTTCATATTCACCTTCTTTCTCTAATGCATATGCCAGAGCAAAATGAAAATAAACTCTATCTTTTGATAATAAATTTATATTCTTAAGTTGATTTTTCATTGTGGTTATTTCACTAGTCTTAAATGAATATGTTTTTAAATTTGCTAGAGAAAAATAGGCTTCACCGTGATCAGGTTTAGCTGTATGAGCTAATTTATAACTTTCAATAGCAGGTATATTTTTACCAAATGTCTTTAGGGCATGGCCTTTTGAAGTTAAAGTATTAGGATCATTAGGAGCCTTTTTTAAGATACTATCAAATATCTCTATAGCCTTCTCATAATCACCATTCTGCATTATCTCTATGGCCATTTGAGCCTTAAAAGATAAATTTTTAGGGAAAGTTTTACAAAGATATTCAGCCTGTAACATTGCTTTAGAGAATTTTTGTCTTTTTCTGAGAACAATAAGGTATTTTTTTCTTAATTCAGAATTATTAGGATCAAAATTAACTGCGTTTTCTAAAAGAAACTCTGCATCCTCTAAATAGCCCAACCTTGAGGCAATTTCTGATAAAATGGACATCGCTTCAGTATTTTTAGGATCTTTTTTTAAAAAATCTCTACACATTTTTTCGGCTTCTGCGAGCTTACCCTCGTATAAAATTTGATTAATATGAAGTAGGATATTGGGAAGAGATTTAAGGTACTGAAGTTGCTCCAAGGCATGGCTAGCGGCTTCTTTTTTTTCTATATCTTTATAGAAATCAAAAAGAAACTGCCAAGAAGCGATCAATGCAGGATTCATCTCACAGGCTTGTCTATAGTAACCGGAGGCTCGCTCTAAATTTCCTCCATCTCTACTGAGATGCCCAAGTTCTTGATAAGCCCGCCCCATGTCTGGCGATAAAAGTAATAACCGCTCAAGATATTCTTTTGATTGATTAAAATTTTTTAAATATCTAGAGCAAACAGCGCCAAAATAAAGGCTTTCTATGTGATTTGAGTCATTCTCTAGGTTCAAGAGAATATAACTATATGCTTCTTCAAACCTATTTTCTTTTATTAATTTAATGACAGCAGAAGTATGAAGAACTGGCTTAGTCATTAAAGATTAAAAGTCTTTTTTAAACCTTAAACCTACTGTCATAGGCCTTATATAAGTAACTCGCTCTTTATCGAAGACAAAACTTCTACTTATCTCCGCCCTTTCATCAGTTAGATTTAAAACATACAATTCACCTAACCAGCTTTCTGAGCTAATACCCAATCTTAAATCAAAGGTTTCCCAACTGTTAATCTTGTCTTTATTTATTTGTATTATATCTGAAAAACTATCTTCCGAGAATGTGACTTGAGACATAATATGAGCTCTTTTTCCACTATCAAGAGACCACTCATAACGCATTCTAAGGTTACCCTGAAATGATGGGGCAAATGCAAGATCACTTCCTACAATAACATCATTAGTTGGAGTTATTTTCTTTGTGATCTCTGTATCTAACATTGATATAGCACCAGCAAAAGAGAGTCCCTCAATATTTGATAAATAGAGGAAATCTGCTTCTAGCCCTTTAATTTCAGCATTTGCTGCATTATCAGAAAAGAAGAGATTAACTATACTTGTATCAAATATAGTAGTTTGTAGGCCGTCGACTTTAACAAAGAACATGCTTCCGTTTAATCTTAAGGCACCATTATTTGATAAAACTTTCCACCCAAATTCATAATTAGCAACCTCATCAGATTGCACAGCATATGGTACAGAATAACCATCAGGCCCTGATGCACCACCAGGTCTATTTAAAAGTCCGGGTCTAAAACCTTCTGAATAAGTAACGTAATACATTTTTCCATCTTCAGGAGACCATTTGAGAGTACCTTTTAATATTGTTCCATCTGTAGATGCTTTATCTGGATTGCCATAAGGATTATCTGCAGAATATTTATCAGATATATTTGTTCCAAAAACTTGAGCATCTGTACTGGCGCCAAAATTATAGAAAGAAGAATTTGCACTTCCTTCAAGATCAACCTCAATATCATACCACCTAGCCCCAAGTGTTAATTCAATTTTATCTGGGATAAGATCAAAATTAACTTCGCCAAAGATACCAATCTGATCGTCTGTTCTTAGAACATCATTACGGAAAATTATAGGGTCAGAAAATGGCCCTGCATCTTGAAAATACCCCGGTGAGGCATTTCCAACATTTCCAGTAACTGATGTATTTGTCAGCGGATAGTTAGGGCCAAAACCTTTAGTGCCATTAAATGAAATTGCTTCAGAAGATCCAGGATAAACAAAATCATTCAACTCTTTAAGTTCTAATTTGCTATAAAAAGCACCAAAAGTAGCAGAAATTGAATTTTCTGTTGGAGTATTAAAACGTAACTCATGAGTTTGAATTTTTGTATCAGTATGAGAATCTACAAAAAGATCAGGTGCTTGACATGTTCCAGTTGGCCCAGATCAATTGCAGCATCTAGAAATGACAAGAGATATAGCAAATAGATTTAATTACCTTTACAAAAAAACCTTTAATATTCCCGAGGCAATAATTCAAGATGATGGAAAAGTGGTGTTAGGTTTGGACGGTAGAAAGACGAGTAAATCTTATAATAATATTATTCCATTACTATCTGATGAAAAAACTTTAAAAAAATCTATAGCTAAAATTGTTACTAACTCTTTAGAGCCAGGTGAGCCAAAAGATGTAGAAGGGTGCAATGTTTTTAATTTATATCGTCATTTTTCAACATCTCCAGAGCAAGCTAATTTTGCAAGTGAATATGCTGACGGGATTTCATGGGGTGATGCTAAAAATAAACTTTTTGAAAGTATTAATAAATATGATCTCTCTGAAGATGCTTCAGAAATTCTTAATATTTCATTATTAACAAATGCATATCATCCAAGTCAAAATATTACAGATGACGAGTTTTTAAAATTTAAAACTAATTGGTTGATTAAAGACTCTAACTTTGAATTAATTGAGGAATATCTTATTAAAAATCAGATTACAAATCTCCATCCAGAATTAATGAAATATATGGTGGATCGATATTTATCACAATCTGACCTTAAAAAATCATGTGAAATATTTTCCAAGATTAAAGAACCTTTAGCTGATGAATATCTATCTAAATTCAACTTATATTGTTTAATTAATTATGGAAAAAATGAAGAAGCACAATTAATTTTAGATTTAAAAAAAGAGTTAGGTTTTCAAGACGAATATTATGAAAATAAAATTAATTATTTATTTGGATATATAGATGAAGCAAATAAAGATGTCTCAGAGAATTCTATTTTAGATTTTCATCTAGCTCATAGAACAAATCCTGAATTTACATTTGGACCTAATAAGGATACTCCTAAATCAATTTGGAAATATTTATCAACATCTAATTTATTATATAAAATTCAAGATTTGGAAATTACTGATATAGATAAAATATCTACTATTGAAAAAGCTACACATGACAAAAATTATTCAGAAGAA
>ENA-ORDR01000013-ORDR01000013.1-marine-metagenome-genome-assembly--contig:-NODE-13-length-103912-cov-12.076400_pt1 | contig 103912 bp, 100 predicted proteins | sample MGYA00240993_ERZ508538 | MGnify/ENA primary metagenome ERZ508538 (study PRJEB26207, sample SAMN05421999) | marine metagenome | isolation source: Monterey Bay, California, USA | place: USA:Monterey Bay... | reverse complement strand
ATTTTGGGATGAGTTAACGTTAATTCTTTAAGTCTTTCATCAAAACTCGCATTAATAGCCATTAACTCTGGGGCCTTAGAGCCTCGAGAAAAGTTCAAACATGACATCCAGCCGTTGCTATCAATATCTTTTTTTGCTGAATCATGTGCTACAGCCCAATGTCGATCCCAAGGCAACGATTGCCCCACACTTAATTTAACAGATTGTAAATTTTCTCTACCATGGCTTTTTAACGGGTGACGCCAAATATCTTTTAGAACTCCACTCATTTTTTCTCCCGTTTGGGCAACTTAATATTTGAAAAAATATTGCCAAGAACATCAGGCTTCACTCCTTGTGTTCTCATTATAGTGTATTGTTGGATAAATGTGATTGTATTGTTTGCTACCCAATAAATCACTAAACCACTTGCAAAACTGCCAAGCATAAACATAAAGATCCATGGCATCCAGGCAAAAATCATAGCTTGAGTTTTATCGGTTGGTGCTGGATTGAGTTTCTGCTGCATCCACATGGTTACACCCATGAGGATTGGAAAAACACCAATCGAGATAATTCCCAAAATGTTTGTTGGATCGGGAGATCCCCAAGGTAACAAACCAAACAAATTAATCCAACTCGTTGGATCAGGTGCACTCAAGTCCTTAATCCAGCCAAACCATGGCTCATGACGAAGTGCCAATGTCACAAAAATTACTTTATAAAGTGAGAAAAATATTGGTATTTGCAGAAGTATTGGCAGACAACCTGCAGCCGGATTTACCTTTTTTTCTTTGTAAAGCTTCATCATTTCTTTTTGTAATGAAGCTCGATCATCGCCTGCTCGCTCTTTAATCTTCTCCATCTCAGGCTGCAACTCTTTCATCCTAGCCATCGAAACATGAGATTTATAAGCGAGTGGAAATAAGATAGCTTTGATAATTAAGGTCAACCCAACGATCGACCATCCCATATTCCCAATTATCCCATTTAACCAAAATAAAACTCTGAATATTGGTTTCGTTAAAAAGAAAAACCAACCCCAATCGATACTATCTACAAATTTTTCAATGTTTTGTGATTTTTCATATTTATTGATTGCAGCCCACTCTTTAGCTCCAGCAAATAAATTTGTTTCAACTGAGTAGAACGAATTATTATCAATACTAACAACTGGATATCTAAATTCTGTTTGATAAGTATCACGTTCAGCTGAGTATTTGGCAGCAGTCTGAAAGGCGTCTCCTTGCTTGGGTGCCAAGGTCGTCATCCAATAATGGTCTGTAAATCCTATCCATCCACTTTCTTTTACACTCTTCTCTTCAACATTTGCTCTCTCATTTGCTGAAAACTCAAAATCTTCTAAGTCAGAGTAATCCAACTCATCTAACTCACCATCTTGGAACCTAACAATACCTTCATGTAATATAAAAAAACCTCTAGTATCAGGTTCACCTTTTCTGGCAATAATTCCATATGGTCGCATTCTAACCGCTGAACCAGATTTATTATCAACGCTCTGTGTTATTAAAAATAAATAATTTTCATCAATCGAAATGTCTCGTCTGAAGGTAAGCCCAATGGTATTTTTCCAAACTAAACTTACTGGTGTGGATTCAGTTAAAATATTATTACCATCAACACTCCAGTTAGTCGTTGCACCCGGAACATCTTCGAAGCTTAACGAGCCCGCAGGTGCCCAACCATACATTGTAAAATAAGCGTTTGGTGCTCCTGCAGGAGATAAAAGTGTCACTTTTTCACTCTCATCATTTAGCCTTACGTTATAGTCTAAAAGTTGCAAGTCATCTATTCTGCCACCATTTAATGAAATGGAGCCTCTTAATCTTGGTGTATCAATGGTAATTCTATCAGACTTTTGCAAAGCAAGTTCACGACTCTCTTCCTTACTTACTTGAATTGCTGGAGTGGCTGCCAAATCCAAATCAGTTGAAGAAGAGTTTGATGTCGACAGGGTATTTGAATCATTATCAACAAAATTCTCCACTTGGGAGGCAGGTGGAAATATATAAAGCCACACAACCAATACTACGCAGCTCAAAACTGTTGCTAAAATAAGGTTCTTATTCTGTTCATCCATTGAGATACCTTGAGTTAAGATTAATCTTCCGTGCGTTCAACATCCCTTACCGCAAAAGGTCAAGAGAATTAACTACATTAGTATGTTTTAATAAATTTTGTGAATATCCTTTTGTCAAATTATCCACCCTTTTGCAAACTTGTAAAATCAAATAAATCAGTATCTAAAAGATGACTAGGACGAGCGTTCATCAAGCTACGAAACAGCACCTGTCTTCGACCGGGCGTGCGACTTTCCCAGTCATTTAACAGCTTTTTAATTTGCTGCCTCTGCAACCCATCCTGACTTCCACATAAATCACAAGGAATGATCGGAAATTTCAAAGCATTTGCAAATTTTTCACAGTCTAATTCAGAGACAAATGCTAACGGTCTATACAGAAATAAATCACCTTCTTCATTCAAAAGCTTAGGTGGCATAGTTGCCAATCGACCACCATGAAAAAGATTCATAAAAAACGTTTCAAGAATATCATCACGATGATGGCCTAATACTATTGAAGAACAACCCTCCTCTCGGGCTATTCTGTATAATATACCTCTGCGCAAACGGGAACATAGCGAACAGTAGGTTTTTCCAGCAGGTATCTTAGATTTTACGATTGAATATGTATCTTGATATTCAATCCTATTTGGCACACCCCTTTCCTCTAAAAATTTTGGTAAAACTGTTGATGGAAAGCCTGGTTGGCCCTGATCTAGATTACACGCTAATAATTTGACAGGCAGTAACCCTCGCCACTGTAATTCATGTAATATAGATAATAGCGTATAACTATCCTTTCCACCCGATAAACAGACTAACCACTTGGCATCACGCTCGATCATACCATAGGTTTCGACAGCTTCTCGAACTTGTCGAACTATGCGCTTTCTCAGTTTCCTAAATTCAGTCGTATTTGGTGCATTTTCAAATAACGGATGAATTTCTGATTTTTCATCCAACATTTTTTTTCTTCTCTGGCACTGGATCGTAACCATACTGATTAATCGGGTTACATCTACTAATTCTTTTAAACGCCATCCACGATCCCTTCATGCCACCATGGATTTTGATCGCATCTAAGGCATATTGGGAACATGTAGGCTGAAACCGACAATTGCGACCAACCCAAGGACTCGCTACAAGACGATAAATATGTATAGGAATTACTAAAATGTAAGCTAATAATGTCATCAGTTTTATTTACTAACTTTCTCAAAACTTATGGGGTTGCCTAAATACTAACTTAATAATAACGCATATGAAAACAGTAAATCAAATTTATTTGATAGAATGTATTTGCTGCAACGCTTGGGTTAAATCTTTTATCATCATTTCAAAACTAAGCTTGGCGGTAAAATCTTTCTTGCCAACCAATACATAATCCCATCCGTCAACTCCATTATTTGGAAAAATGTTTTGAGCCACTTCTCTGAGCCTCCGTTTTGCTAGGTTTCTCAAAACTGCATTTCCCACTTTTTTAGTGCATGTAAAACCAATACGAATATTTGTGGAAGAGTCAGATCTTGAGCGTCCCTGCAGTACGAAGGCTTTCTTATGAACCGTTTTGCCTTTAGCGGTTCTCAAAAAATCACTTCTATTTTTCAATCTTTCAATTGAAAACACATCAAGTTTGTTTTTTTCTAGATTATTTTCTTTTTCAATTCCCAATGGCATACCAATGGTATTTTATGATCTCAAGCCGATAATGACTTACGTCCACGAGCCCTGCGTGCATTTAAAATTTTGCGGCCTGCTTTAGTAGCCATTCGAGAACGAAAACCATGTCTGCGCTTGCGAACAAGATTACTTGGTTGGAAAGTACGCTTCATTTTATTCTCCTAAAGCACAATGATGTTATTTATTTCGTTCTTTTGATGATCTTAGAGCGCTTCTCTATGCCCAGTTTGAAACGAAGTCAAATGATTTGATAATATTCTGTTAGTAATTACAGAGATTTTTGCATAAAAGCAGATTAACGGATAAGTTGTGAGATTAAATTTCATCTGACATAGATATCAGGTAATAATTTTACGGCATTTAGTAAAGAAATGAGATATAGGATTAAAAAATTGCATTTAAAACAATACTTCCTGCCCTTCTGCATCATTATTATTGCCATAATTGGGTTCACTTTATTTAGAGATTATCTTTCTTACACCAACTTACGCGAAAATCATGAAATACTTGTGCTTTTTAAAAATGAGAACTATTGGCTCACTGTAATATTATTTATATTCGCGTACATAACCTTGGTCACTTTTGCTTTGCCAGGTTCTCCAATTGCATCTTTAACTGGTGGCTTTTTATTTGGATTGACCTTTGGAACGTTCCTGAATGTTACAGCTGCAACAATCGGTGCAAGTTTAATTTTTTTAGCTGCTAAAAATGGCTTTGGAAATAGAATAGCTGAGCGGATTAATGCATCGGAAGGTGCAATTAAAAAGATTCGAGATGGAATAAAAAATGATGAATTAAGTTACCTTTTTTTAATCAGACTAATTCCAATAATTCCCTTTGCAGTATCAAACTTGGCTCCTGCATTTTTTGGTGTATCATTACGCAACTTTTTCGTAACAACTTATCTTGGTATTATCCCTGGAGCTATTGTCTTTACATGGTTAGGCTCTGGGTTAAGTGAAATTTTCAAAACAAATGAGAGCCCAAACTTCAACATAGTTTTTGAACTCTATATTATAGGTCCAATTTTATGCCTTTGTGGGCTTTCATTTCTTCCAATCTTATTAAAACGACTGGGCGTAATAAAAAATTAAGGTAAATAATATAAAATTAGTTTTGTTTATAATTGATATTAATTAGAATAATTCTTGCAATATAACGCTGGCAGGTCTAAATCGCTCGTCAGTGGACCGATAGCTCAGCTGGATAGAGTACCTGACTACGAATCAGGGGGTCGGGGGTTCGAATCCTCCTCGGTCCGCCACTTCTTCCTATCATTTCATTAATTTAAACTGCACCTTGTCTAAGCCATCGTTGTCAAAGCTAACAAAGCTTTACTTTTCAGAATTCACCACTTAAATTCTCCAGCCAGTATTACGAATTTTAAAATCATTACCCCAATTTACATGGTTGCTCTTTGTGACTACTGAAGGCATCTCTTTAGTAGTTAGATTCTTGTTTCGTTGTTGATGCTTACGGACTTTATTATTAACTTTCTTACTATTTTTGAAATTTTTGAATGCCTCTTTTCTTACTTTAGAGAGAGACTTTATATTTGCATTACCTAATCCAAATTCATGCCTCTTACCATTAATGGTAAGCCTTTGATACCAATTCTTAGATCCGGCAGGATAAACTCGTAGAAATAAACCATGGATATCATAATATTTTCCTGGCTGTTTGATTGTCTCAATAAAACATGTGGTAAGTTTATTCATTCTAGATATCATCTGTTCGTTCAAGTATACCCACTTGTATTATTTTGTTTTACAAGTTGTCTCATAAACTGTTGCATAATTTGCTGCTGCAGTTGAATAAAAGAGTGCTTTTTCTTCATCCTGTGATTTCCATGCTTTGTCTGCTATTGAAAGAAACAAACTAATTGAACCGTAGATCTTACTACAAATTTTTTCTGGATACTGTTCTTCTGCTAAACTCATTGTGGGTGCGCTTAATACTAATGTGAATATCGCTAAAGCTTTTTTCATCTAGTCTACCTTTATTTTGAACGGTAAGTGATACCGCAATACTAAAATGTTACTAACACTTTTATATTATACATTATCCATTTATTTCCACAATAGTATTTGCATATTATACCCCCCAATCTACCCCCCAATAAAAATAAACCAGTTATTAAGATTAGACATCATTTTCAATAAGATATGGAGCAGTAGGTGTACGGATGTATAATATGTTATAAGGTTTGTGCTCTTGTGTATCTGAGCAGATTATTTATTAAAAATTGTATATCAGTTAATCAAGTAATTTTGATAATTCGAGCATTTCTGGAATGAACCTTTCTTCCGCCATGTCTCTATAATCAATAGTCGCAAATTCTCCTGGAAACAAATAGGAATCAATGCCACATAGACTTGCTGCAGATTGATTAGTTTTTGTATCTTCCACAGCCACTGCTTCACTAGCAGAAATTTCTAATTTTCTTAAGGCATATTCGTAAGCCTCTGGGTTAGGCTTTTGCAAATTTACACATTCATCCGACGTGATTAAGTCAAAGTCGTCAAAGTTGATATAATTTGTTAAGCCTTCTTTTATTACTGCAATAGTTTTTGGCGTCGTCGTTGTTATGAACCCCAACTTTAATCCTAATTTTTTACATTTTTTTATGGCATCCAAACAACCAGGTCTTGGCTCAATGCCATTCTTAACTAATGTCTCAAAAATTTCTTGTTTATCATTATGGATCTTTGTAATCTTTTCTGTTGATAAAATTCCACCATCAAATGAAGATAACCGCTTTTTACCTCCAGGCTCTTGCAATAATTTACAGTAAGTTCCCGTATTCCAGCGATAGTGTATATCATTAGCCTTAAGCGCTTGGTTGTAAGCTTGCCTTTGCAACTCTGACGTTTCTGTAAGTACCCCGATCGATCCCAATAAAAGAGCTTTTTTCAACTTTAGACCTCACTTTTTAGATAAAATTAATAATCCTAGACTGCTTGAATGTTAACTAATGCGAGGAAGCCTTAAAGCAAGTCTATAACTAGATTAATAGTTACTTTCTCCATAACTTAGAATGCAACCTCATCAACTAATGAGAAATTCAATTTATATTTTAACCTTAATATCACAAAATAGTTTCTTGCTTTCCAAATTTTGAGTAATATATAATTTTTATGGATCATCCAAAAACTATAAAAACTCAATGTGGTATAGATAAGTATCATCTGCTTCGGCAAAAACCTGGCTTTTTCCATAAAGCCCGTCTTTATTGGTTTGTGTTCTTTGCTACCTTGGTAGATTTATTTAAAAAGTAACAAGAAATAATAAATCAGTTTTAAACAAACTTCAGATAATTGTTATCGGCAAATATGCCAAGGCGTGCTGCTTCTTGATATGCAAACCTATCTGTCATACCAGCGATGTAGTCAGCTATTATTTTTGCTAACTCTTCTTTTGTTGTCGAAGTTTTTATGGCACTGTCCCAATCCTTAGGCATTTTTCGAGAGTCATTTAAGTATGATTCAAATAGTTCAGAAACAATCATAGTTGCTTCTTCTCGCCTTATCATTACAGAAGGAGCCCGATACATATTTTTAAACAAAAACTCTCTGATAAGCGTGATATTTGCCAACATTTTTGAGGAAAAAGCTATAACTTTTGTATCATGCATTCTTATTGCATTAACATTTTTAAAACTAAACTCAGTCAAAGTTTTCAAGCTTGTTTCAATAGTATCTTCCACCATTTTTCCAAATAAATATCTTAAAACCTCGTGAATTCTTCGGGATTCCTCTATATTAGTATACTTTTGATCAATATTCCTGAAACATTCATCTACTAATGGTATTTCCTTTAATTCAGCAACTGTGAACAATTCTGCCCTTAATCCATCTTGTATATCATGATTATTATAGGCAATATCATCTGCTAAAGCTGCAACCTGAGCCTCACCACTCGCATTTGTATTTAGTTTTAAATCTTGAAGTTTTGTATATTCCAATAACTCAAGCGGGATTTTATCAAGGACAGGGCCATTATGCTTTGCAAGCCCCTCCAGGGTTTCCCAGGTTAAATTTAACCCATTCCAACCAGCATAATGCTGTTCCAGAAATGTAACAACTTTTAACGCCTGTGCATTATGATCAAAACCACCATAATCTTTCATTGAGGAATCAAGAGCATCCTCTCCAGTATGACCAAACGGAGTATGGCCCAAGTCATGTGCAAGAGCTATCGCCTCAGTTAATTCTTCATTTAGGTTTAATACTTTGGCAATCGTGCGGGCAACCTGAGCAACTTCTATTGAATGAGTAAGCCGAGTACGATAGTAATCCCCTTCATGAGCAACAAACACCTGTGTTTTATGCTTTAAGCGACGAAAAGCAGACGAATGAATTATTCTATCACGATCACGTTGAAAACAATTTCTAAAATTAGTTTCTTCTTCAAAATGAAGTCTTCCATTAGATTTTTCTGGATCACAGGCATATTTTGCAATCATATCTAAGACCAGTTCTTGCTGTTGATGTCAGTAGTCACTATAATATGTTTATAAAGTTAACAAAACCTGAAATGGCAAAGTATGGAATTATCTCTACCACCACGCGTCACCAACCGAGCTTTCAACCGCTTAGCAGAAATAAATGCGACCCTTAAAAATCCAAAAGCGTTGAGAGTGGCGGTAGAAGGAGGTGGCTGCTCTGGTTTTCAATATTTGATTGAGCTGGGACAACCTAAAGATGATGATCTAATATTAGAGAAATCTGGTGAAAAAGTGTTGATAGATAGCGTCTCCCTACCATTTTTGACAAACGCTATTATAGACTTTAGCGATGAAATAATTGGTGCAAGGTTCATAATTAATAATCCGAACGCAACCTCAAGTTGTGGGTGTGGAACGTCATTTTCACTATAATTCAGTACAATCTGATCGTATGCAAAAGGCAATATCTTGAAAATCGCAACTTATAATATAAATGGAATTAAAGCCAGATTACCAAGAATATTAGAGTGGTTAGATGAAGCCAAACCAGATGTAGTATTGCTTCAGGAAATTAAATCAGTCGATGAAAACTTTCCAAGAATGGAATTTGAAGATAAAGGCTATATCGTAGAAACACACGGACAAAAATCATTTAACGGCGTCGCAATATTATCAAAGTTTCCTCTTGAAGATATTAGACGTGGCTTACCAGGTGATGATACAGATGAGCAAGCACGATGGATAGAAGCAACGGTTATGTCTTCAACACCTATAAAAGTTTGTGGGTTGTATCTTCCAAACGGTAATCCCGTGCCAGGTCCAAAATATGATTATAAAATTTCTTGGATGGAAAGGTTGTTTATCCGTGCAATTGAGTTGATCAATCTCGAAGAGCCTGCATTAATGGCGGGAGATTATAATGTGATCCCTCAAGAGGAAGATGCAAGTACACCTGAAAATTGGACAAATGATGCGTTATTTTTAGCAAAAACCCGTGCTGCATATCAAAAAATTATAAATCTTGGTTTTACGGATGCATTTCGGTGTATAAATCCTCAACCAATGAATTATACTTTTTGGGATTTTCAAGCAGGTGCCTGGAATAAAAATGAGGGTATACGAATAGACCATTTTTTGCTCAATCCACATTGTGCAGATTTGTTAAAAGAGTGTGAAATAGATCGTTACATGAGGGGTAGGGAAAAACCATCAGATCATGTCCCAATATGGGTTGGTCTAAATATCTAATCACCCCTACTAACGTCAACTCCATATAACCAATCGTATTTACTTTGAATAAAACTAGGCTTTAATTTAAAAGACGCTTTTAAACCAATATCAATAATTTTAGCTTTCACACCATCAGCATGATAAATATCACCATTAGCCAGAGATGCCCGAGACACTTTCTTTACCCGATTGATTCTCCTAGCTTGGTATTTTTTTAACCCATCATTAAAATTAATTGAATTATCTAATTCTTCGCCAAGCACCCAAGCATCCTCAATTGCCATATTTGCTCCTTGCCCCAGAAATGGGACCATAGGATGGCAAGCATCCCCAATTAAAACAATGCCACAAGAGTGCCATTTTGCTGGTATTTCATGCGAAAACAGACCCCATAGTTTTACATCCTCCACAACACTTAGAAGTTTCAAAACATTAACTGGCCAATTTTTAAATGATTGCTCTAAACTCTCTCTTTTATCCGAATAATTCCAACCTTCTGCCACCCATTCATTTCTCTTTTCCACAGCCACCAAATTTACTAATTTGCCATTTTGCATGGGGTAGGTAACCATATGCCGATTTGGGCCAAATCTAATTGTAGCTTCACTCGGCAGGTCAAATAGAGGAACAAATTTACTTTCAATTACCGTTCGCCAAGCAACCTTACCCATAAATTTAGGTGGCTTATTATAGCCTATTGATTTCCGCGCAATCGAATGTATTCCATCAGCTCCTACTAATAACTTTGCGATATGTTTGCTCTGATCACTAAAGAAAATTTCTATTTCTTTATTATTGTAATTGATATGCGAAGCCTTTTTCCCAAAATTTATTTTTGCTCCTAAGTCTAGAACCTTTTTTATTAAAATGTGTATGAAATCTGACCTGTGTATTACCAGATGTGGATTATTATTTCCATGCGTCACCCGCATCAAATTTACCCTACTTGAAAATGTGGGATCCTTAAAATTCTGCACGTTTATAAACTCAAGTATGTTGCCTTTGGATATTAACTCAGAAGCCAACCCAAGCGAACTCATCACTCCAAAACCATTTGGGCTTAATTGTATACCAGCACCAAAACCTTCTATTTTTTTTGCTTGGTCGAAAATAGTGACTCGAGCCCCACGCTGCAACAGACAAATGGCGGCTGTTAGGCCACCAATACCAGCACCTAGAATAGTTACACTTTCATTTTTTAAAGACATATTTTTTTGCTGCTGCACTGATGACAGTTTAAGGTTTATTGTAACAATCAAGTCCTCTTAATCGTCTCGGTGGACCTTTTCTTTTCGTTCATGCTTCGCTTGAGCTTCTAAGCTCATAGTCGCTATTGGACGAGCGTTCAATCTTTTAAGACTAATGGGCTCACCGGTAACATCACAATATCCATATTCACCATTTTCAATTCTTCGTAATGCACCATCAATCTTTGAAATTAACTTTCGCTGTCTATCTCGTGTACGCAATTCTAACGCTCGGTCCGTCTCTTCAGATGCTCTATCAGCAGCATCAGGAATATTTCGTGTCCCATTTTGCATGCCTTTAATTGTATCTTGCGTGCCGTCCATTATTTCCAACTTCCAATCTAGCAATTTCTTCCGAAAATATTCTAACTGATTTTCGTTCATAAACGGTTCACTTTCAGAAGGAATATAATCCTTAGATAAAACTTTTTTATTCATTAATTACCCCATTGAAGAATCATTAAATACCAAACATTTGGATTCTTGAAAAACCACTATCTCAATACCTACCATTTGTCACCCCACGTCATTCCATGTCTTGTAGGTTTATTTTGGTGTGCTAAAGTCTTATAAGAAAATCACCTAAAATATGGAAGAACTATGAAATTTTCTGGAACAAATGCCTATGTGGCCACCGACGATTTAACAATTGCTGTGAACGCTTCAATCACATTAGAAAGACCTTTATTAGTTAAAGGCGAGCCAGGGACAGGCAAAACTGAGCTCGCAAAACAGATTTCTAAATCTCTAAACCTTCAAATGATAGAATGGAATATAAAATCGACTACCAAAGCTCAGCAAGGATTGTACGAATATGATGCGGTAACGAGATTAAGAGATAGTCAATTGGGCGACGAAAGAGTCAAAGATGTTAAAAATTATATTAAAAAAGGCAAACTATGGGAGGCTTTCGAAGCGAAAGAAAAAGTAGTTTTGTTAATCGATGAAATTGATAAAGCTGATATTGAATTTCCAAATGACTTACTTCAAGAGATCGACAAAATGGAATTCCATGTCTATGAAACAAACGAGGTTATTAAAGCAACTAATAGGCCAATTGTTATCATCACATCAAATAATGAAAAAGAATTGCCAGATGCTTTTCTAAGAAGATGTTTTTTCCACTATATTAGATTCCCTGAGGATGAGGTTATGCGCAAGATAATTGATGTGCACTTTCCCAAAATTAAATCACAGCTGGTAACTCAAGCTCTATCCCAATTCTATGAAATAAGAGAAACTCCCGGTTTAAAGAAAAAACCATCAACATCAGAAGTTCTTGATTGGCTTAAGCTTTTACTTGCTGAAGATCTTACTCCAGAAGACCTCAAACGAGATGGAAAGGATGCCCTTCCAAAACTTCATGGTGCACTACTCAAGAATGAACAAGATGTTCATATGTTCGAGCGATTAGCATTCCTTGCTAGAGGGCAACGTTGATCTTAAAGTATTTAATCTCAATTTAAAGGTAACGAATTTGCTTATTATAACATTTGCCATAATTAGTGCACTCTTTGGAGCCTACACTGCTCGAAAAAATGGCGGAAACAAATCAGATTTAATACAGTACTTGCTGGTTTATTTAATTATTGGTGCAGTTATTGGTCTTTTTACAACATTAGCAATTGAGTGGCTGTAATCAGAGGGAAAAAATGTTTATTCCATTTTTTGAAAATTTAAGATCAGCCAAAATCCCCGTTTCTTTGAGAGAATATCTAAGTTTTTTAGAGGCCACTAAAACTGGACTAGTTTTATACGATATTGAAGGGTTTTATTTTCTGGCACGCACCGCAATGGTTAAAGATGAAAGAAACATAGATAAATTTGATCAAGTTTTTTCATCAACTTTTAAAGGTTTAGAAAATATCTCTGTTGATGATGTGCTTGAGGCAGTAAATTTGCCAAACGATTGGCTCACCAAAATGGCTGAAAAACATTTGACCAAGGAAGAAATGGCCGAAATTGAAGCATTAGGTGGGTTTGAAAAGTTAATGGAAACTCTAAAAAAGAGGCTAGAAGAACAGAAAGGTCGACACCAAGGTGGTAACAAATGGGTCGGCACAGCAGGGACTTCACCTTTTGGTGCATATGGATATAATCCTGAAGGTATACGCATAGGCCAAAATGAAAGCAGGCATAAAAAAGCTATTAAAGTCTGGGACAAACGCGACTTCAAAAATTTAGATGATAATGTCGAACTTGGGACTCGCAATATAAAAGTTGCTTTAAAAAGAGTTCGAAGGTGGGCAAGAGATGGCGCTGCTGAAGAATTAGATTTAAATGGCACCATTCGGTCAACAGCAGAAAATGGTTATCTGGATGTGCAGATGCGGCCTGAAAGAAGAAATGCCGTTAAAGTATTATTATTTCTTGATGTGGGTGGATCTATGGACCCTCATATAAAAATTGTTGAAGAGTTATTTTCAGCTGCAAAGACCGAATTTAAACACATGGAATACTTTTATTTCCACAATTGTCTTTATGAAGGTGTCTGGAAAGATAATCGTAGGCGATGGAGCGAGCAAACCTCGACACAAGACATTCTACGAACATACGGAAATGATTATAAATGTATTTTTGTGGGAGATGCTTCAATGTCTCCCTACGAGGTTGCATATCCTGGTGGTGCCTCAGAACACTGGAATTCTGAAGCTGGAGAAGTCTGGCTAAATAGAGCTATCGACCAATGGCCAGCAAGTATATGGATTAATCCACTGTCTGAAAAATATTGGCAATATACTCATTCAGTTGGCATGATTCAGGAAATATTCTCACACCGCATGTATGCCATGACATTAAAAGGCATAGAAAGTGGCATGAAAGAATTAAGTAAATAATTTATTTATTCTGATATTTATTCTTATACAAAAAAACGTTTGATAATTTGGTTTTATTAAGTAATCTTAATCAAATGTCTAATGCTCCCAAATTCAATATTGACTTAATGAGTTTCGTAAAAGACCCTTATCCATCGTTAAAAGAAATGCAACTTTTAACGCCTATTAGTTATGTGCCAGAACTTAGCGCAACCTTATTAACATTACGAAATGATATATTTGTTAACGAAAAAAAAACAGACGTTTTTTCTTCCCTACAACCTGATGGATTGATGACCCAATTGATGGGTGAAAATATGATGCGAAAAGATGGTGAGGCGCATTTAAACGAACGAAAAGCAATCTTCCCAACTGTCTCACCTAAGACGGTTCGAGACGTTTGGAAAATCCTGTTTGAAAAAAACACAAAAGAAATACTTAGTAATATAAGAGCCAAAAAAAAAGCAAATCTAATGACTGAAATAGCAATGCCAGCATCTGCCCACATGTTGAGAGTGATGACAGGCTTAACTAATATGTCAGAAGAAGAAATGGACAGAACTAGCCAAGGAATGATAGATGGATGTTCTAATTATTCTGGTGATCCAAAGGTAACAGAAAATTGCAATAATTGTACAGATTCAATTGATCAACACATAACAGAGAAATTGAAATGTACATTAAAGGATGATGATCTATCTTTGCTTGCGGTTCAGCTAAGAAATGGCTTATCGATGGAACAAATCAGAGCCAATATAAAACTTGCAATCTCAGGAGGCCAAAATGAACCTCGGGATGCCATTTCAGGCACAATAGCAACCATATTAAAACATCCAGAACAGCTGAAAATGGTACTGGCAGAAGAATGTTCCTGGACTCAGGTATTTGAAGAATATTCTCGATGGATGTCCCCGATTGGAATGTCCCCAAGACGGATTGCAAAAAAATATACCTACGCGAACGTTAATTTTGAGGTTGGTGATCGCGTATTTCTCATGTTTGGTGCAGCTAATCGCGATCCCAATATTTTTTTAAATCCTGAAATATTTGATATAACAAGGGACTGCAAAGCATCTATCGCTTTTGGAGCTGGGCCACATTTCTGTGCTGGCGCCTGGGCCTCAAAGACATTGATCACTGAAGTTGTTTTACCATTAATTTTTGATATGCTTCCAAATTTAAAGCTAAATCCAGATTACTCAATTGAATATACTGGATGGGCTTTTAGAGGACCGTTAGCTGTAAATGTGATCTGGGACTAAATCTTGCTGAATCAAACCTTTCAGTTCATAACCAAATGATGATAAAATTTACGCCAATATTACTTGCATTGATTTACGGTTACATTATGTATCGTTTTTCTGTGTGGCGCACTAAAGCTAACTTAGACAAAAACTCTACTTTACTGGCTGACAAGCCAATAATGTTACTCACAAATCAAATGGCAAGGTCTTTAGATTTACATGAAATAAAAGTACATATTTATGAAATTGAAGCAGTAAACGGCCTAGCGGCTCCAGATGGTAGAATCTTCATAACAAGAGGATTTTTAAAAAAATACTATAATAAGGAAGTTACAGCTTCAGAGTTAGTTAGTGTTATAGCACATGAGCTTGGACATGTGGCGCTGGGTCATTCTAGAAAAAGAATGATAGATTTTTCAGGTCAAAATGCAATGCGAGTAGCGTTGATGATGATTTTAAATCGATTTATTCCGGGAGTAGGTGCACTAATAGCTAATTTCCTAACAAGTTTACTAGCAGCCAAGTTATCCCGTAAGGATGAATATGAAGCTGACGCTTATGCCAGCGCTTTGTTAACTAAATCTGAAATAGGGGTTAAAGGTCAAAAGGATTTGTTAAATAAACTTGAAAAAATTTCAAGTGGCGCAGGCAATATGCCCGCCTGGTTGTTAAGCCATCCAAAAACTCAAAGTAGAATCAAGGCCATTGAGAAATTAGAACAAACTTGGCAAAAATAAAATCAGTTTAGCTTACTAATTTTGCTAATTTTGGTAACTGAGCTTTTTTCAACAACCCTTTAATACTCATTTGTTTTTCATATGTACTATTGATCTCATCGAGCTCTTCACAGACAATCCCTGATACCAAGTTGGGGTTTTTCCTGTAAATGTCTGCAATAAATTGATCTGGATTTATGCTAAATAAATTATATTTAGCTAAAATTGAATTTGGAAAATCTTTTTTATTAAATGTAATTATACCTTGTGATTTAGATTGAATGGCCACTGATAAAACATGAATATCATTGATATCTGGCAACCAATACCCTTCAATCGAACTATCATTAAATTTACACATCGCATCCGGAAATCTAAGTTTCGTTTGCATTATTTCTATTTTTGCAGATTCGATACTAATTAAGCCTTTTTTTTTGGCCGAAAATAACCACTCCTCCATAATTTTTTCAGACCATTTAGGCGTGAATTCACTAGACAACGCCAATTTTAACAAAATATTTCGTACAACTGTTGGGAAAAGAACACATGTATCAAGTACATAAATCATTAAGTGATCCTAAAAAATAAGGATTTTAAATAACCAGTTTCAGCTAATTGAGCATTTACTGGATGATCAGGCCCTGCACCCCCTATATGAATAAGCTGAGCTTGCCGCCCAGTTCTTGCAATTCCACGCAAACAAGCATTGCGAAATTTTTGCAAATCGACAGCATGGCTACACGAACATAAAGCTAAGTATCCATTAGGTGTAATGAGTCTTGATGATAGAAGAGCTACTCGTTCATAAGCTCTCAAACCTGAATTCAATGTTTGTTTAGATGGAGAAAATGCAGGAGGATCGCATATCACGAAATCAAACTTTTTTCCTGATTTATTTAGTTCTGACATTGCATCAAATGCATCTGATTTTATTATGGTAACTCGATCACCTACTCCAGATTTCTCAGCACCTTTTTGTGCCAACTCTAATGCATTTTGCGAGCTATCAACTAAAGTTGCTGATTTTGCACCAGCAACTAATGTCGCCAGCCCAAAGCCGCCAACATGTGAAAATACATCTAAAATTTCCCTGTTTTTAGACAATTTAGAAGCAAACTCATGATTAACTCTTTGATCAAAAAAAAGGCCTGTTTTCTGACCGTTTAATATATCAGCAAAATACACTGCACCATTCATTGGAACTGCTATTGGTTTTTCAATAGCTCCACGTACTACCTCACTTGTTTGATCCAATCCTTCCAATTTTCGCGCCCTGCTCATCCCATTCAAAACAATATTTTGAATACCTAGAGATACCAAACTATCTAGTATTTGCTCTTTAAAACAATCCGCCCAAGACGAATTAGGTTGAAAAACAGCATTTGCGCCAAATCGGTCTACAACAACACCTGGAAGACCATCAGCCTCCCCATGAATAAGCCTAAAAAAAGCTGAATCAAATAACTCTTCACGCAATTCTAACGCTTTATGCAGTTGTTTTTTGATCCAGTCTTGATCTATTTGCGCATCAGAATTCAAATCCAACAGCCGCGCACTTATTTTAGATTTTGGATTAAAAGAAAATAGGCCCATTGGTCCTACATCAGTATCTTCAATCCTAATAACTTCTCCTGATTTTATATTTCTTGTTCTTCGGTCAAATGCAATTTCATCACTGTAGTACCAGGGATAACCCTTTCTTCTTGGAGATGACTTGGCCTTCCTAAGGCGAACTGTTGGATACCTATTACTCTGACTCATGCACTTAAACCTTTATACTGGACCGATAATACTTTATTGGCTTGAGAAAATTACATAATCTTTTAAAGCTACTTGAAATATCCTGGTAAACTATTTGGTGCTGCAGCTGCTTTCAACCAATCAAATAAATAATCTGAAACGGATCTAAAACAAACAACTTCAATTTCATCGCTATTAATCGTCCAAAATGCTGCGGCTAGCTGGCCAATTCTTGATCTGCGAACTTCATTAACTCCAAAATTGGACATATCAGCAGGTGTGCCTTTTGCAAGAACGTCATACACGCCCTCACCTTTTAAATTAAACAAGACCCGAGCATCAGACACATCGGCAATAAGATAATGCTCGCCTCTTAAATTCTCCTCCAGAGACGCAATATGTTTATTAACCTTATCATAACTTATCAGTATCAATAACTCATCTGGTGCCATCCATACAATTCTAGTATCAGTCGTTGCTGATACTTTTCCAAGGTGTGGCAGTGGTGTTTTAAAGCAATCATTTATTATTTTTTTCAAACCTTTCGTTTCCAGATCCACCTTAAGCGTGATCATTCCCCAATTTTTAGGCAATTTTACACTGATTTCTCCCATGTAACTTAAATCATCTGTATCATTGCTTGGGTTAGGCATTTTGACTTTTCCCTTCTTTATCATAGAACACGGGATCACAAATAACTGCTTTTGTTATTGTTCCATCTAAATTTGCAAAGTTAATAACTTCGTCCATTCTCTCAGGTCCTTTAACCACCAAGGCCAGCGCAATTGATCTTTCAAGGGTTGGTGAATAATAACTTGAAGTTACCCGACCAATCATATTCTTGTGTCCATATTTATTCAATTTTTCATCTACGGCATAAATACCGTCGGGCAATATTACAGTTGGGTCAACTGTTTTGAGGCCAACCAATCGCCATCGATCTTCGAACTGCAAGAATTCACGCAATTGCGCCCTCTTTCCTATAAAGTCCTCTTTCTTTTTAGAAATTGCCCAATTTAATCCCAGGTCTTGGGGTATAACTGTTCCGTCTGTTTCATCACCAATCATAATGAACCCTTTTTCTGCTCGCATAACATGCAATGCCTCTGTTCCATAAGGCATAATGCCAAATTCACTACCAGCACTCAAAGCAGCATCCCAAAATTCTTGAGCCCTCTTAGCAGGGATGGCTATTTCGTATGAAAGCTCACCTGAAAAAGAAATTCTAAAAATACGTGCAGGAATGTCAGAAATTTTTCCTTCAAGAAAAGACATAAATGGTAGCCCCTCTTGACTAATATCAATACCCTCAACGCCCATTTTTGCTAAAACTGTACGGGCATTTGGGCCAACTATGGCAATTTGCGAAAACTGTTCAGTCAAATTTAAAGTGTGAACTTTCCAGTCCCACCACTCAGTTTGCAGCCATTCCTCCATGTGAGCGTGGATTCTATCTGATCCTCCTGACGTAGTATGGCACAAGTAAGAATCCTCTGACAATCTTGCAACAACTCCATCATCAGATAAAAACCCGTTCTCTCCACACATCAAACCATAGCGGCACTTGCCAACGTGTAAACTTGACATCTTATTTGTGTAAATCATATCCAAAAACTTTCCAGCATCTGGTCCAGTAACAAGAATTTTTCCTAGGGTTGATGCATCAAGTATCCCACAATTATTTCTTGTATTTACAATTTCTCGTTCAACAGCTTCCTTTGTGATCTCTGATCCACGCAAGAAACAATATGGCCTTCGCCAGTCACCCACGGGCTCCCAAATTGCTCCTTTCTGATCTATCCAATTATGTATTGATGTCTTTCTAATAGGTTTAAATAATTCACCCCGTGCATCACCACCAATAGAACCTAAGGATATTGGCTGATAAGGAGGGCGAAATGTGGTAGTGCCAACATCAGGTATAGGGAGATTGAGACTATCAGACAAAACAGCTAATCCATTAATGTTAGATAATTTCCCTTGATCTGTGGCCATACCCAGTGTGGTATATCTTTTTGTGTGTTCAACACTTTCATAACCTTCTTGCGCAGCAAGCTCTACATCATTAACCTTAACATCATTCTGAAAATCCAACCAAGTTTTCATTTTTAATTTTCTACTTGCGCCTTGAGGCATAAACCAAACAGCAGCTGATTTCTCTTCATTAATTAGCACCGATTTGGGGCATTTAATTTTAGGTAAGTATTTCGTATATTTTTTTACGATTTTAACACCAGCCTCATGTGCATCTAGTAAAACCTCACCAATTGAAAAAAACCCATTAGCAGTCCCAGTGACAGTTACAATTTGCTCACCATATGCTCCCAAGGGTGGTTTATTACTATCAGGCCTAAACGTACTGTTTTGCTCATCCCAATTTAATTTACCACCACAATGTGACCACAAATGCACAACGGGGGACCAGCCGCCAGACATTGCAACACAATCACAGCTAATCTCTTCTAAAACCTCTCCTCCACCAGCTTGGGAGCAAAGAGCGATACCCTCTACTCTTTTTGAGCCTTTAACACTTGATATGCCTTTCCCTACTTCTATTCTAATGCCTAATTGACGAGCCTGATTAGGAAGTTCTCCATCAACATTAGGTCGCGCATCGATTATGCATGGAACTTCCAGTCCAGCATTTTTCATAGTTATAGCTGTTCGATAAGCGTCATCATTATTCGTTACAAGAACAGTCTTATCGCCACACGATACACCATAATTCACTGCGTAATCCCTGACAGAAGCTGCCAGCATTACACCAGGAATATCATTATTAGCAAAAGATAAAGGCCTCTCTATCGCGCCAGTCGCAGTAACAATTTGTTTTGCTCGCACTCTCCACAACCTTTGCCGCAGGAGTGCTTCTTGATTTGCTTCATCGATTAAATTTTCGTGTAGCAAAACGTAACCATGATCATAAACGCCAGCAGCCATAGTGTTTAGTTTTAATTCAAAATTATCAGCCTTGGAAAGCTTATGTATTTGTTTTTCAACCCAATTTGCTGAAAGCTCTCCATCGATATTGACATTGTCAATTGATGCTCTGCCCCCCCAATAATCATTTTGCTCAACAATCAAAACTTTCAAACCACTATTAATTGCCGCCCGAGCAGCAGTAATACCAGCCACACCACCACCAACAATTAACATATCCACATGTACGTAGAAATGCTCGTATGAATTAAAATCTTTGTTCGTCGGGGCAGATCCAAGCCCTGCGGCTCGCCTTATTATTGGTTCAAAAACATGTTTCCAAGCAAAACGAGGATGAATGAATGTTTTATAATAAAAACCAGCTGGAAAAAATCGGGCTAGTTTAGAATTTATTGCACCAATATCAAATTCCAAGGTGGGCCAATGGTTCTGACTCTTGGCCTGTAACCCATTAAATAACTTAGTAGTTGTTGCTCTTTGATTAGGTTCGAATTTAGATCCTGACCCAGTCTCAAACAATGCGTTTGGTTCCTCAGGTCCTGCCGCCACAATCCCACGCGGTCGATGGTATTTAAAAGAGCGTCCAACTAGAACTTGGTCATTTGCCAAGAGTGCTGATGCCAATGTATCACCCTTGAAACCTTTAAATCTTTTTCCATTAAACGTAAATTCTTGTGCTGAATTTCTATCTAAAAGATTACCACCAGCTTTCAATCTTGTACTCATTAAAAACCCTCCCACTCTGGGCGTTTTTTCTTTATTGAAGATAACAAGTCTTTAGGTGGCATCACAGTTTGAGCTGGATAAGTTCCAAAAACCTCCAAAGTAACTGAACAGCGCGCAGCGTGGAACCACTTTCCACAGCCATAGCTATGCCGCCACCTTTCAAAATTTACACCTTTATGATTTTTTCTCATAAATAAATAGTTTTCAAAATCATCATCAGATGATCCTGGTCCAAATCTTTTAATATGAGCTTCACCACCAGCGGTAAGTTCAGTTTCTTCTGCCTCAACGCCACAATAGGGACATTTAATAATTAACATTCAAAGATCCTTACAATATTCATATTCTACAATTAATAAATGATCAGTGAGCCACACCAGCAGCCACACTTTCATCTATGAACCTTCCTTCTTTAAATCTATCTAAACTAAATGCAGATGCTAATGTACTTGGGATTCCTGTCGCCATTGTCTCAGCCATTGCCCAACCAGAGCCAGGAATAGCTTTAAATCCACCAGTACCCCAGCCGCAATTAATAAAGCATCCATCAAGTGGCGTCTTAGATATTATTGGTGACCTGTCACCAGTAACATCAACAATACCACCCCATTGGCGTAACATCTTCAACCGGGAAATCATTGGAAAAGTTTCAATCAGTGCTCTTACTGTTTCTTCAATATGATGAAAACTGCCGCGTTGTGTATAATTATTAAACCCGTCAGTACCTCCGCCTATAACCATCTCACCTTTGTCAGATTGGCTCATGTAACCATGAACGGTATTCGCCATTACAACCACGTCCATACATGGTTTAATTGGTTCTGAGACCAGGGCTTGCAGTGCAACACTTTCTATAGGAAGCCTAAACCCAGCCTTATCAGCAAGCACACTTGAGTTACCCGCAACAACCAATCCTAAACTTTTCGTCTTAATTTTTCCCTTTGTGGTGTCCACACCAGCAACTTTACCGTTAGATTTTATTATTCCAGTCACTTCGCACTGTTGTATTATATCCATACCCATATCAGAACAAGCTCGTGCATAACCCCACGCCACTGCATCATGACGCGCTGTACCTCCCCTTGGTTGCCACAATGCCCCTAAAACTGGAAAGCGAGGGCCAGACAATTCAATGATCGGGCATAATTTTTTAACAGTATGTGGTGGAATAAATTCTGTTTCCACACCTTGCAGATTGTTAGCGTGGGCTGTTCGCCTATAGCCACGTATTTCATGCTCTGTTTGAGCCAACATCATCACACCACGAGGTGAAAACATAACATTATAATTTAATTCCTGTGAGAGGTTTTCGTACAAAGATCTCGCTTTTTCGTAGATTGCTGCTGATGGATCTTGCAAATAATTTGACCTGATTATGGTTGTGTTACGACCAGTATTTCCTCCACCAAGCCATCCTTTCTCAATTATTGCGACTTTAGTAATCCCATAGTTTTTCCCTAAATAATAAGCTGTCGCCAAGCCATGGCCACCTGCACCAATTATTATAGCATCATATTCGTCCTTTGGTTCAGGTGAACGCCAAGCTCTCTCCCACCCTGTATGGTATCGATAAGCTTCCCGCACGATTGCCGTGACTGAATATTTTCTCATACTCGCTCTTTCTCAACACTAAAACTAAATTTAATAAAGCTTATATCTGATTGATAAATTAAATGCTTGTTTAATCTAAAGATTCCAATAGTTAAATCGGCCAGTTTCGACTTATTTACGACAATTTTCAAAACAACACTTTGATTATTACTGGAACTCAACATATAGACAGACATAATTGATTTTTTTTAAGAGATACTACTTAATTTGGTTTCGAGGTGCAAATAGGATAACGAATGTTAGATTTTTTATTTTTCTCAGCTTTACTCTTCCTGATACCAATCTGTGTAAGCGCTTTAATACTATTTAAAAAATCATCTTTGATTATTAATGATAAAATTGAGTTGGACGTTTATCGTGATCAGCTAGATCAAGTATCAAAAGATATTAAGCGTGGGATATTAAATCAGTCGGAAGCAGAACTTTCACGCATTGAAATAAAAAAACGGCTTTTAGAAAGTGATTCAAAAACGTCAAAAAAATTAAATTATGGTAAGACTAATAGCAACTATTTATTGATGATTGCCTTATCTTTATTTCTTCTTATCTGCTCTGTCTCATTATACTCAACTTTAGGCTTTTTTGGAACCGCTGATGCTCCTCTAAATGAAAGATTAGACCTAATAGAAAAATTTAACAAAAACCGCCCATCACAAGCAGTGATGGAATCAAGCATCGCACCAGACAAAGGAAATAAAGCAAAAATTAACTATGACAAAGATTACCTACAATTAATACAAAACCTCAGGGAAACAGTAAAACGCAATAATTCTGACATTACAGGTCACCGCCTATTAGTAAAATATGAAAACGATCTTAATCGCTTCACCGAAGCACATCTTATTCAAGAAAAACTGATTAATTTACTTGGATCTCGTGTAACTGCTTTAGATTATACCGACTATGCCCAATTACTTATAAATGCTGCGAATGGTTATGTTTCACCAGAAGCAGAAGAGAGTCTAAAAAAGGCTCTTAAGTTAGACAAAAAATATGCGAGAGCTTTGTATCTTACCGGACTTTTGATGATACAATCAAAAAGGCCCGATATCGCATACAAAATTTGGGTAGAGTTATTACGAACTGGCAACAAATATGACCCATGGATATCTGAAATTAAAAAATCTCTTGGCGCATTAGAATTAAAAGCTGGTCTTAGAAATGACTAATAAAGGTTAGAATATAAATTTTAGATTGTGTCTGTAAATTATTCAAATTGACTAGATATTTTAATAACGAATGTAACGTGCTACGGATGGCTGCAACTTAATATTCAAAGTAAGAAGTCCATGAGCATTATACAAAATTTAAATGAGTTCTACGAACAACATTCCAAAGGAAAATCTTTGATCGGTTTGGATCTAGGAGAAAAAACTATTGGCATTGCAGTTAGTGATAATTTATTATCAGTCGCTAGCCCGCTGAAAACTATAAGAAGAACAAAATTTAAGGATGATGCTGCTGAGTTGATAAAAATAATTGAGGAAAGACAAATTCAAGGAGTAATTCTTGGCCTTCCCATAAATATGGACGGTTCTGAGGGACCCCGATGTCAATCAACTCGAGCATTCGCTAGAAATCTAGATAAAATAACAGATATTTTAATTTCTTTTTGGGATGAGAGACTGTCAACTATAGCAGCAGAAAGAGTCTTATTGGAGGCTGATACATCCAGAAAACGTCGTAATCAGGTCATAGATCATGTTGCGGCTGGTTATATCTTACAAGGAGCACTGGATAGAATCCAAAATATTAAGGCACAAAAATGATCGACGACGTTTGGAAACGAGAGGAAATTGATAGCCCCTGTATTAAACTCTGCGTCTTACATTCTGAGGCAAAAATATGTGTTGGCTGCCACCGTTCAGCTGAGGAAATACAAATGTGGTCCAAATATACACCCGAGCAAAGACTTTTAATTATTAGCGAATTACCAAGTAGAAAAAGTATAATAATTAAAAGGCGTGGAGGCAGAAATCGCCATCTAAAAAATCAGATAAATGGTTAAGGGTCATTTAACCATCCCATTTTGCTAAATTTGACTTCAGGCCTGAAATATATAATTACACGACCGTCTTTATCTGCTTTTGCTCGTCCATCCCAAGGCGCAACTCCATGCAATGCCATTCTATGAACAATATATGATTCTCCAGGAGTTGCGTGTATTTCTACCTTTCTACAGGATTGAAAGATCTCTCTTCTCGCTTGATGGTATAGAGTTGTTAAATCAATGTTTCCCCAATCATTTGGATCCACATTTGACAATGATTTTTTAAAATAATGTTTTACAATCTTCTGACTTCCTTCCCATACCACTAAAGGTGAAGCCTTTTTACTTGATAAGGTTACAGGGATTCCTAGAATAAAAGCATGCTGCTCCTTTAGCTTACGAATTTTCTCTTTTCCAATTGGATGCAATCCATCAACATGTGCCGCAGCCTTTTTGAGCCGGTATTTAAATGCTGCCAAGCTTTCACTATGCGCTGGCTTTGGATATCCGGGATAGCATACAGATACTTGTCCTTTGTCCCATTTTATCTCTTGCACATTGAATTTTTCCAATGCCCACCTGGAAGAATCCGTATCTAATCTAAGCCCACCAACAACAGCACCTTGAATATTATTTTTTAAAACATTAACCCCAGCAAACCATGTTCCTTGATAGCGCAGCCAGTTATTTCTGTTATCGTGATTTTGAATTTCAGAGAATACTTCACGAGATACAATTTTTAACCAGTCATAGAGTTTTGCGTCGTATTTAAATTTGATCCACCCATTATCTTCGTAATTTTGAGTCAAATCAAAATGCCTTTCTCAGCATATTTAAGGCCATAATAATAATAAAAATTGCAAATAATCTTTTAAGTGGTTTTGGATTCATCGCGTGTGCTGCACGAACACCTAAGGGCGTCGTCAAAAAGGTCATCAAAATCACAACAATAAAGGCAATCAAATTGACAGACCCAATGGTAAAAGGTGGTTTAAATTCTGAAGGAATGTTTAAAAATAAAAATCCAACAACAGATGGCAATGCAATTATAACACCAAAACCAGACGCTGTTGCAATAGCACGATGAATTGGAATATTAAATAAAGTCATTAATGGAACGCCAAATGATCCACCACCAATACCCATTAATACTGACATGAACCCTAAAATCACAGAAAGTATTCTTTTTGTTAAACCGGTAGGCATAACTTGCCCTAATCGCCAATGATCCTTTCCAAAAGCGAGATATAAACCAACCACAAATCCCAAAACACCAAATATGATCATCAAAATAGTTGAGCTTAAAGAAGACGCAAGAAATACGCCAATTATCGCACCAAACCCAATACCGATAAACCACTCACGTAATATCTGCCAATTTACAGCACCTTTTGAATTATGTAATTGAACAGATCTAATTGATGTTATTACGATAGTTGCCAAAGAGGTGGCTAAGCAAATTTGCATCAAATAAACTGACCCATACCCTAGAAACTCAAACGCGAAGAAGAATGCTGGAACCAAAATAATTCCACCACCCACTCCTAACAAACCTGCAATGACACCAGCAAAACCTCCAATGAGTAGCAACATGAGAAGCATCAGCAATAATTCTACAGTTATAATCATGAAGACCAAGTCTTTCCATTCTTCAAATATTTAAATTATATCTTTCCTACTTAACCAAGAAAAAAAATTAAATTGCCAACAAATAATCATTGTTTTTATTGGTCAGAGCAACAGCATTAACTGCGTTAATCAATACATTTAAATCAGCGCCTTTTTTGTGTGCTTGCTCTGAAATGTTTCTGCGCCACAACTTTGCGCCAGGCTGACCAGAAAATATACCTAACATATGCCTTGTTATTTGGTTTAATCTTCCGCCATTTTGGAGATGCTTCTCAATGTAAGGTAACATTTCTTCAACAACTTCAAATCCATTTTTGACAATACCTTTTTGATATATTTCTCCGTCAATATTTTGCAAAACTTGCACAGGGTTATAATAGGCCGAGCGACCAATCATGACGCCATCAATGCCATTATCTAAATGACCTTTGACTTGTGTTATGTTTTGCACACCACCATTAAGTGTCAAATGCATTTTTGGAAAAATCTTTTTCATTTTAAAAATTAAGTTATAGTCGAGTGGTGGCAAATCCCGATTTTGCTTAGGACTAATTCCTTTCAACCATGCTTTCCGCGCATGAATTATTAACCGATTAATCCCAGCTAACTGTAACATTTCAATAAATTCTGGCAGAACCAAATATGGATTGTCCTCATCCACGCCAATACGACATTTAACTGTAATATCTAAATTTTTACTAGCATCAAGCATCGCCTTTACACAATCTGCGACCAAACCGGGTGATCTCATTAAAATAACACCAAATGATCCCGACCTTACTCTATCAGATGGACATCCAATATTTAAATTGACTTCATCATAACCCCAGGCCTCGACAATCTTTACTGCGGCAGCCAATGATTTTGGTTCGGAACCACCAAGTTGTAATGCTACTGGATGTTCTGTTTCATCAAAATTTAAAATTTTCGATTGATCCCCATTCAAAATAGCTGCTGGAGTAATCATTTCTGTGTAAAGTAAAGTATTTTTTGAAATCAGACGATGCAGATAACGACAATGCCTATCTGTCCATTCCATCATTGGCGCCACGGAAACAATTGGGGAATACTTCAAATTCGTACTTCAAACTGAAATATAGTAACGGACATTTAACAATTCCTCGTCTATTTGAACCATTATATCGAGAATATTCTCAAACATGAACTTTATTTTTTCTTTTTCTTAATGATTTGTGCAGCACGACAAGTGAATCTGTTTAAAAATAACCAAACGTTATCAGAGTAATTCCTCATAAGCAAAATATGTTTCCGAAATACATCAATTTGAATTAAATCAGGGTAATAATGCTGAAATCTTAACAAAAAACTGTAAACATTCTCAAAATAAGTTTATTCATCGGCCAATCTAGCAGCAGATCTTTTCTCAGCTCTTTTGATATTTGTCTTACGGTATTTTACTACTACTTCAAACAAGACCCCCGTTTAACAAAAATTTTAGATAGGACTTTATGATAAAATTTACAGACCTTGAACTTGATTCAAATGTATTATCAGCAATCTCAGATGCGGGATATCAGACACCAACCCCGATACAAGCAAGAGCGATACCGGAAGCATTAAAGGGTTTAGATATCCTTGGTATTGCCCAAACTGGTACAGGCAAAACAGCAAGCTTTACATTACCTTTAATCACAATGCTGGCAAAAGGACGCGCACGGGCCAGAATGCCAAGATCTTTAGTATTAGCACCAACAAGGGAATTAGCCGCGCAAGTAGCCGAAAATTTTGATATTTATGCAAAAAATACAAAACTGACCAAAGCCCTGCTAATCGGAGGTGTTAGTTTTAAAGAGCAAGAAATATTGATTGATCGTGGAGTAGACGTATTAATTGCGACACCAGGACGCTTACTTGATCATTTTGAACGAGGAAAACTTCTTCTTACCGGTGTCAAGATTATGGTAGTGGACGAGGCGGATCGTATGTTGGATATGGGATTTATTCCAGATATTGAAAGGATATTTAAATTAACCCCGTTTACCAGACAAACACTATTTTTTTCTGCTACTATGGCGCCTGAAATCACAAGAATAACCGAAGAGTTCCTCTCAGCACCTGTGAGGATCGAAGTTGCAAAACAAGCCACAATTTCTGAAACAATTACACAAGGAGTAATTTCATTCAAACCTAGTCGCAAAGATCGATCGTTTAAAGAAAAGCGGAATTTATTGCGAGAAATTATACTCAGTGAAGGAAATAAATGTAAGAACGGTATAATATTTTGCAATCGCAAAATAGATGTTGATATATTGATGAAGTCAATGAAAAGCCATGGCTTCAATGTTGGGGCTATCCATGGCGACCTAGAGCAATCGACTAGAATGGAGGTTTTAAATGGTTTTAAAGATGAGTCAATTAGGTTTTTAATTGCGTCTGACGTAGCAGCAAGAGGCTTGGACATACCAAATGTAAGCCATGTATTCAATTTTGATGTACCTATTCATTCAGAAGATTATGTGCATCGGATAGGTCGGACAGGACGAGCTGGCCGACCTGGGTCAGCGATTATGATTTCAACACCAACTGATAGCAAATCACTTTCAGCGATTGAGAAGCTAATCAAAATGCAAGTACCGGAGATAACTTTTAATTCTCAGTCAAGCGCACCAAGCGCCACTAGTAAAAATAAAAAAGAAGGTAACACAAAAAATAAAAAAGCGGAAAGTAAAGTTGAGCCAGAAAATATTAAATATCCTAAAGACAAAAAACTTCACAAAAAAGTGGAGAAGCTAAAGGAAACTAATACTTCAACAAACAAGGGTTCTGATGAGCCAAATAAAGTTATAGGTTTAGGTGATCACACCCCAGCTTTTCTTGAGATCAATTTTCGCGATTAATATCTCAATCTATGTTTCACTGGCATTTATATTAGATTGATACTAGACGGTTAATCAAAACTGAAATCTCAGGCTTTTTATCAACAAGCTCAACAACAATACCTCTACAAGACTTTATGATAACTTTTTTTAATTTCCCATCTTCCATTAAGGTCTTTTCGTCCATTAAATTAAGTGAGGCTTTTACTGTTTCCTCAATTATTATATTCAAATCTTCATCTTGTATATTTTTTGGCAGGCCATGTGATTGAACCCACACATCATCGATCAATTCATCATTCTCATCTATTATTATATTTATAGAAATATGACCAGAAAATGCCATCCTTATTCGATCACGAACAATACCATCCTTATCACCTATTAAAATATTTCCATCCAAATAAGTTCTCCCATACTCCACCTCATTTAATAACTTAGCCCTACCGTTTGAAATATCTACCAAAGAGCCATTACTAGCTAAAATAGATTTAAAACCATTATCTTTGGCGAGCCGATAATGTGATCTTAAATGCCTGGGCTCCCCATGCATTGGAATAACTAATTTAGGATTCAGCAAACGATGAATTTGAGTTATTTCAGAGCGGTTGGCATGACCTGAGACGTGATAACGATCACCTTCATTTTCCACCACATCTATGTTTCTTTTACTAAGATTGTTAATTACTCTATTGACACCCACTTCGTTGCCTGGAATCGTTTTTGACGAAAATAAGAACATATCTCCTTCTTTCAAAACAATTCCCCTGTACTTGCCGTTAGAAAGTTGGGCTGATGCCGCACGCCTCTCACCTTGACTACCAGTACTTAATATAAAAATATGTGATCTTGGCAAATCAAGCGCTTGCTCGGGAGAAACTACATTTGGAAAATCATTTAAAATACCTGTTTCCAGACCTAACTCAATCATTCTTCGCATGGCTCGACCCAAAAGGACTATTGAGCGATCAGCAGCGATAGCTGCATCAGCCAGTGTTTTTAATCTAGCAATATTTGATGCAAAAGTTGTTGCAATAACCATTCCTGTTTGCGATTTTATCAAATCAACCAGATGTTTCTTTAAAGATTTTTCTGATTTTGCTGACTGAGTAACCAAAACATTTGTACTATCACAAACTAAAACATCTAAATTATGGCAAGCAGCGGTCCATAAGCCTGGATCAAAAGGATCCCCCAAGATTGGTGTGCGATCTAATTTGAAATCTCCAGTATGAAAAACCTTTCCTAGTTCTGTTTCAATGATTAAACCAGAGGATTCTGGTATCGAATGGGAAACAGGTACAAACGAGATACTAAAAGGACCCACCTCAATACATTTTGGGTAGATAGATATTTGCTTAACTAATCTATCATTCTTTCCTCTTTCTAATAATTTTCGTTTGGCATTGGCTGCAGTAAATGGCCTTGCATAGATGGGTATTTGAGAGAGCTCTGGAAATAATCCAATTGCGCCAATATGATCCTCATGAGCATGAGTCAGAAATATCCCCTTAACTCGATCAGCTCGCTCCAAAAGCCAATCGATATTTGGCAAAATAAGATCAACACCTGGGGTTGACTCAGCATCAGGAAAGGCAACCCCAAGGTCAACGATTATAAAATTCTCTTTTCCATCAGGTCCAAAGCCATATACATAACAATTCATTCCAATTTCGCCGGCACCACCCAAGGGGAGGTAGGTAAATTTATTATTAGTCATTTTATAACTTTCAGTTGAATTTATTGATTACAAACAAACCATGCGTAGTTAACTCACCATCGACTACATCAAAGATCTTATTACCTTGGGAAAATAAAGGCGCTAATCCTCCAGTCCCAATTATAGTCATAGGCGAACCATGTTCAATTATTATTTGATTACAAATCTCTTTCACCAAACCAATATAACCCCAAAATATTCCTGACTTCATGCATGCGATTGTATTTGTACCAATTGTGATGTTGGGTTTTGCTACATCAATATTGGGCAGTGCGGCGGCGGCCTCATGCAAAGCTTTTAAACTTAGATTAACCCCAGGAGAAATAACACCACCTATATAAGCACCATCACTATCGACCACATCAAAGGTAGTAGCTGTTCCAAAGTCCACAACTATCAAATTCCCACCATACCTATCAAAAGCAGCAACTGTATTAACTATTCTATCTGCTCCAACATTTGCTCCCACGTCGACTCTAATATTTACTGGCAACTTGCAATTAGCTTTCCCCACAACGATTGGCGCAAAATCAAAATACTTATTGCCCAACTCATTCAAATTAAAAATCACTTGAGGGACAACAGAGCTAATTACAACTCTTGAAATTAAAATTTTTTGAGATTGAAATTCAATCAATGAACTTAACCAAACATAATATTCATCTGCCGTTCTCGAAACTTGAGTAGCACATCGCCATTCAATTAAAAACTTGTCTTCGCTGTAAACAGCAAACACTGTATTAGTATTTCCAACATCAATAGCCAAAAGCAACGCTAATTCTCCTCAAAATGAATATCTGCGGCGGTGATTTTTTTAATGCCATTTGAATTTTTCAAAACAAGCGTTCCATTATCATCAATTTTCAGAAAAGATCCTTTTATCTCAGTTGAACCAAGCCGAGCAACTATTTGTTTTTCAAGATTAGCTGCATGAGCAATCCACTCACTTCTAATCAAGTCAAAACCTTCATTATTAATCTTATTATCATAAATTATATATTGATCAGCTAATGTATATAAGAAATCGATAGGCGATAAAGTCAATCCAAGCTCTTGCTTGATACTTACGGGGGATCCACTACTTGGGTCTACTTCATGGGTCTTTGGTGCATTTGCTAAATTAATTCCAATCCCAATCAGTAAATTGTCCACTTCGCGTCCCTTACCAATACTTTCAAGCAAAATACCAGCAACTTTCCCATTGTTAAGAAGAACATCATTAGGCCACTTCAACTTAAACTTATCACTATTCCCAAAATGTATGATAAACGATGAACGTACAGCCAAAGCCATGACGAAAGATTGGAGAGCACTCTCGCGAATTAAAGTGTTTGGTTTTAACATCAATGTGGCGGCAAAATTTCCTTTTGGCATTAACCAAGTACGGCCGCGGCGCCCTTTACCTTCAGTTTGAATTTCAGTAATGATCCACGTTGGCTTTTTCGAAGATCCTATTCTTCTAATTGCTTCTTTATTAGTACTGTCTGTTTCCTTCAAAATAACTAGATCATAACCTACAGGCCAAGAAACCATCTAATTTAACAACTCAAAAGCAGCATTAAGAGCCATAACCTCTACTCCAAACAAATTAATAACACCTAAAATCATGATTAACGCCGAGAGCGTTAATACCAACCACCCAGACATAGATATTTTCCCATCTAAAGTATCTTTTTCTTCCCCAAAGTACATCAGATAAATAATTCTTAGATAATAGAAAGCTCCAATAACAGAAGCTATAACTCCAGCTATAGCTAACCATGCCATATCAGCGTCAACAGCTGCTTTTAACACATAAAACTTTCCAAAAAAACCAACTAATGGCGGTATTCCTGCTAGAGAAAACATTAACACCATCAAAGATAAGGCGCGCAAAGGATCAACCTTTGAATACATATTTAATGCTGAAATATCCGTTACTGGGCGCCCATCTTTTTCCATCGACAATATAAATGAAAAAGTACCAATATTCATAATGACATAAATAGACATGTATATTAACAATGCCTGAACACCTATAATTGTGCCACTAGCCAAGCCGACTAATGCAAAACCCATGTGCCCAATAGAAGAATAAGCCATCATACGCTTAATATCTTTTTGCCCTATCGCAGCAATCGAGCCTAGGAACATTGAAGCGATAGCAAGGAAAGCCACAATTTGTTGCCAATCAGTTTTAACAGCTCCGAACGCATCGTATAATACTCGGGTAAATAAAACCATTGCCGCTACTTTAGGAGCAGTCGCAAAAAAAGCTGTCACTGGCGTTGGGGCACCTTGATAAACATCAGGTGTCCACATGTGAAATGGGGCAGCTGAAACTTTAAACGCTAAACCTGTGCTCAAGAAAACTAATCCTAACAATAGACCTAAAGATATGTTTCCATCAAAAATAGCTGAAGCTATACCATCAAAATTTGTAGTGCCAGAATAACCATAAATAAGCGATGCTCCGTATAGTAATAAACCAGATGAAAGAGCACCCAATACGAAATATTTTAAACCAGCTTCTGTAGACCTAATACTATCACGGTTAAATGCCGCAATCACGTAAAGAGCCAAAGATTGTAATTCAATACCCATGTAAAGAGACATTAAATCCCCAGCTGAAACCATCATCATCATTCCAACAACTGCCAAGCCAATAAGCAGTGGATATTCAAATTTAAGTAAATTATTTTTTGAGAGATAATCTCTGCTTATAATTAATATCACTGCTGAAGACCATAGAATCAAAATTTTTGCATATCTAGCGAATCCATCATCAATAAATGCTCCTCCAAAAGCCGCAGATTTATCGGAGCCAAATAATAAAATAAAAGCACCAAGTGCCAACATAAATATAGCTGTAATCCAAATCAATTTAGACGTTAGCTGATCTTTCTTGGTGTAAACAGCGAACATCAATCCCGCTAATATATAAACAATTAAAGCAAGTTCTGAAAAAATTATTGTCAAGCTATCAACTAACATCAGCACACATCCTTAATTTTCTACAAGCTGTAGAGATTTAGATATCTCAATACTTTCAATTAAAGCCTCAACAGAAGGACCAATAATATCAATTATGAAGCTTGGATAAATCCCAAAAATTAATGTTGCTAAAATTAATGGTGTAAACAATAACCGCTCGCGTCTATCTAAATCAGTTATACTTTTTAAACTAGCTTTTATTAAATCACCAAACATAACTCGTCTATAAAGCCATAAAGCATAAGCGGCAGATAACACTACTCCTAATGTAGCAAACACCGCGACCCAAGTATTAACCTGAAAGACCCCTATTAAAGTGAGCAACTCACCAACAAAACCACTTGTACCAGGCAACCCAACATTTGCCATTGTGAAAAGCATAAAGATCAATGCGTATGCAGGCATTCGGTTAACTAGTCCACCATAAGCATCGATTTCTCGTGTATGGATGCGGTCATAGATTACACCAACGATTAAAAATAGAGCCCCTGATATAAAACCGTGGCTAATCATTTGAAAAATAGCTCCATCGATCCCCTGTTGATTTAAAGTAAATATACCCATGGTTACGTAACCCATGTGAGCCACAGACGAATACGCTATTAATTTCTTCATATCCTCTTGGACCATGGCCACTAGGGATGTATATATAATTGCGATAACAGACAGCCATAAAACAAAATCCATCATCAATTCTGAAGCAATTGGAAACATGGGCAAACTAAATCTTAAAAACCCATATCCACCCATTTTTAATAAAATTGCTGCGAGCACGACTGATCCAGCAGTTGGCGCTTGGACATGCGCATCAGGCAACCATGTATGCACTGGCCACATTGGCATTTTTACAGCAAAAGAAGCAAAAAATGCCAACCACAACATTGTTTGGGCACCCCCAGTTATCTCAAACCCGAGTATGTTAAAAGGAGATATGGAAAATTCATAATTTAATAATTGAACCATGTCTGTGGTTCCAGAAACAATCCACATATATAAGATGGCAACGAGCATTAGAACTGATCCGAGTAACGTATATAAAAAGAACTTAAAGGATGCATAAATGCGATTTTTACCGCCCCAAATTCCAACAATCAAAAACATTGGAATTAGACCACCTTCAAAAAATAAATAAAATAAAACTAAATCTAATGCACAAAAAACACCTAACATTAATGTTTCAAGAATTAAAAATGCCATCATATATTCTTTGGTTCGATGCGAAACATTCCAACAAGCACCAATTACAATTGGCATCAAGAAAGTGGTCAACATGACAAACAGCACACTTATGCCATCTACACCCATTTTATAATTCATTCCCAAGAGCCAGTTATGCTCTTCAACAAATTGAAAATTAGTATTTTTGGGATCAAATCCAAAAAGGATTGCCAATGAAATAAGCAAGGTTGCAAGAGTAGCAGTCAAAGCAAGCCACTTAGCGCTGATTTGCGCAGATTTATCATCTCCTCGCAACAACACTCCCATGATAACCGCAGCTACTAGTGGAATAAAAGTGGCTATTGAAAGGATATTATTCATTAATTAACGCCTCTAATTACAAACCAACTAAGCAAAAAACCTAATCCAATAAACATTGCGAATGCGTAGTGATATAGAAAGCCAGATTGTGCTTTTCCTGACAACTTTGTAATAAAGGGAATTAAGCGTAGAGCTAAACCGTTTAAAGCCCCATCAATAATTTTACCATCACTGCTTTTCCAAAGTATTCTTCCAAGAGCTTTCGCCCCCTTGGTGAAAATAAAATTATAAGCTTCATCAAAATAGTATTTATTGTAAAGTAACGCATGTAACGGTTGAAAGGTATTTGCTAACCTCAGCGGCCAACTTGGATATTTTATATAAAATAGCCAGCTAAGAATGAAGCCAAAACACATTGCAACAAAGGGAGAAACCTTGACCCAATTATCTAAATGATGTGCGTGTTCTATCACATGGTTTTTTGATCCCATATAAATTGCTGAGCCAAAAAACTCCTTGTAGTGATGCCCAAAAAAATCTTCGAACCAGATCATACCTGCGAGAATTGATCCAATGGCTAAGAAAGCTAAGGGTAAAATCATGATTATTGGACTCTCATGTGCATGTTTGTGCTTTTCCTCATCACCACGAGCCGTGCCATAAAAAGTTAAAAATATTAAACGCCACGAATAAAAGCTTGTCATTGCTGCCGCAATTACTAACAACCAAAACGCATAATTACCGACAAGAGTATGAGCTGCAAAAGTACTTTCGATAATTGCATCTTTTGATAAAAAGCCTGCAAACCCATAGTGTGTCAATGGCACTCCAACACCTGTAATAGCCAGTGTCCCAACGATCATTGCGAAAAAAGTATACGGGATTTTTTTTCTTAGGGCGCCATAATTACGCATATCTTGTTCATGATGCATGGCGTGTATGACCGAACCCGCTCCTAAAAATAGCATAGCCTTAAAAAACGCATGTGTGAACAAATGAAACATTGCAGCCTGATAAGCTCCAACGCCAGCTGCAGCAAACATATACCCCAATTGAGACATCGTTGAATATGCTATAACTCTTTTTATATCATTTTGCACCAAACCAATTGTCGCCGCAATAAATGCAGATGTAGCGCCTACTACCGTAACAAAAGCTAAAGTATTTGGCGCATACTCAAATAATGGTGACATTCTACACACGAGAAATACACCCGCAGTTACCATTGTTGCTGCATGGATTAGTGCTGAGACGGGCGTAGGACCTTCCATAGCATCTGGTAACCACGTGTGCAGAAATAACTGAGCTGACTTCCCCATTGCTCCGATAAATAATAAAAACGTTAAAAGTTCGACTGCATTAATATCCAACCAAAGAAAATTCATCGAAGCTGATTTTAAAATAGGCCCAGAGTTAAATAATTCGGTAAAATTAATCGTTCCAGTCAAGTAGAAAAGTCCAAAAATTCCCAAAGCAAATCCAAAGTCCCCAACACGATTTACAATAAAAGCCTTCATTGCTGCGGAATTTGCGCTAGGTTTTCTCCAATAAAAACCAATTAACAGATAGGATGCGACGCCAACTCCTTCCCATCCAAAAAACATTTGTAATAAGTTATCAGAGGTAACCAACATTAACATTGCAAACGTAAAAAAGCTTAAATAAGCGAAAAACCTAGGCTTATATTTTTCATCTTGCCTCCAATTTGGATCATCTTCCATATACCCAAAAGAATAAAGGTGAACTAAAGCTGAAACAGTATTAACAACGATCAACATAATTGCTGTTAACCGGTCAAGTCTAATGGCCCAAAAAGACGATAACTCCCCACTTTCAATCCAACGCATTATGTAAATTTGCTCAGAATGCCCGTGAAAATTAATGAAAATAATCCAACTTAAAATGGCCGAAAGTAATAGTAAGCTAGTAGCGATAATTGTAGCAGCCTTCTCACCGATATATCGATGACCAAAGCCACATATTATCGCTCCTATTAAGGGCGCAAATAGGACTAGTTGAACCATCAGCTATCCCTTCATCGAATTAATTTCTTCGACGGCGATCGTACCTCGCACTCGAAAGAAACAAACAAGAATTGCCAGCCCAATAGCTGCTTCCGCAGCTGCGACTGTTAATATAAATAATGAAAATACTTGACCTACTAGGTCACCTAAAAATGCCGAAAATGCTACTAGATTAATGTTTACTGCCAGCAACATCAATTCTACAGACATTAATATTACTATTACATTTTTTCGATTTAAAAATATTCCAAATATACCAACCACAAAAAGCACAGAAGCGGCGGTGAGATAGTGCTCTAACGTAATCATTTTACAATCCCTGCCCTGGTTTTATGTCTTTTAATTCCATTGCTTTTAATGGATCTCTACTCATTTGCTCCATAACGTTCTGCCGTTTTATATCTTTTCTATGTCTCATGGTTAATACAATTGCACCGATCATAGCGACCAATAAGATTAACCCAGATGCTTGAAAAAGATAAATAAAGTCATCGTAGATTAACAATCCTAAAGCCTCTGTATTATGGGCATCTTGAAGTGAAGGTGTTACCGCAAGCCTTAATTCTGACGAGTTAACAGCAAATTCCCAATTACCAAAAACGAGGCCTAACTCTATTAAAATAATAATTCCCATTAAAAGGCCAATTGGTAAAAATTTGGCTATATCTGCTTTTAATGCTGCAAAGTCTACATTCAACATCATTACGACAAATAAAAATAAAACCGCTACCGCTCCAACATATATTATTATTAGCAACATAGCTAAAAACTCTGCTCCCAGTAATATAAACAACCCTGCTGAGCTCAAAAAAGCTAAGATAAGCCAAAGGACAGAATGTACAGGATGGCGAGAGAGAGTAACAAATACAGCTGAGCAAATCGAAACTATCGCGAAAAGATAAAATGCTAATGCAGTTATTTCCATCTTTAATTTCCTTCAAAACCTTTTTTATTTTGCTTAAGAATCACCTATAAGGTGCATCCAACTCCAAATTTCTCGCAATTTCAGCTTCCCAGCGATCCCCGTTTTCAAGTAATTTATTTTTATCATAAAAAAGCTCTTCTCTGGTCTCAGTGGAAAATTCGAAATTAGGTCCTTCAACAATAGCGTCAACAGGACAAGCTTCCTGACAAAACCCACAATAGATACATTTAGTCATATCGATATCGTACCGAGTAGTTCGTCTACTACCATCTTCCCGAGGTTCTGCATCAATTGTAATTGCCTGGGCAGGACATACGGCTTCACATAGCTTACAAGCTATACATCTTTCTTCTCCATTTGGATATCGTCTCAAGGCATGCTCTCCTCGAAATCTTGATGATAGATATCCTTTTTCATGAGGATAATTTAAAGTACTCTTTGGTGAAAAAAAATATTTAAACCCCAGTTTAAAACCTTTCAAAAAATCTAGTAGTAAAAAATACTTAGCGGCACGCCTATAATCTATTTTTGACATAACTAACTCCCAACTACCCATCGAGCATAAAATCCACCAAATGCTCCATACTGAGCAAATAATGCAACTATAACGACCCAAGCTAAAGATAAAGGTAAAAACACTTTCCAACCAATTCGCATCAGTTGATCATATCGATATCTTGGGACCACAGCTTTTACCATTGCAAACATAAAAAATATCAAAAACATTTTACCAATAAACCAAAAGATACTACTGCCAATCCCTGGAATTGGAGATAGCCATCCTCCAAAAAATATTAATGCCATGATGGCACACATAAGCCAAACTGCCATTAATTCACCAATCATGAATAATAAAAAAGGCGTTGACGAATATTCAACTTGATATCCCGCAACTAATTCTGCCTCGGCCTCTGGTAAATCAAAAGGTGGCCTATTTGTTTCAGCAAGAGCCGATATAAAAAATAAGAATACCATTGGAAAATGTGGCAACCAATACCAATTTAATAATCCAAAGTTGCCATCTTGTGCTCTAACAATATCTCCAAAATTTAATGAACCCGTTGATATAATTATGCCAACAATAATAAATCCAATCGAGACCTCATAAGAGATCATCTGAGCTGCAGAGCGCAGTGAGCCCAAAAATGGATACTTAGAATTTGATGCCCAACCACCCATGATTACACCGTAAACTTCAAGCGAACCAATGCCAAAGATATATAGCACTGCTACATTCATATTAGATATAACCCAACCATCATTGAATGGAATAACAGCCCAAGAAATAACAGGCAGTATAAATGCTAGAATTGGAGCTAAAAGGAAAACAGGTTTATCCGCTCCAGCAGGAATAACCACTTCTTTTACAATATATTTCAAGAAGTCAGCAAAACTCTGCAGAAGTCCAAACGCTCCAACAACATTTGGACCTTTTCGCATCTGCACCGCTGCCCAAATTTTCCGATCAGCGTACATCAAAAAGGCAAGACTAATTAAAACGGATATAATAACCAAAAGGCATTGGCTAAGTATTAAAAGGAAAATACCAAAATAATTTTCTGTAAAAAAATCATACATGAAATATACCTAATAAGCTATTAGATGAGTAAATTTTTATTAAAATAACTATCAATTTTCATCCCTTAGTTATATTTCATAATGCTTATTTTCATATGCTATAAATAGCATGTAAATGCTTAACAACATCAATCTCACACTAATATGTAAAAATATTTTAACTTTCTTGCTATCTAATTCAATCAATGCAAAATCTTAACTGGTTAGCCTTTCAATTTCATAATGACATTTAAATTTTTTAAACATTTTCTACTCCGCTGCTACTTTCATATCTTTGGACTTCGCAATCGAAGAGAGCTCAGCCATTACCTCGGAGGAACGCGCAATTGGATTTGTAAGATAAAAATCTGAAATTATATTTTCAAAAGGTCCAATATCCAATTTAGACTTTTTCACGGAAGAGAACTCTTTCTCACCAATAAAGCCAATATTTTTCAGATGAGGAAATTCTTCAAATAACAAGGCACGGAGTTCCATAAGATTATTATATGGGAGTACTTTGTCTAATTCATTAGACAATGCACGTAAAATAGCCCAATTTTCTTTTGCTTCACCTGGAGCAAAATTTGCTCTTTGTGCCGATTGTACCCGGCCTTCCATATTTACGAATAAACCAGATTCTTCTGTATAAGTTGCAGATGGTAAAATAATATCTGCTCTGTGCGCGCCTCGGTCACCATGGCTTCCTTGATAAATTACAAATGGTCCGTCACCAATGTCAAACTCATCTCCACCCAAATTATAAATCACCTCTGAATTTTGCATCAGATCCTGTATTTTATGATCTGAAACAAATCCAATATCCATCGCACCAACCCGACTTGCCACTGTATGCAACATTAGAATTCTACTATTTGAATCTTCTGCAATTCGATGAATTAATGATAACACTCCATAGCCATCTTCCCCTGTTAGAGCACCCATCCCAACGATTATGAGACTATTTTTGTTTCTTAACTTTGAATTTAAAGTGCGTTTTAAAGTTTTTTCCAGGGATTTTCGATCTCTACCAATATGAGTATAATCATAAGTAAGGTCTACTGGATCTCCAACCAACTCAATATCTGCTCCTTGCGCCCATGCCTTTCTCAAGCGAGCATTTAACACTGGTGCTTCTGTTCTGGGATTACTTCCAACAATTAACACATGCTCAGCTTCATCAATGTCTTCAATACATGCTGTGCCCGCATAACCACCGCGAGAGTTCACTGGCAACTTTGTTCCATCAGTTCTACTTTCAAAATTACCATCTAAAAGTACCATCAATTGTTTTAATGCAAACATAGACTCCAATGACGCAAGATCTCCTGCTAAAGCAGTCACTTTATGGTTTTTCATTTGGTCACTTGCAAGCTGAAGCGCTTCAGGCCAAGTTGCAACGCGTAATTTTCCATTTTCACGAATGTAAGGTTTATCTAATCGCTGACGTCTTAGCCCATCCCACACAAATCTTGTTTTATCGGAGATCCATTCTTCATTTATGCTATCATGATTTAAGGGTAAAATTCGCATTACCTCCCGACCTTTAGTGTCTACTCTGATTGACGACCCCATTGCGTCCATTACATCAATTGTTTCAGTTTTTTTTAATTCCCAAGGTCTTGCCGTGAATGAGTAAGGCTTCGAAGTTAATGCTCCTACTGGGCAAAGATCAATTATGTTTCCCTGAAGGTTGGACTGCAATGTTTCTCCCAAATAACTTGTTATTTCTGCGTCCTCACCTCGTCCAGTTTGGCCCATTTGTGTTATTCCAGCTACTTCACTAGTAAATCTTACACATCTGGTGCAAGATATACATCTGGTCATATGTGTTTCAACTAATGGTCCTAAATCAAGATCTTCAGTGGCTCTTTTTGCCTCTCTGAAGCGACTAAAATCCACACCATATGCCATAGCTTGATCCTGCAAATCACACTCTCCACCCTGATCACAAATTGGGCAATCAAGAGGATGATTTATTAACAGAAATTCCATTACTCCCTCACGAGCTTTTTTCACCATTGGCGATTTAGTTTTAACTATTGGTGCTTCACCATTTGGTCCAGGACGCAAATCGCGAACTTGCATTGCACAAGAAGCAGTTGGCTTTGGGGGACCACCAACCACCTCAACCAAACACATTCTACAATTTCCCGCGATTGATAATCGTTCATGATAGCAAAATCGTGGCACTTCAATAGAAGCCACTTCACAGGCTTGAAGAAGTGTCATCGCAGGATCAACTTCAACTTCAAAATCATCAATAATTACTTTCCGTAGATCAGCCATAATATTATTTTGTCCTCAGCAATGAACCAATGATTGATTCCTTGTTAATTTCAAGCCGTCCAAATTTGCAAAAAGTAGCACCTTTATTTAGATCAACTCCGTTGTCCGTTAAATAGATATCAGTATCATTTTCTAATTTTTCTTGATTTTCCTTGTTGCCGATAAACTCTTTAATCTCAACTTCGGTATATCCGAGTTGTGCGGCCTCATTCTTTATTGCAAGTAAAGCAAAAAGACCTTTTATTTTTCGAGCATCAATCGACTCACACTCTTCAGTTATTTTATTAGCAACACTAATTTCTAATAATTCACTCCAAATTTTATCATTCTCAATCAACAATGGCTTACCACTCGCGCAGGAAATAGAAACACTACAGGTTACAGCCATAATTATTAAAAATTTCAATTTAAAAATCTCCAAACTGAACCTTAACAAACACTTTGTTTGCTGAAAGACTTTATAAATATATAGTTTCTTAACCATGCTTAAAACTATTCTGCAGCCATTGTTTTTGTTGTATTCGATCTTTTTAATTTTATACGATCTTCTATTTCATCTCGAAAGTTTCTGATTAATCCTTGAATTGGCCAAGCTGCAGCATCTCCCAGCGCGCAAATTGTATGACCTTCAACCTGTTTTGTAACGTCTAATAGCATATCGATTTCTGCAGGTTCAGCATCTCCGTGAACCAAACGTTCCATAACCCGCATCATCCAACCCGTTCCCTCTCGACAAGGCGTGCATTGCCCACAACTTTCATGTTTATAAAATTTTGACAATCGCCAGATCGCTTTAATAATATCGGTTGATTGGTCCATCACTATAACTGCTGCTGTCCCCAGACCAGAGCGTCTATCTCTTAAATAATCAAAATCCATTATCACATCGTCACAATCGTCACCTCTCAAACAAGGCACCGATGATCCTCCAGGTATTACTGCCTTTAAATTTTTCCAACCTCCACGTACTCCGCCACAATGTTTCTCCAATAGTTCCTGCAATGGGATTGACATTGCTTCTTCTACCACACACGGATTATTTACATGGCCCGAAATCGCAAATAGCTTTGTTCCAGCATTATTTTCCCTTCCAAAAGATTTGAACCAATCCCCTGTTCGTCTCAAAATAGTTGGCACAACGGCAATCGATTCAACATTATTAACTGTTGTTGGACATCCATACAGGCCTGCTCCAGCTGGAAATGGTGGCTTCATACGAGGCATACCCTTTTTTCCTTCCAAACTTTCTAGCAAAGCAGTTTCCTCTCCACAGATGTAAGCACCTGCGCCATGATGCAGATATAAATCAAAATCCCATCCGGACTTTGCTGCATTTTTGCCGATTAATCCTTTATCGTATGCCTCATCAATCGCATTTTGAAGAGATTCTCTTTCACGAATAAACTCTCCTCTTATATATATATATCCACTATTTGCACTCATAGCGAAGGCCGCTATCAAACAACCTTCTATTAAAGTATGCGGATCATGGCGCATTATCTCTCTATCTTTGCAAGTTCCAGGCTCAGATTCATCAGCATTAATAACTAAGTAAGAAGGTCGGCCATCACTTTCTTTTGGCATAAAAGACCATTTAAGTCCTGTCGGAAAACCTGCACCACCCCTTCCACGTAGACCTGATCCTTTTATTTCATCAATAATCCAATCACGGCCCTTTTTTATTATATTAGCAGTACCATCCCAATGGCCTCGTTTTTGAGCTCCCCTGAGAGACCTATCATGCATGCCATAAAGATTTGTAAAAATTCTATCATTATCTTTAAGCATTAGTTTTCCTCTACCATGCGCCGCTTTAACCAAACTCTAATAATTACTGCTAATGACCACAAAAACGATGCTATAGCGCAAAAATCAATTAAGAATGCATACCTAACTTCTAATTCCAATTTACCACCCGCATAACTGGCAAGCATCCAAACAAGGATCGTGAATATAATAACCGCACTTGCTACCCGAATTTGATTTGTGTTATTTTTTTTCAAACTATGACCTTTACTCAGATAAACTTAATTCAACCTTTTTTATTTTCCATCTTTATTTGGTTTTTCTTGGGCGCCAATTCGCGCTATTGTATCTTTTAATTCCACTGCCAAATTAACTGAAGCATTAAAAGTCATTTTATCTGCTTCATACTCACTTAAAGTTGTTAACCCCGATAACGGCTCTGCTGCATAGCGACCATTTTGTGGTCCAGGCTTTGGTACTTTACCATTTTCAAACTGCATTAAAATTTTTTCAAAATTTTCAGAATTTAGATCCTCATAAAAATCTTTTCCTATTTGAACCATGGGCGCGTTTGAACACGCTCCTAAGCATTCAACCTCTTCCCAGCTGAATTTACCATTTTTCGAAATTTCATGTTGATTTTTTGATATCAACTTTTCACAAACCTTTGCCAAATCCTCAGCGCCACTTATCATGCAAGAAGTTGTACCGCACACCTGAATATGAGCTACCTCGCCAACAGGTTGCAGTTGAAACATAAAATAAAAAGAGGCCACTTCCAAAGCTCTAATGTAAGCCATATTCAACAAATCTGAAACATACTCTATTGCGGGTCTTGTTAGCCAACCCTCTTGCTCCTGAGCTCGCCACAGTAAAGGTATTATTGCACTGGCCTCGCGTCCCTCAGGGTATTTTTTGATTTGCTCTTTAGCCCAAGTTAGATTCTTTTTTGTAAATGCAAAATTTTCTGGTTGGTCATGATGTAATCGCCTTAACATATATACGTTTCCACTTCTATCACCATGGAATTGATGCGACTGATAAATCTAAGTTTTAACGTCATCTGTCTACTTCTCCAAAAACGATATCAAGTGAGCCCAAAATTGCAGATACATCTGCCAGCTGATGACCGCGACATAGATAATCCATAGCCGCCAAATGAGGAAATCCTGGCGCACGCAATTTCGCTCTATATGGTTTATTAGTGCCATCAGAAACTAAATATACTCCAAACTCTCCCTTTGGTGCCTCAACTGGAGCATAAACTTCACCTTCTGGCACGTGGAAACCTTCTGTGTATAATTTAAAATGATGAATTAATGCTTCCATTGATTTTTTCATTTCAACTCGTGGTGGAGGGGTGACTTTACCTCGTGACAGCACATCTCCCGGAGTGTGAGTCAATTTCTCTAGGGCTTGCCTAATTATTTTATTACTTTCGCGCATTTCCGCCAATCTACATAAATATCGATCATAACAATCGCCATTCTTCCCAATTGGTATTTTGAAATCAAATTCGTCGTAACACTCGTAAGGCTGTGAACGCCTAAGATCCCATGCAAGCCCAGAACCCCTTACCATAACACCTGAAAAACCCCAATCCTGAATATCCTTCTCGCTAACAATCCCAATATCTACATTTCGTTGCTTGAATATTCGATTTTCTGTCAGCAAACCTTCAATATCATCCAATATTTTCGGGAACTGCAAGCTCCACTGCATTATATCATCTAATAATTCTGGAGGCAGGTCCTGATGCACCCCGCCAGGTCGAAAATAAGCAGCGTGCAATCTAGCTCCACACGCGCGCTCATAAAAAATCATGAGTTTTTCTCGCTCCTCAAAACCCCACAGAGGTGGCGTTAGAGCTCCAACATCCATTGCTTGGGTCGTCACGTTTAATAAATGATTTAATATTCTACCGATCTCACAATATAAAACTCTGATCAACGATGCTCGCTTGGGCACCAAGGTACCCGTCAGTTTCTCAATCGCTAAACACCAACTGTGCTCTTGATTCATTGGTGACACATAATCCAACCGATCAAAATACGGTAGATTTTGCAAATAAGTTCGACTTTCCATTAACTTTTCAGTACCGCGATGTAATAGCCCAATATGCGGGTCACAGCGTTCAACTATCTCTCCATCAAGCTCCAACACCAACCTCAACACACCATGAGCAGCAGGATGCTGTGGACCAAAATTGATATTAAAATTGCGAACTTGGTCTTCTGCTTTTTTAACTTCTGATAGGCCTTCTGACATCAAATCAACTTTCTACCTTATCAGTATCTTGAGGTTGAATATACTCAGCACCTTCCCAAGGAGACATAAAATCAAACTGTCTATATTCTTGCGAAAGACTTACCGGCTCATAAATAACTGCTTTCTGAACTTCATCGTACCTGACCTCTGAATAACCTGTTGTTGGAAAATCCTTTCTTAAAGGATGACCCTTAAAACCATAATCAGTAAGGAGTCTTCTCAGATCTGGATGATCAGAGAACCTAATTCCATACATGTCAAATACCTCACGTTCAAACCATTCTGCTGCTTTGTGAGTCTGAAAGATAGAAGGTATTAGTTCATCATCATTTATAGAGACCTTTATTCTAACACGTAAATTTTGATACATTGACAACAAATGGTAGACGACATCGAACCGTTTATCTCGTGCTGGGTAATCAACAGCTGTCAGATCAATCAATGTTGAACATTGTAAATTTGGGTTGCTTCTAAGAAACTCCATTAAACTCACAATTTTACTTGGCACCGCATGAATAACGAGTTCTCCAGATAGAACACTCGCAGATAAGACTGATTCTTCTTGCTTACTCGCTATCAGTGCTCCTAAATCCACCATAACATTACTCATCCAGCCAACCTATCTCACTATTGTGCCAGTTCGGCGAATTTTTCTTTGAAGTTGCATAATTCCATAAAGCAATGCTTCAGCCGTGGGAGGGCAACCAGGAACATAGATATCCACCGGAACAATTCTATCACAGCCCCGAACGACCGAATAAGAATAATGATAATAACCGCCGCCATTCGCACAGGATCCCATACTTATAACATATCTGGGCTCTGGCATCTGGTCGTATACTTTTCTGAGAGCTGGAGCCATTTTATTGGTTAATGTACCCGCTACGATCATGAGATCGGACTGCCTTGGACTAGCTCTTGGTGCCGTACCAAGTCTCTCAAGGTCATATCTTGGCATCGATGTGTGCATCATTTCTACCGCACAGCAGGCGAGTCCAAAAGTCATCCAGTGCAAAGAACCTGTTCTAGCCCAGTTAATGACATCTTCCGTTGATGTAACTAGAAATCCTTTATCTTGCAGATCTCTGCTAAGAGCATTTACTGTAACATCTTTATCAGCGCCTGCCATGTTTACCGATGGTTCTAATCCCATTCTAAAGCGCCCTTCTTCCATTCGTAAGCAAATCCAATCGTCAGCACCCCAAGGAACACCATCATTGACCAAAACCCAACAAGCCCGATATCTTTAAAACTGACTGCCCAAGGAAACAAAAAGGCTACTTCTAGATCAAATATTATGAATAATATGGCAACTAAATAAAAACGGACATCAAATTTCATCCTAGCATCATCAAAAGCATTGAAACCACATTCGTAAGCAGACGTTTTTTCAGAATCAGGATTATTCACCGCAACAATCACCGCTGCTAAGATCAAAATCAATCCGAGAGCAATAGCTAGTCCCAAAAATATAAGGATTGGCAAATATTGCATCAAAAGATCATTCAATGAAAATACTCCTAATTGACTATCTTTACGTATGTAGTCCGCGGTTTACCTGTGACAATAGCCAAGGTCAACAGATCATACCCTAAATACAAGGTTTTACATTACAATTTTACACTCAATTTATCGTATACTTAATGGGAAGTGTTATTGGGCTCGTATTGCCCGAATCAGGCAATAACTTTGGCAAGCCATTAAGGCTAATGGTCTGCATAAGATCAGATAATGCGCAAAGGGCCACAACTGAATCTGTTTTAGCCATATAATGCCCCACACAGTGATGACTGCCCCCACCAAAACCAAAATGTTTTTTTCGATTTGCGGTAATATTGAAAGTGGGATCTTTTTCCCAAATGGAATCACGAGATGCGGAATGAACAAGTAAGTGCAAAGTAGTTCCCTTTTTAATTGTGATTCCCGAAAACTCAAAATCACAAATTGCTTCACGAGTGACCCAAGTCGTAGTTGGTCTCTCTCTAATCAATTCATCAAAAGCCCTGGGTGCTAATAATTTATCCTCTCTTAATTTCTTCCATTCCAATGGATGTTCTATGAAAGTCATTATTCCCAGTCCGAGCTGCGAACGGGTAGTATCGACCCCTCCAAAAATAGCAATTACAATCAAGTCTAAAAGCTCTAAATTACTCAAACCACCAACTTTTTTACTATTATAATATAATCTTGCGATGAAACTCTTTTCATCTTTCCCGTTTTTTACCCTATTAATTAAATCTTCTGATAATTCCGCTAGACGGTCATAAGCTCTATTAAAAACACTCTCATGAGATTTGCAATCAATCCCCATGGCCAAGCCTAAATCTGAAGCATCTTGCGAAATTGATCTCCACTCACTCACGCTTAAGCCAAGTAAAACACAAATTGCTTTTCCAGCAAAAGGCTTCGCAAACTCAGACATAAACTCACAGGAATTATTATTTTTTAATTCAGCGCAAAGTTCATTTGCTATTTTGTCAAAAGAGGGAATTAACGTAGATATAAAATCATCAGATAAAGATGGAACAAGAACATTCCGAAGTTTTGTGTGATAATCACCTTCTTGTCCTATAATGCTGCGCTTCCAAAAATTTCCAAATGAACCAGATAATTTATTTGTGTTGGGCCAAGCATAACTACCTTGCCTTAATCTTCTATCACGCAAAAGCTGTCCAACCTCTTTGTAGCGCAATATAGCGAGTCCGTAAGGAGTTGCAGCGCAAAAAGAAACATCTCTTGCCGACTCAATGTTAGAACCCCTTGTCGAAAAATCTGGATCATCTATTTTTAAATATGGCATCTCCATGTGAATACATGAACACTTTCCAGCGAAAAAAACAATTTCATATTGTTTAAAGTGATTATATCAGTAAATTTATGGATAAGGGCAATAAAAACAATTTACTCAGCGTTACTAAAATAAAGAAGGACTACTAATGAAAACCGTGCATTTTGTTTTTGATTTTGCCAGCCCAAATAGCTATTTAGTTTATAAAGTTCTCCCTAATATCTTGGAAAAATTAAACTCAAAACTTATTTATACACCATGCCTCTTGGGAGGTATTTTCAAATTAACAAACAACCAATCACCTATGAGTGCTTTTGCCCATGTGTTGGGCAAAAATAATTATGAAGATTTAGAATTTGAAAGGTTCATAGAAGCGAACCAAATAAAAACATATGTAGAAAACCCATACTTTCCAGTAAACACACTAATTATGATGAGAGGGGCAATTGTTGCTCAAAATGAAGGATATTTAGAAGAATATGTTAAAGTGGGATTTCACCATATGTGGGAAACCCCAAAAAAAATGAGTGACCCAGAGATTTATAAGAAAGCTATGTCTAGCTCAGGTTTAAATGGTTCAGATTTATTAGAAAAATCTCAAATCCAAGATGTAAAAGACAGACTAATGGAAAATACCAAACAGGCGGTAGAAAAAGGAGCATTTGGTACCCCTACATTTTTTGTTCAAGATCAAATATTCTATGGCAAAGAACGCTTACACCAAATTGAAAAATTACTTTCCGACTAGCCCTTTCCTCTCCAAGGTATAGTCTTACCAATAATCCAGCGCATCATGATATCAAAAGCTAAACCGAGTAGCCCCATTATCAAAATCGTCACCCAGATTAATTCGTAATCTGAAACAGTTCTTGCTACGTTTTCAATAAAACCAATACCAGTTGTTCCGGCCAACATCTCTGCCGCAACTAAAGTACCCCAGCAAACACCAATAGCTATTCTAATTCCTGTCAAAATTTCTGGCAATGCATTTGGTAAAATAACATAACGCAATATTTGCCTATTTGAGGCGCCAAGTGAATGGGATGCTCGGATTTTTGATAGTTGAGTCCCTGACGCGCCTGTTCGCGCTGAAATTACCATAATTGCGAACGCCACCATGAAAAGTAAAAATATTTTACCATCATCCTGTATGCCAAATATCGTAAGTATTAGGGGAGCCCATGCCAATGGCGGAACTGGCCGGTAAAGTTCAATAATTGGATCAAAGAATGATTTGAAAAACCGAGATATGCCCATATAGATACCCAATGGCACACCTAATAAAATTCCAAGAGCCAACGCAACCATAACTCTAAATAATGAGTCCCAAATATGCCCATCAAACATTGGAATGGCTCCCAAGTAGATATCTCCTTGTGCTAAAGCTTGCAAAATATCTTTATAATTCGCCTCAAATTTTCCACTTTGAGAATGTTGGCCATATTCACCTGGAAGGTAATCTATGAGTGAGTCTGGAATCAAAAAGGCAAAAATATCTGCAATCTCCAACCAACTCCACCAAAATAGTGTTGTTCCCTTGTAACCGCCCCCACTTTCTAAGTTGGGATTCGCTAACAATAAAAACTTTGCCACCACATCTGTTGGTTTTGGCAACCAGCGTCCTGAACCTTGCTCAGTACATTGGGTTTTTGATTTTACGACTCCCCTGCCTGGAATAAGAACCGTTTGAATTAAATTCAGATTACCTTTAGCTTTTTGCAAAGATGCTAAGAAATCATTCACCGAACTATTAAGTTCATTCAACGACTGAGGTGGAAATATAGTACCATCATCTAACCTCTTAAAAATACGCTCGACTGCTTTTACAAAATTCTGTCTACGCTTTAATGTGTCCTCTTCTATCTTGGTAGAATCGTTGATATTCTTTAATTGCTTAATTTTTTCTTTTGTTGAGCGTATGATATTATCTGCAGTTTCTGATCTATTTCTTATCTTTAGAAATGTTTTTGATAATAATTTTACGTCTTCGCTGATATCGTCAAAAAGTATACCTTTAGACGTAATTGGAAGCAGCGGTAATTCGGTATAAGTCGTGCCCCACTTGGCTTGGGCCAATGCTTCTTTTGAGGGTATTAAACCTTTATGACCATCATCAAGTTTAAAACTTAACTGGTTAAGATCATACACAAGATTTTCAAAGCTAATTTTTGAATCTTCGTCCTGATATAATGGATTTGAGAATACCCCAATTAATTCTCTTGAACTTGAAATAATGTTTAATAATTCTTTTTGCTCAAAATTATTAAAGATATCTCTCGGGATATTAGACTCTAAAATATCTAACTGCTCATTGTTGCGAATAATTAATTTCGTAGATTTATAATATCTAGCGCCAATGGGTAGGGCGGCTTTTACAGGTGCAATCGCTGTTTCAACTTTTGCTACCTGACACATTTCATTGCCAGCTTCTGGAAAAAAAGCCCGCCCAACACCCCACGAAAAATAAAACCAAAGCAGCAAGATGGTAGAAACACCTGTCAAAGTCCAATACCAACCACCTAATGTACGCTCAGGATCACCAAATACCTCGTCCTTGGACCGAAATCTTGCCTGCTTTAATCCTATTATGACTGATGCCACTAAAGTTATGATTAAAATAACTATAACAAGGGAAGCTATAAAAGCTCGTTCTTCAGAGAACCAATCAAGCACCGCCCATTATCTCCTCTTCCATATCCCAAATCATCGATAAGATTTCTTCTCTTACTTCAGCAAAATCCGCTCCTTGTTTAATATCTCTAAGTGGTGTCATTAAGCCTCTCTCAGCAAATGGAAGCATGTATTCTTTATGTATTCTTCCCGGCCGAGGGGCCATAACAAAAAGCCTTTCTCCAAGTAAAAGAGCTTCTTCCACCGAATGAGTAATAATTAGTATTGTTTTTCCTGTCTCCTTCCAAAGTTCCAGGATTAAGGACTGCATTTTTTCTCTAGTGAGTGCATCCAAAGCGCCAAGTGGTTCATCCATAAGAATTACATCAGGATCATTAACCAAACACCGAGCCAGGGCAACGCGTTGCTGCATTCCACCCGACAGTTGATAAGTTGGAGTATCCCCAAAACCTTGCAAGCCAACTATGTCCAACCATTTCTCAACCAAAGCCTGACTTTCATGCTCTGAGGTCTTTTTCATCCTAAGTCCAAAGTCCACGTTTTTTGAAACTGTTAGCCATTCAAAAAGCGCTCCTTGTTGAAAAACCATTCCTCGCTCAACACTAGGACCATCTATTGGTAAGTTATTTAAGGACATTTCACCGTGTGAAGGATTTAAAAATCCAGCAATCATATTTAATAAGGTAGTTTTACCACAGCCTGAAGGTCCTAAAACAGATAGTAATTCACCTTTTTTGAGTGTAAAATTAATATCCTTCAATGCCTCAACCTGCAGACCAGTCTGCGGGTTCGAAAACGTCATACTTAAATTTTTGCAAATAAGATCAGTCATTTCATTTTTTTTGATTTATAATAAAGAAAACAAGACCCAGTGATGGGTCTTGTTTTAAATTTTAACTTAATTCAAAATTAATCAAAAAATGAACTATCGATTGTTTTAGCTATAGCTGATCCATCTGATGAATCAGAAAAAACTACACCTAAAGCAGCAGCAGCACTTGCTGCAACACCATCTGGTCCAAAATACTTATCCATTTGTTGCTTTTCAGTCATGAATATCATTCCACCCATTTGACGACGAGTGTCTTCAACACTCATACCAGCATCAGCTGCGACTTTTGCAAGCTGTTCATCAGTCGCCTTCCAAGCGGTGTTTGCTTCGTCAGTAACATCTAGAAATGTTCTCAAAAGATCTGGATTTTCTGTAGCAAATTTTTCTGTAACTGAAATAACGTCAAATGAGCCGATACCTGCGTCTATTTTTTGTTGTGAAGTCATAATAGGCGTGCCAACTTCTCCCGCCGCTTTTGATGAATTACCACCAAAAATACAAGCCATATCCACATTTCCATCAGCTAAGGATTTCGCACCATCTGCTGGTGCCTGATCCACAATAGTCATTGTCGATGTATCAACATTTAGGCTAGACATGTAACTTCTGAAAGCAAAGTCTGCCATAGTGTTTAACGGAACAGCAACAGTTTTTCCCTCTAATTCAGATGCATTAGAAGAGTCGATGCCCAGACCATTTTTGATAAAGCAATCATTTGCTTCATATTCCATAGCTATAGCAACCATTTTCAATGGATGGCCCTGTTGGATTGCAGTAACAAACGGAGATAGACCTTGAGAATAAGAAATATCAATATCCCCAGCCAACATTGCTTCGGTCATTTGAACACCGGTTGAAAAATCAGTCCAGTTTACGTCAACACCCATTGCTTCGTCATAAACCTTATCAACTTTTGATATTTGATTAGGTGACGCCCATTCTAAAAAGAAAGCGACGTTAACACTTTCTGCTGCAAAACTAGTGGACCCAGCTGATAATGCAAAAATACTTACTGCAATTGCAGATCCTTTTCTTATTATATTCTTCATATTTTCCCCCTCAGGATTAATAAATCTTTCATTACTCTGTAAAAAAAAAGTTACGTTACAGCAACTCAGAACAGATAGACCAAACTCTTAGCACTAATTAACAAGCATTGCGAGTTTAATTTGTTTCCAAATGCCAACAAATTAAAGACATCCAGTGACAATGTAACCAAATTATAGATAAAAATAATTTTATAAGAAAAGTTAAAACAAATGGTTGTGTCTCTAATACCAAATCTTTAAGTGATATTTATGAAAATTTGGATGCCCTTTAGGAAAAAAAAACCGTTAGTTGCTGTAATACGCTTGAGTGGAACTATTGCAGCAGATGGTAGATTTGGATCTTCAGCAATAAGTGATCATTCAACAAAAAATATAATTGAAAAAGCGTTTAGACGAAAAGGATTGTCTGCTGTAGCGATTGTAATTAATTCACCAGGTGGCAGTCCAGTACAATCAAGCCTAATCGCAGCAAGAATAAGACGTTTAGCTGATGATAAAAAAATACCTGTCTATGCCTTTGTTGAGGATGTAGCCGCATCTGGCGGTTACTGGCTGGCAACAGCTGCTGATAAAATATATGCTGATGCAAGTTCTATTGTGGGTTCTATTGGTGTTATTTATTCAGGGTTTGGTTTTGATAAACTAATTGAAAGTTACGGAATAGAACGACGAATTCATACAGCAGGGAAGGAAAAAAGTTTTCTGGATCCCTTCAAGAAAGAAAACCCTGAAGATATTGATCGGTTGCTAAATTTACAAAAAGAGATTCACAAGGCATTTGTGAAACAGGTAGAAGGCAGCCGTGGGGAACAAATTTTAGACAAGAATATATTTACGGGTGAGTTTTGGGTAGGTGAAACAGCAAAAAACCTTGGTTTGATCGATGATATTGGACACCTAATTCCCACCATGAAAAAACTGTATGGTGACAAAACTGAGTTTTATGTTCAGGAAAAAAAGAAAGGCCTCTTCTCCCGTTTTGGCATAAAAATAGCCAATGAAACCATTGGAGGGATTGAAAATCACGCTAATTGGTCAAAATTTGGATTATAAATGATAATTAAAATTATATCTCTTTTTCTTATCGGAATGGTCATCTTGGCAATATTAGGGCGTTTAAAACTACCCAAGTTAAAGTTTAAAAGCAATAAAAAATGTAAAAAATGTGGTGCGCCTTTGATCAATAACCTAAAGTGTATTTGTGACGAATAAAGAGATAATTAATGTCGAAAAAAGCTATTATTACAGGGGGAGCCAGAAGACTGGGAAGAGCTATGGCCCTAGAGCTCGCAAGCCAGGGCACAGATATAATAATCCACTGTAATACTGGAGTTGAAGATGCAGAAGAGACCCGTGATTTGGCGCGGCAAAAAGGTGTCAGAGCTGAAATTATAAAAGCTGATTTGCTTGAAATGTCTGATACAATAGAACTTATTGGAAAAGCAAAATCACTGATCAGTGGCGCTTTTGATACATTAATAAACAATGCTTCAATATTTGAATATGACAATTTAAGCTCTGTTGATTTAGAAAGCTGGGAGCGGCATATTAATTCTAATTTACGCGCAGCTGTGTTTTTGACCCAAAAATTTGCTGAACAAGCTCCTCAAATGAATAATCCTAATGACGAACTTCCCTGCACAGATTCAAATGTAATCAATATGATTGATCAAAGAGTTCGAAAGATAACACCTGAATTTATGTCTTACACTACAGCTAAGATGGGATTATGGGCATTCACGCAATCAGCAGCACAGTTTCTAGCACCAAATATTAGAGTAAATGCTATAGGTCCCGGGCCAACCTTACAAGGAAGCCGTCAAAGCAAAGAAAATTTTGAACAACAACGAAAGTCAACGCCACTTATGAGAGGTGCTAACGAAATGGATGTAACAAATGCAATGAATTATATTTTAAGTGCTTACTCTGTTACAGGGCAGTTGATTTGCCTCGATGGAGGACAACACTTAGCTTGGAAAACCCCTGATGCAGTAGGAATAGAGTAAGAAAATCAATGGACTAGCAAGTTTCCCCAGCGTTAGTTGTCCACTTAAACGAAAAAAATTTAAAATAATTTAGAAAAAAACCAATGAATTCAAGAATTTGTAAATAAATCTTTATTTTTTTGTTATATTTCAATAACTTACATTTATGCCTAAAATTTAGGCAATTAGTTAAAACACCAATAATTTAAGGGAAAATGAGTAATATATGAAAGTTATAGTCAGACTTATCCACAGAATAAGTGGAGAAAAAATTAATGATATGCCATTTTAAAAGTAGAAACTACAGAATCATGTAATAATTTAGGATGACAGAGATAAATACATCAACAAAATCTGAAGTTGCCGGTTATAAGATAATTGAAAGTTATCTAAAAAATCTATCTGAAAAACCTGGTGTTTACCGGATGTTAGATAGAACCGGTTTGGTTTTGTATGTTGGTAAGGCAGTAAATTTGAAAAAACGCGTTGCGAGCTACTCAAAATTATCAGGGCATTCTGTCAGAACAAACAAAATGATTCAAAATACAGCTTCAATGATGTTTCTAACAACAAGAACTGAGACTGAAGCGCTGTTATTGGAGCAAAACCTAATTAAACAATTGAAGCCTAAGTACAATGTTCTTTTAAGAGATGATAAGAGCTTTCCAAATATACTCGTTTCAAAAGCACATATTTTTTCACAAATCAAAAAACACCGTGGTAAAAAGTCTGAAAAAGGAAATTATTACGGTCCTTTTGCATCGGCCGGTGCGGTCAATAGAACCTTAAATCAATTACAAAGGATTTTTATGCTAAGGAATTGCACTGATGCTCAATTTAAAAATAGAACCCGTCCTTGCCTTCTTTATCAAATTAAAAAATGTTCCGCACCATGCGTAGGAAAAATTTCAGAAAGTAAATATAACGCCTCCGTGGAGGATGCAGAAAGTTTCTTGAAAGGTAAAAATAAACAAATCCAAGAAAAGCTAGCACTTCAAATGCACGATGCAAGCCAGAAAATGGATTTTGAAAATGCCGCAATAATTAGAGATCGAATCCATGCTTTAACACAGATACAGCAGCATCAGGGAATAAATCCAAGCAAGGTAAGTGAAGCTGATATTATTGCAATTCATAGCGAAGGAAATAATGCGTGTGTTCAGGTATTCTTTATAAGAGCCAATCAAAATTGGGGGAATCGAGCTTATTTTCCACAAACTGGCAGTGGAGCTGGCCCCTCAGAAATTCTGGAAGCTTTCATTGTTCAATTCTATTATAATAAATCAGTTCCACGAAATATATTGTTGTCAAATTCCATCGAAAATCCTGAATTAGTAGAGCATTTATTATCTAAGAGCACAAAATATAAAATAAAGATTTCAAATCCTAAATATGGCGAAAAGGCTGTTTTGGTGGAAAATGCGCGCAGAAATGCGGAAGAGGCTTTGGCGCGGAGGAATTCAGAGTCAGCCAATCAAGCTAAGCTATTAAAAGGTTTAGCTAATGCCCTTGATATAAAAGATAAGCTGAACCGAATTGAAGTTTATGATAATTCACATATTCAAGGTACTAATGCCATTGGTGGAATGGTCGTTTCTGGTCCAGAAGGCTTAGAGAAATCGGCATATCGAAAATTTAACATCAAAGAAGCTGCTGGGCAAACTGGTGATGATTTAGCTATGATGAAAGAGGTAATTAATAGACGGTTCTCCAAACTTCTTATAGAAGATCCAGGGCGAAAAAATGGAAATTGGCCCGACTTGATTATTATTGATGGTGGTGTGGGACAGGTATCTGCAACTGCTGAGACATTAAAAGAATTGGGCTTAAAAGACTTAAACTTAGTAGGCGTTGCTAAGGGTGAGCAAAGAGATGCAGGCAAAGAATTGTTTTATAGATACAAAGAAAAACCTTTTAGCCTTCGACATACTGACCCAGTACTGTACTTTGTACAACGCTTGCGTGACGAAGCACATCGATTTGCTATTGGAGCCCACAGGGCAAAAAGAAAAAAATCAAACTTTATGTCTCCACTTGATCAGATAAAGGGTGTTGGGCAATCTCGTAAACGAGCATTACTTTCGCACTTTGGATCTGCTAAAGCAGTTTTAAGAGCGGATTTGAAGGATTTGCAGGCTGTAGATGGAATTTCAAATAAATTAGCAAAAAATCTTCATGACTTCTTTCATGAGGGAAAGTAAAAGAGTACAAAAATATAATGAAATGGACATTACCTAATATTCTCACCCTCTTGAGACTAGCTGCAGCACCTAGCGTTCCAATTATTATTTTATATTTTCAACAACCTTTATCTTATTTAATTGCACTTGCGATATTTATCCTGGCTGGAATGACAGACTTTATAGATGGTTATTTGGCAAGATTATGGAAACAAGAGACAGCATTTGGAAAAATGATGGATCCTATTGCCGATAAAGCCATGGTGATCATGGCCTTAATGGTTTTGTTGCTTCCTTTTAATTTTCATCCAGCAATAGTTGGTCCAACACTTATAATTATATTTCGTGAGATACTAGTATCTGGATTAAGGGAATTTTTGGGGGAAAATGCTAAGATCCTTTCTGTCACGAGAATTGCTAAATGGAAAACCTCTGTGCAGATAATTGCAATTTCCTGCCTGTTTCTTTCTTTAATTACGCAATTTAATGATGGTGTCTTTGAGGGACACAGTAACTTAATGCATTTTGATTTTAGTGATCTTTTATCATTTTTATCATTTGGCAGCATTATACTTTTATGGATTGCATCAGTTTTAACATTTCTGAGTGGTTTTGATTATCTCTCTAAGACTTTGAGGTTTATAAAAAATGAAAATAAATATGATTAAGATACTATATTTTTCATGGTTGAGAGAAAATATCGGGGTATCCGAAGAAATAGTAGAAACATCAGCAAAATCCATAGAAGAACTAGTTGAAGAATTAAAATTAAAAAGCGATCGATATAAATTAGCATTTGCAAATTTAGATAATGTAAAAGTTGCTATGGATCAAAGGTTTGTAAATTTTAAAGCGGATATAAAAAATGCAACCGAAATTGCTTTTTTCCCTCCAATGACTGGAGGGTAGAATGACACTTATTTTACAATCAAAAACCTTCAATCCAGGTAAAGCACTTAACAAATTCCAAAGTGAGGTAAAAAATTGTGGTGCAATCATAAGTTTTACCGGTGTGGTTAGAAACAACAAACAATCAGACCTAAAAAAATTACATATCGAACATTATCCTGGGATGACTGAAGTGGCGATAAATGAGCTGATTGCCAAAGCAATGCAACGTTGGAAACTTTCCAAAAGCTTGGTTATTCACCGATACGGCGATCTTTATGTTAATGAAATAATAATGATGGTGATCACCGCATCAAATCATAGGATCGAAGCATTTCAAGCTGCAGAATTCTTAATGGACTATTTAAAAAGTAGAGCACCCTTTTGGAAGAAAGAATATACCGAGAGTGGTGGCAATTGGGTTGATAGCAAAGAAGTTGATGAATTAGCACTAAAACGTTGGTAAATTTTATTCCAATCTCTTTAACTTGTCTTTTAATTCTGCCACCTCTCTTCTCGCTGCACCCAAGCCATCCATTGCGGCACTTAGTTCGGCTTTAACTTGTCCCAATTGGTTCACTAATTCTTTTTCTCTATTTTGCACGTAAGCGATTGTATTATCTCTTTCCTCTTCAGTCTCAAGTAAAGTGTCTGTAAGATCAGATATACCTTTTTCATCCATACCATTTACATGGCTAATTCTCGTCGTTATTCGAGATAAAACCCAGCCAATCAAAAAGCATAAAAAAAATGCTAGTGCTACTACTAATGTTAGTTCTAATTGACCCATGGTATCTTTCTATAAAATAATTTTAGTTGTTGCTATTTATTAATGTAAACTCAATCCTTCGATTTCTATTTCTACCCTCAACCGTCTTATTATCAGCAATTGGTGTGCTTTCACCAAAGCCCTTTGCAACTAAATTCCCAGTTAAAATATCATAACTTAATAATGAATCCATCACTGCTTCAGCTCTTGCCTGACTGATAGATAAGTTCAAACTTTTTCGGCCCTGACTGTCAGTATGGCCTCCAATTTCCATGGGGAAGATATAACAATTCTGCATTACTTCGGCTATTCTGTCTAAAGTTTCACTTGAAGATTTTTGTAAAACGATCTCTCCAGGAGCAAATTCAATCCCATAAGTTTTTATTATATTGTTTATTTCTAAAACACATTCTTGAGGATTTGGTCCTTTTGGTTTTGGTAATAAGCTTTCATCATATTTTAAGTTTAATGTAGGCAAAATATTACTTGCTAATTTTTTAGATAACATATCTGTGGCGATTTCATTAATTTCTGGATTGGCTGACTGCCCTTCCAAATAGATTTTATTATCTTTTACGATTAAGATTCCATCATGCAAGGCACCCAAAACCTCTAATCCGGCTAAAACCTTCATTGACAAATTTTTCGGTAATTCATCATTTAGGCCTACTGAGCTCCTTACACTTTCCAAACCAAAAATAGACCTTGCATAACTTGTAACTGCAATTCTTGAGTTTTGATCTGGCAAAAAACCTTTCATCTGAACAACGCCATCAGTATTTAAATTTGCGATAAAATCATCATTAGTGGCACGATCATTTTTTGAAACTGCTTCAATGGTGGCATTAACTATAAATTCACTAGGTAATTGTTTTTTCAGAACACCGATGCTTTCCTTCAAATTTAAGCCACCAGTATTTTCAGATACCACAATATCAATAACATTATTTTCCAGTTTTAATAACGCGTTTTCAAAGTTTTTAACATAATTTATTGATATTATTGCAGCTTGTGACCAGTTTTCTGATGGCGCACCAATGCCAACTTTACATTCACCAAGTTCTTCAACACCTAATTTTGCCACAGCATCTAAAATTAGTGCCTTTGAAAGCTCATCTGAAGCTGAACATTTAGATAGATAAGTACGGTTTGAATTCTTAGTTAAAGCTAAGTTAAAGGGTTGAATCAAGGATCTTGGTGCTTTTATCTGCAAGTTTAACTTGAAATGACCTGGGTCCAGATCTTGGAGTTTATTTTGAATCCTAATCTTATCTTCAACACCTGCACTCAGTGCAAACACTGATATCTCGTTGTTGGTTATTGTAATCTTCGAATTTGGTAAAGCCTTCATACTTTGAATTGCAAAATCTACAGTTTCGTACCAAGCTGAGTTGAGCTGAAATGTTGAAGAATCGAGTAGATTAGTCACTTTTGCGTTTTCAATTATAGATTCGAGTCTGAGGATTAAATCATCAGAATATTCTATTGAAGGGACAAAACCTATCGCAGTAATATAACTATCATCTCTTGAAAATTCCAAAAAATAGCGGTGTTCCAATGGTATTATTTGTTTTTTTACAATTATTTCATCAACCAATCTTTTTGGATTTATAATTGAAGAAATAATAGCTATTGCGACATATCGACTTGATTCATCTGGAGCAATACCGTGAGCAATTACTTTTGTCCCATCCACTGAAACATCAAGCCAATTTAGCTCAGTATCTAAAGTATTCTGATAGATCAGGCCTAAGGTTTTGTTCTCAAAAAACTTTACCAGAGAAAATGAGGCCACAGCTACTAGTATAGACAAAATTAGTCCCACAAAAAGTAGTTTTAAATATGTAAGGTTATTCATATCCGCCTAAATCAATTACCAGTGACCATATACAAAAAAAAGCTAATTAAATCAAACGAAGACTGCTAGACACAATGATGCAACAAGTAGAAGCCCTGAATCGCGATTAGAACGGAAAAGAGTTAAACATTTTTCTGCATCATTAATATCCAGTTTTTTGATTTGAAAAAATAAATGACAAGACATTAGCAAAATACCTACGACACAAAATAATAAGGAGAAAAATCTAGAACCTTCAAAATAAATTGTTGAAATAGTAAGAATGTAAAAAACAACAATACCAATTAAAAAGAAATGTAACCACCTAGTAGTCTTACTACCTAATCTTAGAGCGGTAGATTTTATGCCAATTCGCACATCATCTTCTTTGTCTTGATGCGCATAAATTGTGTCATAAAATAAAGTCCAAAAAATTCCAGCAATATAGAGAAATAATGGAGTAATACTTAAACTGTTTTGATAAGCTGACCAACTCAGTAGCACCCCCCAATTAAATGCAAATCCTAAAAATAACTGAGGCCACCAAGTAAATCTTTTTGCAAATGGATAGATCACCACAACCACAAGTGAAAGAACTCCCACAAATACCGCAAACCAATTTAATGTTAGTAACAAAATCGCAGATAAAATTAATTGAAATATCATCCAAATCACTGCCAATTTTAAAGAAATTAGACCAGATGGCAAAGGTCGGGATTTAGATCGAGCTACCTTTGCATCCAGATTTCGATCAGTGATATCATTCCATGTACAGCCAGCCCCGCGCATTAATATAGCGCCCAAAATACAAACTATCGCAATCCATAGCACCTTTAAAGATATCATAGTTCCTCCGCTTTGCAGAATTGCAACTAAAAGACCCCACCAACAAGGAATTAATAAAAGCCAAGTACCAATTGGGCGGTCCATGCGCGAAAGTCGAAGAAAAGGTTGAGACCATTCTGGGCAAAAATTATCAACCCAGTTTCTTTCTTTGGCATCAGAAACACGACCTTTTGCAACAAAAGAAACTTTCTCTGGATTTTGATCAGCTGGCATCATAAATACTTAATATGTCAATTAAAAACTCGAAAATACGCCTTTATTTAGACGTTTCTCTATCAAAAGGGCAAGAGACACTCTTTAATAAAGATCAAAGTCATTATCTGCAAAAGGTCATGCGTCTAAAAATTGGTGATACAATAAACGTTTTCAATGGGCGTGAGGGAGCATGGAAAGTTAAAATTACTGAAGCCAATAAAAAATTTACCTTGGGTATAGCGATAGAACAAACACAGATTCAACTTAACCCACCAGATGTTTGGTTGCTTTTTGCTCCAATTAAAAAGAACAGAACAGGCCTAATTATTGAAAAAGCAACAGAAATGGGTATCGCAAGAATATTACCAGTAAAGACCCAGTTTACCAATGCGGAACGCATTAAAAGACAAAGCTTAAAGGCACATGCTATTGAAGCAGCAGAACAATGTAACAGAACATTTGTACCACCGGTAGACGAGTTGTCTGATCTTGAGACTGTGCTAAAAAACTGGCCAGTAGATAGGGGCATATTGTATTGTGATGAGTTTTTACATGAAAAAAGAGTGCAAAAACCAAATTTGATATTTTCCAGCTGGGCTATTTTAGTTGGGCCTGAAGGAGGTTTCTCAGAAAGAGAAAGAGCTATGTTGAATAGTAAAAAACAAGTTTTTCCAATCAGTCTTGGACCAAGAATACTGAGAGCCGATACTGCTGTGGTTGCAGCCCTTACCTTTTTTCAAATTAATTTTGGTGATTGGTAATGAGCTTTGTACGGCCAGATATAAAAATATGGCTATATAAATGGCGAGAATGCTTAATAAGTATAATCATTACCGTGTTTGGCTTTTGGTTAATTCTTAACGGAATAACTAAATACAATATTATTTTGCAGTCCTTAGGAGGCATTATTGGAGTTGTTGGATTATGTATTACGTTTGCAGCATATAAAAGAGTATCATTCTATCAATTTCCAGGTGGGTTGGGCTTAATAGAAGTAAAAGAAAAACAAATTATTTATTACGATCCCTCTGGAGGCCTAGCATTTTCTGCAGAAAATCTTGTTTCTATTGAAATAATTGGATCAGATACATCACAGTCAATGTGGAAACTAAGCACAGAAGATAAATCAGTGGTAAATATACCCTTAAATGCATTAGGAAACGAGAAACTGTTTGATGTATTCCTGACCTTACCAGGCATAGACCCCGCTGAGCTAATAAAGGCAGTAAACAACCCCAATAAAACAATGCAAAAAATTTGGACAAAATAGATACTTGACTTGGTTATTACTTAAGTTCACCAATCTATAAAACGAAATTAATTGAGGTTCAAAAATGTCTATCCCACAATCTGGAGGCGGACTAATTGAGAGTTATGGGCAATTAGCAGAATATCTAAGAGCAGGCTGCAAACCAATAAAGGATTGGAAAATCGGCACTGAACATGAAAAATTTGGATTCGTGAATGATAACTTTTTGCCACTTCCCTATGATGGTCAATGCTCTATCAAAGCTATGTTAGAGGGTCTCAGAGACAAATATAATTGGTCTGAGATACTAGAAGAAAACAACATAATTGGGCTCACAAAAGATGGCGCGAATGTTAGTTTAGAACCTGGCGGTCAGTTGGAGCTGTCAGGAGCACCTTTAGATTCAATACATGAGACCTGTGATGAAGTTAATCAGCACTTGAAAGAGGTAAAAAGTATTGCTGATGACTTGGGAGCTAGTTTTTTTGGATTAGGTGCGGCTCCAGAATGGTCTCATGAAGATATGCCAATGATGCCAAAGGGTCGCTATAAATTAATGACAGATTATATGGGGCGAGTTGGGACGCATGGTACGCAAATGATGTATAGAACCTGCACAGTCCAAGTAAATTTAGACTTTTCCTCTGAGCAAGACATGATAAAGAAAATGCGCGTTGGATTGGCTCTTCAACCTATCGCTACAGCATTATTTGCAAATTCTCCTTTTTTTGAGGGAAAACTAATTAACCATAAAAGTTGGCGGAGTAGAATTTGGCGGGACTTAGACGAAGACAGAACAGGAATGCTCCCATTTGTGTTTGAAGAGGGTTTTGGATTTGAGGCATGGACTGAGTACGTTTTGGATGTTCCAATGTACTTTGTTTATCGTGACGGAAAATATATAGATGCCCTGGGTCAATCATTTAGAGACTTTTTAAATGGCAAGCTTCCAGCATTACCCGGTGAAAGGCCAAAAATTTCAGATTGGGCTGATCATTTAACTACTGTTTTTCCAGAAGCTAGGGTCAAACAATTTATAGAGATGAGGGGTGCAGATGGTGGGCCTTGGCGAAAGTTATGCGCGCTACCAGCATTCTGGGTTGGATTAATGTATGATCAAAATTCTTTAGATAGTGCTTGGGATATTTGCAAAAACTGGGATGCTAATACAAGGGAAGAAATGCGTATAGCAGCCTCAGAAGAAGGCATAGCTGCAAATACAAATGGATTATCTTTGCTAGATTTAGCCAGGGAGCTTATAGATATTTCTAGAGCAGGTTTGAAAAATCGAGCACGTCCTGGCAATGGTGGTTTGGTTCCAGATGAATGCCATTTTCTAAATGCTATTGAAGAAGTAATCGAAACAGGAAAGTCTCCTGCTTGTGAACTTATTGATAAATACAATAATGAATGGCAGAAGGATCTTAAGAATGTATATCGTGACTGCGCATACTGAAAGATGCTCAAAAAATATTAACAGCAAAAATCAATGATCACCAATCTTTTTCTCAGAGCCTTCGATTAGCCTTTTGATATTTTCCTTGTGACGAAGCCAAATCAACATGACCATTATTAGTGTCACTATCAAGGCTTTATCACCATAAAAGAAAAGAACCCATAATAGGGCTGAGATGCTAGAAATTAGTGCTGCTAGGGAAGAGTATCTAAACGCAAGAGCAATGATCAACCAAACAGAACATACCAAAACGCCAGCAACAAAATTCAATGCTAAAATTACACCAATAAATGTAGCAACTCCCTTACCACCATTGAATTTCATCCATACAGGGTAAATATGACCAACAATAACACAAATACTGGCGGTTATTGCTGCATCTTCAGAAATTATTCGAGCCAAAATCACAGCTAAAGCCCCTTTTCCTCCATCAAGGATCAGTGTAGCCAATGCTGCTATTTTATTACCTGTTCTAAGCACATTGGTAGCACCAATATTGCCCGAACCAACATTACGCAAATTTCCCAAGCCAAAAACTTTAGAAATTATAAGTCCAAACGGAATTGCACCTAAAAAATAACTAAAAATAAATATACCCAATGTTAAGATATAGTTATCCAATGAGAAATTATTCACTTGCAGAAACTCCATACACCTCACGTCCACTTACGAAGGTTTTAATTATCTTCCCTTGCATTACTGTTTCATCGTAAGGAGTATTTTTTGATTTAGACATCAAAGCAAATCTGTTTAACACAAATGGTGAATTAGGATCAAAAAGAACCAAATCAGCATTACTTCCTAGATTTAATGTTCCTCCTGGTACGTTAAACCTTTTTGCTGGATTTAAGGACAATGCTCTAAATAAACTTGGAAGACCTATTGAACCGTTATGGTATAATTGCAGAGCTGCCGGTAGAATTGTCTCTAGTCCAACTGCGCCACTGGCAGCCTCTTCATAAGGCAGCCTTTTGCTCTCCTCATCTTGCGGGGTATGCATAGATGATATAACATCAATCGTTCCATCAGCGACAGCTGCGACCATCGCCAACCTATCAGACTCAGACCTTAAAGGAGGCTTGATTTTAAAGAAAGTTCTATAATCTCCAATATCCATTTCATTCAATGTTAAATGGTGAATTGAAACACCAGCAGTAACATCAAGGCCAGCTAATTTTGCTTGTCTAAAAGGTTCTAATCCAACAGACGTGGATATTTGATCAAAGTGATACTTTACACCTGTTAACTCAATAAGAGCAAGGTCACGCTGAATACCAATCTTTTCAGCAATTGTATTAACCGCTGGTAACCCTTTTAAAGAAGCAAATTTTCCTGATGTTGCAGCAGCATCAGCTGTAAGCGTGCTGTCTTGAGGATGCCCCTGTACGAGCAAACCCAAACTTGCAGCGTACGCTAAACATCGGCTCATAATCTTATTATTTGAAATAACCTGATCACAATCTGTAAAACCCACAGCCCCGGCGTCCTGTAAAAAACCAAACTCTGTCATTTCCAGGCCTAGTCTTTCACGAGTTAAAGCAGCCATAGTATAAATGTTAACAGAAGATACTTTATCAGCACGATTCTTCACAAATTCTAACTTTTCTGGTGTATCAATCGCGGGAATAGTATCAGGTCGAGTAATCATGGTGGTGACACCGCCTGCGGCAGCGGCTAAACTTGCTGTCCTGAAACTTTCTTTATGCCGCTCCCCAGGTTCGCATATTTTAACACCAACATCTACGATGCCAGGTGCTAAATATTTTTCATCGCAATTTATTATTTTGTCATATTCTTTGAGATTAAAATTATTTTTCTCAAAAGAAACTCCCGATATCTTTCCATCTTTGATACTCAAACACCCTAGTTTTACGTCATCATTATCAGGGTCAATAATATAGGCATTTTCCAGTAAAAGCTTCAAACTACCGCCCTATCTTTGAGTTCTTTTGCTGAGTTGCGTGAAAGTAAATCCATCACCGCCATGCGCACAGCAACTCCAACCTCTACTTGGTCTTGGATTACCGAATGGTTTATATCATCTGCTAAAGTTCCATCAATTTCCACCCCACGGTTCATTGGTCCTGGATGCATTACAATAACGTCTTTTTTTGCCGATGCTAATTTCTTATTATCCAAGCCCCATTTATGATAATATTCTCTTGCCGAAGGCACAAAGCTTCCATCCATTCTTTCTTTTTGCAATCGAAGCATCATAACAACGTCAACTTCCTCAAGTCCTGAACGCATATCTTCAAAAACTTCCACACCAAATTCAGATATTCCATTAGGCATTAAGGTTCTTGGGCCAATTAAACGTACTCTGTTTCCAAGCTTACTGAGTAAAATTAAATTCGAGCGCGCGACCCGTGAATGTGCAATATCACCACAAATTGCCACAGATAGTCTTTGCAAACGACCTTTTGATCTCCGAATTGTCAACGCATCCAAGAGGGCTTGTGTAGGGTGTTCATGTAAACCATCGCCCGCATTAATTACCGAACAATTAACCTTTTCAGCCAGCAGTTTTACCGCGCCAGATTGTGGATGACGAACCACAATAAGATCTGGATTCATTGCATTCAACGTTAAAGCAGTATCTATGAGCGTTTCACCCTTTTTAATTGATGATGCCTGCATAGCCATATTCATTACATCCGCACCAAGTCGTTTTCCAGCAAGTTCAAATGAAGCTTGCGTTCTAGTTGAGTTCTCAAAAAACATGTTAATTTGAGTCAGTCCTGAAAGGATATTCGAATTTTTTTTGGCTTGTCGATTTAAATCGACATAGCTATCAGCCCTACTCAAGATTTCAAATATAGCAGTTGGATCAAGTTGCTCTATACCCAAAAGGTGCCTATCGCAAAAAGTCATCAATGCCTCTTTAATTTTTTTTTAATATATGTTGAGCAAACAAATCAAACAAGGGATTTACGAGTTATTGATCAATGCCTAAACTAAACCTATGTCAAATGATAGATCCGAATCTTTAAATTCAATTCAAGTAAGAGAACTCTTAGAATTCTATAGTGAATTAGGTTTGACTGAAACTATAAACGAGGAACCAATTAATCGGTTTGAACTAGCAAAAAAAATAAACCAAGAAAGTAATTTAAAAAAAATAAATACAAATCTTGCTAAGACGGAGCTAATTCCCAAAAAAAGCGCAATTCATGTAGCAACAGCGTTAGCAAATAAATCCACGACAATAGATCAACTCAGATCTTCCCTCGCAACCTTTGAGTTTTGTGACCTGCGCAAGGGAGCAAGAAATTTCGTATTTGGAGACGGAAATACAAACGCACCCGTTATGATTATCGGGGATGCGCCCAATCCATTGGAAGACCGGGAGGGGAAACCATTCGTTGGAGAAGAAGGCGATCTATTAGACAAAATGTTTGATGCAATAGGTTATTCTAGATACTCAAAAACTGAAAAAAGTATATACATGTCCTCCCTAATACCCTGGAAACCCTTGCATACTCAGTCTTCAATTAAACCAGAGGTTGAGATGCTACTTCCTTTTATAAAAAAACATATTGAAATCATAAATCCAAAATTTCTGGTTTTCATGGGTAATGATCCCTTAGATTCTCTTCTACAAGACATTACTGAAAACAAAAAACCAGGAACTTGGACCAATTTTTTAGATATTGACAGCTTAATAATGCATCACCCAAAATACTTAATAAAAAATCCATCAGCAAAAAAAGAAGCTTGGAAAGACTTACTTTTATTGAAGGAAAAACTTCATGACGTATAAATTAGATAAGACGCGAGAGTTTTTGCCAATAAATTTCGCAATATTGACTATTTCAGATACCCGAACAAAAGAAACTGATAAATCAGGTGATCTATTAGAGAAATTAATAAAGACTTCTGGTCATATGATAGTCAAACGTCAAATTGTTCCTGATGATCAAGGATTAATATCAAGAATACTAGTAGATTGGAGCTCTCAAGAAAAAATCGAGGCTATTATTTCCACTGGTGGAACTGGCTTAACTGGTCGAGATGTAAGTGTGGAAGCACACCGCGCAGTTTATGACAAAGAAATAGACGCATTTAGCACTCTGTTTACCGAAATATCAGTTAACAAAATCGGGACATCCGCTGTTCAATCAAGAGCTTGTGCTGGTATAACTAATGGAACATTTTTATTTGCACTTCCTGGATCACCAAGTGCATGTAAAGATGGTTGGAATGAAATTTTAGCTAAGCAATTTGATTATAGACACATGCCTTGTAATTTTGTTGAACTTCTACCGAGGTTGCTTGAAAATGATCGTCGACAGTAAAGTTTTAAATAAAGATGCGTGCAACAATGGCATTGGTAAAAGAGAAATACTAGCTAAAGTATTCCAACATCGATCGTGATTTGCGGATTTATTGCTTTCTTTATAAAATAAAAAGATTAGATAACATATTGAATTAAAGTTTTGAGAGAAAATTTTATGCGTTTTATTGGAAGAAGCCTTTTTGGACTATTTTTAATTGCTCTAACCTTTGGTTTATTAGCTACCAGCGTAGGCTTGGTTTATTCATCTTTCCAAGAACGTAACGCAAAGCAGAGTAGCAAAAGGCCCCAAAAAGAGCGAGTTTTTTCAGCTCACGTAATCAAAGGGATAGCGTCTGCAATACAGCCAGAAATTGAAGCTTTTGGGGAAATTCAAAGCAAGCGCACTTTGGATATTAGAATACCCGTTGGAGGGACAATAGTTTACCTGTCTCCAAATTTTGTTGAAGGAGGCAAGGTCACTAAAGACGAGGTTCTAGTAATTACCGATGCAACCGATTCAGAAGATAAAGTCACTTTAGCAAAAGCAGATTTAAACGATGCAAATGACGATCTTATTGAGGCTACAAACGCTTTAGAGTTAGCAAATGATGACCTCAATGCTGCAATAAAACAATCAGATTTGAGAAACCAGGCGCTAGCTAGAAAAAAAGGCTTAATCGATAAAGGAGTGGTGTCAGAAGCATCTTTAGAAAGTGCAGAACTTTCTGCCGCCTCAGCTGAACAATCCGTCTTGTCAAAAAGAAAAGCTATACTTCAAGCTCAATCACGCCTGAGTCAAAGCAAAGGTACAGTCATTAGACGAGAATTAGCCTTTGCTAACGCTGAGAGAAAATTAAAAAATACACAAGTAAAAGCAGAATTTGATGGAACATTAAGCAATGTTTCGCTCGTGTCAGGTGGAATTGTGAACAATAACGAAAGGGTTGGGCTGTTAGTAGACCCTTCATCTTTAGAAGTTAAGTTCCGCATATCAGCAACACAGTTTAACCGATTGATAGATGATTCCGGAAATTTACAAACTATACCTACATTTGTAAAACTTGATGTTTTTGGAACTGAAATCTCTGCATCAGGTTTCATTGAAAGGTCCAGCGCAACAGTTGGAACCGGTTTGACCGGAAGACTTCTAATCTCCAATTTATCACAGGGAAACGTTTCAAGTTTCCGTTCAGGTGATTTTGTAACTGTTTCCCTAAAAGAACCAATCTTAGAAAATGTTATTGAATTACCTTCAAACGCTTTAAGCGGTGGCAATCGTATTCTTACCTTATCAGATGAAGATCGTCTGCAAGAAATAGAAGTAACAGTTTTAAGGCGAAAGAAAAATAATGTGATAATAGACGCGTCAAACGTAGATGGAAAAGAAATAGTAACGAATAGGACACCTTTGCTCGGTGCGGGTATTAAGATAAAACCCATTCGGCCTGGAGCTACTGACGTAAATAATGATGAGGCACCAGAGCCAGAAAATATTGTATTAGACGATGAACGTCGACAAAAGATGATCGCTTTTATTGATGGAAATAGCTACATCCCAAAATCAGCAAAAAAGAAAATAATAAAGGCACTTAATGAAGAGAAGGTGCCGCTTAAACTCATAAACCGAATAGAAAGTCGTATGGGCAATTAATTAATGGAATTTAATAGAAAAATTACATCCGGCTTAATGGGCGTTCTTTCCTACTTTACCAGACATCGGACAGCAGCAAACTTACTATTGGTTATTATGATTTTAGGTGGCCTTTCTGCTGCTCCAAAAATGCGCTCACAATTCTTTCCTGATATAATTGTTGAAATGGTGAGTGTACACGTGGTTTGGACTGGAGCGGGTCCAGAAGAAGTCGACAATGCAATTGTCCAATTAATCGAGCCAGCATTGCTTACTTTGGAAGGTATAGAAAATACCTTATCAACCTCTTCGCAAGGGTACGCTCGCATTCGGGTAAATTTCCAACCAGGTTGGGATATGGCTCGTGCTACTGAGGATGTGAAAGCTATTATCGATGGGATAAGTGATTTTCCAGAAGACGCAGAAGAACCAAAAGTAAGGCGTGGTGCTTGGCGCGATAGAGTAACAGATGTCGTAATTACGGGTCCAGTATCAAAAAATCAACTTGCACTTTTTGCTGATGAGTTGGTTACAAGACTTTTTGAGGAAGGAATAACTGGTGCAATTATAAGAGGCGTGGCTTCCCCAGAAACAATTATAGAAATTAAACAAGTAGATCTAATTAAAAACGACCTAACTTTACAACAAATAGCGAAAGCTATCGGAGAAGAGGCGGAGACAGATCCTGCTGGAAGTATGGCCAGTGGTGCAGCTCGCGTCCGAACAGGCGTGGAGAAAAGAAGCTTTTCTGAAATTGCTGAGATTGTTGTTAAATCGAATGCAGATGGGTCAAAAATTCGTGTTTCAGATATTGCTTCAATAAATATTCAAGAAATCGATAGAGATAGAGCCTACTTTGTAGGTAAAGATCCAGCAATTTCCGTTCGGGTTGATCGATCTGATAAAGGGGACGCAATAAGTATTCAAAATTCAGTTGAAAAAATTGCTGAGGAGATGGAAGCCTACCTTCCAACTGGAACGAAAATAAAACTTATAAGAACTCGTGCTGAACATATAACGAAACGTATTAATCTTTTAGTTGATAATGGGTTAATCGGATTGGCTCTAGTTATAGGCCTGTTATTTCTTTTCTTAAATGCAAGAACAGCATTTTGGGTAGCAATGGGTATTCCAGCAGCATTGATAGCAACGATTGGGATAATGTACGTCGCTGGTTTGACAATAAATATGATTTCATTGTTTGCCCTAATAATTACTCTCGGAATAGTAGTGGATGACGCTATAGTTGTAGGGGAGCATGCTGACTTTAGAGCCCGTAATTTAGGTGAAGGTAATATTCAGGCTGCTGAAAATGCTGCAGTTAGAATGGCACCACCTGTGTTTTCAGCTACAATCACTACGATTATAGCTTTCTCTGGATTAACTCTGATAAGTGGAAGGTTTGGCGATTTTATGGCTGATATTCCGTTTACTGTTATCGTTGTATTATTCGCATCACTGGTTGAATGTTTTTTAATTCTACCAAACCATATGAGCCACGCTCTTAAATATATTAATGAAAAGAAATGGTATGATGTTCCAAGTTATATTTTTAATATAGGCTTCGCATGGTTTAGAAAGAATATTTTCAAAAAAATTATAAGATTAATAATAAAATTTAGATACCCCGTTTTGGCACTAACATTTGTAATTCTTGCTAGCCAAGCAGTACTTTTCTTGAATGGCAGTGTGCAATGGCGGTTTTTTAATGCTCCTGAAAGAGGCTCAATAAGTGGTAATTTTGCTATGTTGCCAGAAGCAAGCCGCGCAGACACATTAGCGATGATGATTGAATTACAGAGAGCTACCAATGATACAGCAGAAGCGTTTGAGAAAGAGTATGGGATAAATCCGTTAGATTTTGTAATGGCTGAAATTGGCGGCAATTCGGGTAGGGCATTATCTGGGACCGAATATAAGGACAAGGATCTTCTAGGGGCTATATCGATAGAGCTTATTGATGCTGATTTAAGACCTTATTCTAGCTATGAGTTTCTTAGTGATCTTCAAAGCAACGTGAAAAACCATCCTGCCTTGGAAACTGTTAGCTTTAGAAGCTGGACATCTGGACCAGGTGGAGACTCGCTGAGTGTACAACTATTTGGTGCAGATTCCACAATTTTAAAGAATGCAGCAGAAAAGCTAAAAAATTTAGTATCTATTTATCCTGAAGTTTCTGCCGTTGAAGACGATTTGGCTTATGATAAAGAAGAGTTAATCTTGGATCTAACACCTCAAGGACAAGCTCTTGGCTTTACAATAGATCAGTTGGGCGCAAAACTACGCCATCGTCTAAATGGCATAACCGCCGCAAAATATCCGTTAGGCAGCCGTACTGCAAAAATTACTGTTCAAATGCCAAAAGAAGAACTTAGTGCAGATTTCATTGAACAGACAATGTTACGAACACCTAAAGGCAAATATGTTCCCATGTCAGATATTGTTTCAGTTACCTCAAATATTGGATTCGCTACAATAAAGCGCGAAGACGGACTTCGGGTGATAACCGTGACTGGTGATATCTCCGAGGATGATCCAGATAGAGCCAACTTTATTACAGAACAATTAAAAACTAATATTTTGCCTCAACTAGAACAAGATTTTCAAATTAAGACAAAATTGTCGGGATTGGCTGAGCAAGAGAATACTTTTTTAAGTGATGCATTATTTGGCTTTGGGTTGTGTCTTCTGGGCATTTATTTGACCCTAGCATGGATATTTTCAAGCTGGGCAAGACCGGCTGTTGTCATGGCTATTATTCCATTTGGCTTAGTTGGTGCAATTTATGGTCATTATGTTTGGGAAGTGCCTTTATCCATGTTCTCAGTCATTGGACTTATTGGGATGACCGGTATAATTATAAATGATAGTATTGTGTTAGTTTCAACTGTTGATGGATACGCTAAAGATAGAGGGTTCATCCAAGCGATAATTGATGGCGCATGTGACCGGTTAAGACCAGTAATGTTGACTACCTTGACTACAGTTTTGGGTATGACACCATTATTATTTGAAAAATCTCAGGGTGCTCAATTTTTAAAACCAACTGTGATAACACTAGTATATGGACTTGGCTTTGGCATGATTATTGTCTTGATAGTTGTCCCTTCATTACTAGCAATGCAACTCGATATATCTAGGCAGATCAAGGCGTTTAAGTCTTCAATATCATTTAAACACCGAGCCTTTGGATTAAGATTTCTATCAATAATTTCAGGTTTATTAATTGTAACAAGCTTCATATTGACAATAGGTTGGGTAATATTGACAGGAAATGTTCACCCAATAATTCAAGAATATTCTCAAATTTTAAATATTGGAAATGTGCATATTTGGGGTTTAATCACCTATATATCTCTTACAATCACCATAATATTGGTAGCATATATTTTAAATATATTTCTCTTTAAATCACGATTTAAAGAAATTTTGACCAGGCATAAGTAATAATACTCTTTATTTTTCGATTAACATCCATTTAAGTACATACTTTTTAAGTTCCCAATAAGAGTAATAACGATCCTACTCCTTGTTAAAATTAGTGGTCCTTCGCCAAAATTTTGAAAGTTTGCACTAATATCCAAAGATGGCCCTTTTTGTTTGAAAGTTGGCATATCGAACCAAAGATTACTGTTAGGTAGCTCAACAGCAATAGCTTTAAGGTCTGGGAGGTTATGGGAAAACCTAATATTTGATTTAAAAATTAAATTATCATTAACAACTTTAATTTCACAATTGCTATTAACTATTTCATTTTTCGAAATCAACTTTGGTCGCAGATTGAAATAATTTGTAATTTCTTGGTCAATCTTTTTCTTGGATGATCTAAGCTTTGTGCTTAATACACGTGAAATCGGAATACATACATCTTTACAAACACCTAGTCTAATTTTCACTTTTGGCTTAATAAGCTTGGAGTTATTTAATGGCTTAAATTCAAGCGGTAATATTACTTTATTTTTATAACCTATCGTTTTTTCTTCACCTTCAGAAAAAATAGTTGGGTGTGGCCAGAAAATTTTAACTTCAGAAATATTTTTAGACCCACTCCAGTCAAAGGTAGGGATTAAACCTGAATCTCCAGGCTGCTTCCAGTAGGTTTTCCAACCAGGCAGAAGATTTATCTCTAAGCCACTGATATGAGTACCGCTTTCTGCTCTCCACCCTTTCATTAGTTGAAGCCGAACAATTTCTGATAACTCTTGTGAGAACACTGGTGAAAAACCAGTTACAAAGAAAGACAACGAAATTAATAAAAGTTTCATTGTCTTTTTATTACTAAATTTAGGTGAAATAAATACGACATGTTCACGACCATAAAACAATTAAAAAAAATTTTAAATACTTGTATCTATGAACAACCTATACCATGATTCCGCTATGGAGAATTTTGATACAAATACGAAACTGAGTGGCAAATTCCTCATTGCCATGCCCGGAATGACCGATCCAAGATTTAAAAATGCCGTAATTTATTTGTGCTCGCACAATTCAGAAGGCACAATGGGCTTGATGATTAATAAGTTAGCTATTAATTTTGATATTTCTGATCTGTTAAACCAGCTAAAAATAAAAGCTAATAAAATGTTAAAACCATTCCCAGTACATTTAGGTGGGCCTGTAGAACCTTATAGAGGTTTTATTCTTCATTCTCTTGATTACTTTCAGGAAGAGGAAACAATGGATATAGACAATATTTTAGGAATGACTTCAACTTTGGATATTATTGAAGATATATTGGATAATACTGGGCCGAAAACATTTTTTATTGCGTTAGGTTATGCAGGTTGGGAAGCAGGGCAGCTTGAAATAGAAATAAAAAATAATGGTTGGTTGGTGTCCGATTCAAATGTTGATATTATATTTCAAAAAGATACATCAAAAAAATGGGAAGATGCACTAAAAACATTGGGTATCGATCCCATATTTTTATCTTCCAACGGTGGCACTGCTTAATCACTAGATGCCGCGCGTTTCAATCTATCATTAATTGCCATCCCCAATCCTATGTTAGGAATTGGAGCCACCGCTATACAACACGCCCCAACCTTTTTTGCCAAAATATCAATCGAACGCATATGTGAAAAAAGATTAACAGCCGCTTCAGTCAAATTACCGTTTTTTGAAAGGCATAAGTCAGCTTTATTGGGACCAAAACCAAGCATTAACTCACCCTTATTTCTGGTTTTAACATCAAGTCGCATGGGTGTATCTGGAGCATAATGAGAAGAAAGTTGCCCAGGTGAGTTCACAAGTTTTGATTGTTTCCTTATTTCAAGAGACCCTAAAATCATCTCTAATTGTTCCATCTCAGTGCCACCATGCCGAAGCAAAATTGGTGTTTTCCCACTAACATCAATTATTGTACTTTCTAATCCTATTTCACTTAAGCCGCCATCTATTATTGCAGGAATAACCCCATCAAGCTCTTTTAAAACATCTATGGAATTAGTGGTGCTTATTTTACCGGAGCGATTGGCCGACGGAGCGGCAACAGGTGTACCACAAAGTCTTATAAATTCTAATGCAACCTGATTAGATGGTATTCTCACTGCTAGTGTTTTTAACCCAGATGTTACCAAAGGTGATATGTCACTATCAGCTCTAAGCTTACAAACTAATGTTAATGGACCAGGCCAAAAATTATTAGCTAACTGAACTGCTGTAGGACTCAATTCAACATATTTTAGTACATCATCAAATTTATAAAAATGAACAATTAATGGGTTAAATCTTGGCCTTTGTTTCGATTTGAAAATTCCCGCAACTGCTAGATCGTTTCTTGCATCAGCTCCTAAGCCATAAACTGTTTCAGTTGGAAAACCTACTTGAAACCCATTTTTAATAAATGTAGCCCCTTTTTTGATACCTTCTATATCAGCCTTCAGTAACTCTGTTTTCATTGTCAATTCCTATTATGCGTTATCTATCTTGCTACTTATTCAATTTAGATCTACGCATTTATCCAAGTCTAACATAACTAAGTGATAATAACCCAGTATAATAACTTTGAACACAATTTTTCTATGCATGTATGAGCTAAATATCAATTTCACTAACTGTAACTAAGAATAATCATTGGATAAAAAAATGTACTTTCCACATACTGATCCACCTGAAATCGGTAAGGCCATTGAGGTTGCTGAAGGTATATTATGGATGAGATTACCTCTTCCAATGGCTTTGAACCATGTAAACGTCTATGCAATACGGGAAGATTCTCTAAATGAAGACGGATGGACTTTAATTGATACAGGATTTGATACTAAAAAATCGCGCTTAATATGGGAAGGGCTCCTTAAAGGTCCATTATTAGGGCTACCGATCAAACGCATTATAATTACCCATCACCATCCAGATCATATTGGCTTAGCAGGGTGGTTTAAAACTAAATATAAAGCTGAGATCTGGGCGTCACGGACTACCTGGTTGTTTGCTAGGATGATGACATTAGATCATAATCTTAAGCCTACAAAAGAAACACTTGAATTTTACCAAGCTGCAGGTATGGAGCAAAATCTTTATAACGAGCGCTCAAAGACAACCCCCTTTAATTTTTCAGATGTTGTCACTCATATTCCTCTAGGTTTCCAACGTATCCAACAAGATGATATCTTACAAATTGGCACACGTAAGTGGTCTGTACATATGGGCCATGGGCACTCACCAGAACATGCAACCTTCTGGTCAAAAGAGGATGACTTGGTGATAGCAGGGGATCAAATTTTACCATCTATATCTCCTAATTTAGGCGTTTACGCAACTGAGCCAAATGCTGACCCTGTTGGAGAATGGTTAGAATCGTGTGAGCGCTTACTTTCACACTCGAATGATCAAAATTTTGTTCTACCCGGTCACAAACTACCATTTTATGGCTTGCCTAAGCGATTAAAACAGTTAATCGAAAATCATCATAGCGCTCTAACTCGACTATTGGTGTTTTTAAAAACTCCAAAAACAGCAGTTGAGTGTTTTGAGCCTCTGTTCAAGCGTCAAATAGGTTCAAGCGAATATGGTCTTGCGTTGGTTGAAAGCGTAGGACATTTAAACCATTTGCTAAAAGCTGGCAAAATCAATAGACAGCGGCAAAGAGATGGAGCATGGCTTTGGCAAACCCTAGATTAATCTTTCTACCTAGGTTGCTTTCGTTAATTAATCATATTAAAATTTCAAAAAGAGGCTCAAATGACTGAAGATAAACATGAACACGGTTCGATGGATGTTAAAGTCCATGAGAAAGTATTTGAAGGCTTTATGAAGTGGGTAGTGGGGGTAAGTGTATTTTCGATAGCGGTATTAATTTTTTTAGCTATTTTTAATAGTTAAGTTAAGCCCATATTTCCAACTACGACTGAAATAAAGTTATGAATTCTAATACATTTATAAAATGAATTTACACACGCGAACCATTTTAGGTTTAATACTCTGTTTAGTATTCACAGTTACTTGCACAACCAAGGAAATAACCTGGGCTCCAGATATGGATGTGGCAGCCGCAGCTTATAAAAACAACCAACCTTCATCGGTAACTTTACTAACAATGATTAACAATACCACAGGAACTGGTGGACATTCGGCGCTTATTATAAATTCTAGTGAGAGAATATTATTTGATCCAGCCGGAACGTTTAAACACCCACAAATCCCCGAAAGGCACGATGTTTATTTTGGCATAAATGAGCAAGCATTAGAAAGATACATCGACTTCCACGCTCGCCCCACTATCCACGTTGTCATGCAAAGAGTTAAAATTGACCCAGAAACAGCATTAGAATTATCAAAGACAGTAAAAAATTATGGACCTGTTCAAGATATGATGTGCTCGTACGCGATTTCAGAAATCTTACATAGTTTAAAAGGTTTTGAAACAATTTCAAAAAGTTATTTTCCAAAAATAACGATGCAAAATTTTTCAAAGATAGAAGGTATAACAACCTATCGAGTATATGATTATTTTGAGGATGATAAACCAAATATCTTCTTGGAAAATCAACAACCAAAAAAATAAAATCCCCAGGAAATCTGGGGATTTTATCATTATTTATAAAGCTATTTTAAACAATACCGATTTCACGTTGCGCTTTTTTTCTCGCTAACTTTCTCGTTCGACGAATTGCTTCAGCCTTCTCTCTTGCCTTCTTTTCAGAAGGCTTTTCGAAATGCTGTTTTAGCTTCATCTCACGAAAAACACCTTCTCGCTGAAGCTTTTTTTTCAGAGCACGAAGTGCTTGATCTACATTATTATCACGAACCTGTACCTGCATGTGGGGTCACCACCTTTCAAAGTTTAGAGTTGCAATTAGTTGCAGGAATGGTTGAAATAGCAAAATCAAATGCATTTGTCTATAGAATAAGAATAGGATTTATTTTGGTTAATTTGAGTGAGATAATAACGATTGCTTTAAAGCATGTCCCATTTGATGGGTGGAATGAAAAAACTTTTAAACTTGCCTGCAATGAAGCAAATATTTCTGAAGTTAAAAGCAAATTACTTTTTCCAAGGGGTTCAATTGACCTAATGTTAGCTTTTATATCAAGTGACAACCAAAAAATGACTGAATTGATAAAAATTGATAAAAACCACGAAAAAAAATACCGCGATAGAGTAACAGATGCAATAATTAAACGAATAATAATTGCCGACCTCAATAAAGAAGCAATGAGAAAAGCCATAAGTGTCCTATCTCTTCCACATATGTTTCCAGACAATGCGGCTATGATATGGAATACGTCAGATGCAATTTGGAACGCTTTGGACGATTCCTCACAAGATATAAACTGGTATACAAAACGCACTACTCTGGCATGGGTATATAGTAGCACAATTCTTTATTGGTTAGGTGATGAAAGTAAGGATTTGCTAAAAACTAAAGAATTTGTAAATCGTCGAATCGATGAAGTTATGGAGTTTGAGTCTATTAAAATGAAATTTAAGATGTCCAAAGTGGGAAAAGAGTTTCTGAAAGGGGCTGAGAAAGTCTTTTCATTGATCAAAGCACCAACAGCAAACACTAATTTATGATTAAAATTGTTTTATGAGTATACCGAAAAAAATGAAGGCTATAACTTTAATGCATTCTGGTGGGCCAGATGTATTAAGAGTTGCATCAGTAGATGTACCTCAGCCAATTTATAAGCAGATATTAATAAAAATTGCTTATGCTGGGGTAAATAGACCTGACGTACTTCAACGCCTGGGATTATATTCTCCACCAAAAGGCGCTTCAAATATACTAGGATTAGAAGCTTCTGGTAAAGTAGTATCAGTTGGTCCTGGTTGTAGTAAATGGGAAGTTGGAGACGAGGTCACGGCTTTATTACCAGGAGGTGGGTATGCAGAATATGCGGTAACACATGAAGATCATGCGCTACCTATACCATCATCATTAAATTTAAAGAAATCAGCTGGGCTATGTGAGACCTTATATACAGTATGGTATAACGTCTTTAAATCTGGTGAGTTAAGGTCAGGTGAAACGTTCTTGGTTCATGGTGGTACTTCTGGGATTGGCACTACGGCGATACAATTAGCATCTGCTATGGGTTCAAAAGTATTCACAACAGCAGGTTCTGATAAAAAATGCGATTTTTGCGTTTCGATAGGTGCCCATCATGCAATAAATTATAAAACAAGCGACTTTGTGACTGAAATAAAAAACTTAACAGGAGGAAATGGAGTAAATCTAATCCTAGATATGGTCGGTGGAGATTATATCTCCAAAAATATAAAAATATTAAATAATGATGGCAGATTAGTGCAAATCGCATTCTTGGAGGGAGCTCGAAGAGAAATAAATTTCTCAGCAATAATGATAAAACGGTTAAAAATCACAGGCTCAACCTTGCGTCCTCAATCTGATTTGGCAAAAACTCAGATTGCAGAAGATCTAGAGCATACTGTTTGGCCTCTGTTGAATTCTGGTAAAATAAAACCCGTAATAGATCGTATATTTAACTTAGAAGATGCTGCGAGAGCGCATGAAGCCTTAGACAATGATCACATCGGAAAGATTTTATTAAAGATTTAGTAATTAATTCACGTTTTAAACAATATAACGGTTATCAACTTATGTATAAAAGAAAGCTCTTCCAAATTTAGAATTCAGAGCGTATAAGCTCTTTTATTCCAGAAAACCTAGGCAATGAATAATGTCAAAAGCCGGTTTTACCGAAGAATAATGTTATATTAAAGAGGATTAAATTATGGCACTTCCAATTATGGCAAAAGCCACTGCTGTCTGGCTCGTTGACAACACGATGTTAACTTTTAAACAAATAGGGGATTTTTGTGGCTTGCATGAGCTGGAAATTCAAGGAATTGCAGATGGGGAAGTAGCATCAGGAATAAAGGGATTTGACCCTATTTCTAATAATCAGCTTGATCAGGCTGAAATAGAACGCGCACTTGAGAGCCCTTCTTATAAATTAATCTTAAAACACAACCCTTCTGCAGAAGGTGAAACAAAAAAGCGTGGACCAAGATACACACCACTTTCAAAGAGGCAAGATCGACCTTCAGCAATAGCATGGCTTGTAAAGTTTCATCCAGAACTAACTGACGCTCAGATTTCTAAATTAGTTGGCACAACAAAACCAACAATTCTAACAATTCGTGACCGAAGCCATTGGAACATTTCAAATATACAACCAGTAGATCCTGTGGCTCTCGGGCTTTGTAAACAATTAGAGTTAGATGCAGCGGTACGGAAAGCCGCTGAGAAATTAGAAAAAGATACTGATATAACTTCAGAAGAAGACAAAATTAAATTGATGTCGACTGAGCAATCTCTCAAAACTGATGAAGAACCCAAAATACCATCTTCCATATCTGGGTTGGAAAAATTTAGTCTTTCTAAAGACGAGCAAGAGGGCTCCAGTGTAGATGCAGATAGTCTCTTTAATCTACCACCAACTGGTGATTAATTTTAAACTAAAATTCCACGCCAATTTGAGCTTTAATGCCTGATCTAAACGGATGTTTAACAAGCTCCATTTCAGTAACTAAATCTGCTATTTCTATCAGTTCGTCCTTTGCGTTTCTTCCTGTTAATACAACATGAGTATTTTCCGGTTTCTCGTCGAGTAGAAACCTAACAATGTCATTAATATTAATATAATCATACCTTAACGCAATATTTATCTCATCAAGTAAAACCATTTTATTGGTTGTATCTCTAATTAATTCTTTTGCTCTTTCCCAAGCGGCCAAGGCCATCTCAGTATCCCTGGTTTTGTCTTGGGTTTCCCAAGTAAACCCCTCACCCATAGTGTGAAAAGCACATATTGAATTAAATTTGGATAAAATTAAATCTCTTTCTCCTGTGCTCATCCCACCTTTAATGAATTGCACCACCCCACATTTCATATCGTGAGCTATACATCTAAAGATCATACCAAATGCGGCTGATGACTTACCTTTTCCCTTTCCAGTATTAACAATGATCAACCCCTTCTTATCGGTTTTAGTTGCCATTATTTTATCACGGGCAGCCTTTTTTTTTGCCATCTTGGTAGCATGTCTTTCTTGATCAGAATCTGACATTAATCATCCTCCATAGTTGAATTTCTAAACTATAATCAGGTTTAAATAAAAAATCTTCAATACTATTTATAATTTAATTCTGCTTTTGGAAATTTTTTAATAAATTTTGAGCAGAATTTGACTTTGGCACCCATAACCCCCGATCAATCGCTTCTTGAAATCTATCAATAATCTCATCAAAAGCTGGTCTATTATTCTCAACAATAAACTGCCGGTTCTCCTCATTCTCAATAAAAGCCACATACACTAAATCAAAATGATGATTTGCTACCGCACCAGTTGTTGCAGAAAATGCGAACAAATAATCCAATGTTGCAGCCATTTCAAAAGCACCTTTGTAACCATGCCTTTTAACCCCATCAATCCATTTTGGATTCACAACTCTAGATCTAACAACCCTTCCAATTTCTTCCTCTAGAGTCCGTATGATTGGGTTTTCAGGTCGTGAATGGTCATTATGATAAATAGGTCTATCTCTTCCTTGCAGAGTTTTTACTGCTGCTGCTGCACCGCCTTCAAATTGATAATAATCGTCAGAATCCAATATATCATGCTCTCGATTATCTTGATTCTGAACGATTGCTTCAACACCTGACAATCTATTCTCAAATGCCTTTCGGGCTTCAATTCCATCCACATCGCTACCATATGCATAAGAACCCCACGATAAATACGCTTCAGAAAGATCTTCTTTATTATTCCAAAGACGTTCATCTATCATTGCCTGTAGCCCAGCACCATATGCACCTGGCTTGGATCCAAAAACTCTATGTTTTGAACCATCAATAGTAGCTCCAGCTGGGTTCATATCTGAAGGCTCATCTAGTTTCATAACAGCAATTGCAGCACTATCAACTAAAGAAATTAATTGTGGAAACGCATCTCTAAAGAAACCAGAGACTCTTAGGGTTACATCAACTCTTGGACGATCCAAAACAGACAAGGGTAAAATCTCAAAACCTGTTACTCTCCGATTTGCTAGATCCCAGGTTGGCTTAACTCCCATTAGAGCTAAAGCCTGAGCAATATCATCACCACCTGTGCGCATATTTGCGGTACCCCAGGCAGTAATTAATAATGATTTTGGCCAATCTCCATAGTTTTGCAAATGCTTTTCTAAAAGTAAATTAGCTGATTTCCACCCTAAAGCCCAAGCGGTAGGGGTTGGTACTGCTCGGTTATCTACACTAAAAAAGTTTCGCCCAGTAGGTAGGACGTCTAACCTCCCACGAGTGGGGGCGCCAGAAGCACCAGGCTGGACAAATCTTCCATCTAACGAATCCAGAACACCCAAAGACTCTTTAGTTCCACAAGATCTCAAAATTGGTCTTATTGATTCATTAATTTTATTAATGACTAACTCGGTCTTCTTGCCATCAAACAAAGAGCTTTTTTTGATCAATTTTGATGCAAGAATTTCCAATCGTTCAACAGTATCTCCGTGACTTCGCCAAATCTCATTTGAGCATTCCTTCAAAATCACAGGCTTCTCACCTAACCAAGTTTCTGACATTTCACAGTTCAACGGGTCAAAACTTAAATCCAAATCTTGTGCCAGCGCTCTTATCAAAGACTCATCTCCTCCAATGCCTTTATCTCTGGGAATTCTGACTAAAGCTTGTATTAAATCAGACTCCAGGCGCCCCTCCGGCGATTGCCCAAATATATGCAACCCATCCCTTATTTGCGCCTCTTTCAAGTCACATAAATAGGCATCCAATTTAGCGAGATCAGTCTCAGTATCTTCACCAACCATTCCAGCATCTATGTTTAAACCTGAAGCAGAAGTTAACGATAAAATTTCTTTCTTAAGATATTTTATTCGATTTGGGTCAATACCTGCGGCTTCATAATACTCATCAACTAAAGCCTCCAATTCCTTTAGTGGTCCATAGGTTTCCGCTCTTGTAAGAGGTGGTGTTAAATGGTCCACGATTACAGCGCTTGATCGACGCTTAGCCTGTGTGCCTTCTCCTGGATCATTTACAATAAAAGGGTATATGTTTGGTGTAGGTCCCAAAGTGACTTCCGGATAACAACTCTCTGATAAAGCCAATGCTTTTCCAGGTAACCATTCTAGATTTCCATGCTTCCCCATATGTATCAAAGCATCACATTCAAATTGATGGCGAAACCAAAAATAAAATGCAAAATAATTATGGGGTGGAACTAAATCAGGTGAATGATAAGTATCTTTTGGATCAATATTATACCCTCTCGCAGGTTGGACACCTACAACTATATTTCCATACTTTAATATTGATAAAGCGAAGCCATCATTTCCAACAAATGGATCTTTGTCTGCGTGCCCCCATTTATCTTCAATTGCTTGCCTAACATCATAGGGCAACTCCTTAAAAAACTCATTATATCTTTTAAGTGATAACCTAACACCACCACTCCTTATATTTCTATCAGTTAACCAGTTTGTAGGGCCAGCCAAAATCTGCTGCATTAATTGTGAGGAATTTTTTGGGTGTTGCAAAACCTGATAACCATTTTCCAACAAAGTTTGCATTAAATTTACAGTTGCAGCAGGTGTATCCAATCCAACGCCATTGGCTAAACGACCATCTTTATTGGGGTAGTTAGCTAAAATAATACCAACTTTTCTTTCTGAGGGTTTCTTTTTCCTTAATTTAACCCAAGAGGAAATCAACTTACCTATGAAATCAATTCTGTTTCCATTAGCCTGATATGTAGCTAAAGAGCATTGAGTTTCTCTGTCAAAATATGCCTCACCTTTAAAAGAAATTGCGCGGCCTAAGATTCTACCATCTACCTCAGGTAAAGCCACATTCATTGCAATATCCCGACCTGATAAACCATTAGCACCAGTACGCCAGTTTTCCTCTGATGAACTTGATAAGACCAGCTGAAAAACCATAGCATTTTGTGTTTCAGGCATTGTTAATGGATTTACTTCATTTTGAGAGCTATCAACTTGATTAGGGGTATTTATTGAAAAACTAGTACAATTTAAAATTATCTCAGGATTATTATTTTTAAAAATGTATTTAAGAGTAGCTGATGAAACTGGATCTTTTAGAGATGTGACAAAGATTGGCATGGGATTTAATCCATTCCTTAAGAGTGTCCTAACCAACCTGTTTATTGGATCTAAACCACCACCTTGTAACAAAGCGCGGTAAAAGATTATTGATACAATTGGAGCATTTGGTAACCAATTATTTTGTAAATCAGTTAATTCGCAACCACCTAATCCAGGCCAGTAGGTACCAGCTCTTAAAAGTGGCTTTGCTCCCTCTGGTTTTTCGGTTTTTTCAATTATTGATTTTGAATAAAGTAATGCATTACTAATATTTTGAGTCCCTCCCTCTACGAAGTAAGCAAGCAAAGCTTCCCATTCATTTCGAGTAACTGTAGAAAGCCGCCAAAGCTCATCATCTGGATTATCATCTCCAGGCAAGGCCACAAATGGAACGCCATTGTCAGAAAGCATGGCTGAATATTGTTCCACTCCATACTTCCAGTAACCTGTTCCACCAAGAATACGCGCCACAACAAGTTTTGATTTTGTTGCACATTGATCTAAATGCAGATCAACAGACATTGGATGCTTTAAGTGCAACATATTAATCAAGCGTATAGTTGGTGCTTTTTCTGCGAGTGCGGATCGCGCTTCGGATAAACAGACTAATTCTGTATCAGCAGCCGAGATAAAGATTATGTCAGCTGGAGTTTGATTAGGATCTACTGGCTCTTGGCCATCGTCGATTGATCCTGGTTGTGCTGCAAGCAAATGCATCTAGATATCTTTTGTCATAAAAATACTAGTCATATTTTTTTTGTAGTCACCAAAGCTAGTGCAAAAAGTGAAGCCATTTCGTTTGTATAATCTAATCGCAGCTTCTAACTTAAGACCAGTTTCCAATTTTAAAATCTTTAAGTCTTCGTTTTTTGCCCATTGGATGATCTTATTTAAAATTTGTTGTGCAATTCCCTGGCCTCGCATACTTTCTTTTACAAACATGGATTTTAACTCTCCATAATCTTTTTTAATTGCCAATGCTCCACAACCAATTATTTCGCCGTTGTAATTTGCAACAAAAAATTTCACATTTTTAGCGCATAATTCATCTGTAGATAATGCATAATTATCTTCAGCTGGAAAAAGATCTAATATTAAATTATGGCTCGCTTCTATTAATTTAGCGGCATCAGGAGCGTTTGGATTGCCTAAAGAAATCACCACCCCGTGAATCATACCTTCAGCGCTTCTTCTATCGCAACTTGATCAAGACCCTTTTGACCTATAACTACTATCTTTGTTTCTCTTTTCTCTGTTTTCTGAAACATTCGGTCAAAATATGTTTCAATCCTTGGTCCAACAGCCTGGATCGTCATTCTTAAAGGTTTGCCGTTAACAGCCATAAAACCCTTTAACCTGAGAATGTCGTGCTTATTAATAACTTCTGAAACTGATTTACAAAATTCTTTGGGGTTATCAATTTCACCTATTGAGATTACAAAACTTTGAAAATCATCGTGATCGTGGTGATCATGATCGTGGTCTTCATGATCGTGGTGATCATGATCGTGGTCTTCATGATGGTGATGATGAACTTCGTGGCGCTGCTCGATATCTTCTTCAGCCACAGCTTGTTGTCCTAATAAAACATCTGTGGGTAACATACCCATTTCAGATTTAAGTACTTGAACACCTTCTCTACTATCTTTTTTAAGCTGATTTAGCAGATCATCAATTTGAGAAGATGTCAAAAGGTCCGATTTGTTGATTACAATCATATCAGCACACGTAATTTGATCTTCAAATAACTCAGAAAGCGGCGTTTCATGATCTAAATTTTCATCAAGTTTTCGTTGGTTATCAACCGCCTCAATTGAATTAGCAAAACGACCTTCTGTTACGGCTTTCCCGTCAACAACAGTTATAACTCCGTCCACAGTGACTCTTGTTTGAATTTCAGGCCATTTAAATGCTCGTAATAGTGGCTGTGGTAATGCCAAACCACTTGTTTCGATCAATATATGATCAAGCTGTTTATTACGGTCTAAAAGTTTCTCTATTGTAGGGATGAAATCATCAGCAACAGTGCAACAGATACAACCATTTGATAATTCAATTATATCCTCTTGATTGCACGCTTCATCATTGCAACCTTTCAAAATGTCACCATCAACTCCCAAATCACCGAACTCATTAATAATTAAAGCTATTTTTCTATCGCCAGCGTTATTTATCAAATGTTTGATTAAAGTCGTTTTTCCAGCTCCTAAAAAACCAGTTATTACTGTCGTTGGTATTTTATTTAACATTTTCTTTTCCCTACCATTTTGTAAGTCGATGACAGAATTAAATGAAGCTATCACCTTTAATGAATTTATTATGATTGTTGCTATTCAAAGCAAGAGTGGTTTTATTACTAACTGCTACAGAGCCCGAGTGATACCAATTACTATACAATCTACTATGCTTTATACCGTCATCGAATAAATGAACCTGGTTTTCCCCATCAGAATGATGTTTTTCTTCTTTCTCAGGACAGAAGCTTAATCCTTTTGAGATTAATAAAAGTTTCCAATTATTACTATTTTCGCTAGTGAGCTCAAGATCACGAACTATATTCTTGTAAGTTTCTAAGGACACATAATTTGGACCCATGTCTATATTACTACTTTCCTTGTGGTCATGGCTATGCTTATGCGGTGAACTGCATTCTCCAAACTGAAGAGCTAAAATATAGCCAACACCAAACGTAAAAAAACCAAAAATTAGGGTGAAAAAAACGTATTTATTAAGAATTTTCTTTTCTCCAAAAATACCCACTTAAGTATCCAAGAAGAACCCAACTTGCAGCTCCAAGTGCTAATGTCCGTGATGCAAAATGACTTGCTAATTCAGGTGGGGTAGGTCCAACAAAAAATTCTGGCTCTGGGGCACCAACAATATGGGGAACAAGTATAATAATGATACCAATTAAAACGTATGGTATTTTTTGTGAAAATGAAACTATCCATATGCCAAGGATAGTTACTAACACACAAAAGAACCACCAAATTTGGCGAGGAAATAACTCAGCAGCGGCGGCTCCTGGAAGTTCGGGCGGTAATCCAAAAGCTGGAGCTAACTGAACCGCAAAGAAACCACAAACACCAAAAAGGATAGATCTCACATTATCTATCTTAAAGTTGAGAGAAGAAGCGTATGCTATCAATGATACTAAAATAAGAGCGTAGCCAGTGTAGATTAGAGCACTAAATAAAATGCTCAAACCATTACGTTGAAAGTCAAATGCACTATTGTGATGGGCACCTTGGGAATTATTCTCACCAAAATGTGTTAAACTGCCAGTCTCATACAACTCAGCGTGTAAAAGAATTGGCTGTACATAAATTAACTGTAATAGTGCTGAAACCACACCAACGATAAACCCCGCAAATAGGGCTGTTGTAATAATTTTTTTAAACATGAAACATCTCGTTATAATCTAAAAGCAGACAAATAATTAATGAGTAAAAAACATACCAATTAAGATATTCTTAATCATGAATAACTTGCTGTTGTTAATTCAATAAACCTTAGTGGCAGGGAAACCCAGCTGTGTGACGCACATCGTGTGCTGCATCATGAAGTGCGCTGCCTTGAACGTGACCTGACACAGTAATTATAGCTAGACCTAAAAGGGCTGCACTAATCATACTTAAAAAAGTTGATTTGATTTCTAAATTATTTTTTGTAGCTGTTATCATTTTTTTCTCCTTTACCGTCACACCCGACAGTTTGATTTTTCCTTCATGCTCTGGCTGGTCTCCTGACTTGCGTTTCTAGGCTCTCCCCAACCTTCCCAGCTTTCGCCAGTGGTAATTTGGGGGAACTCTCCGCATACAGTCGCGGGGGCGGTTGAGGCATCAGGTCCCGGTTCACGGTTGACCTTAACAACATTCCCATTTAATCCCCATAAGCTTTGCTCGTTTGTGGGGAACCTTTGCCGTTCCTTTGTGCGCAGTTAAGGTAAGGGACGTCAAGTAGATATACGACATAACGATTACTTTAACCGGCTTTTTATTTTCAAATCCAAATAAAGTTATTAGACAATATATCAATATGTTGTATAAAGGTAGAAGTAGGTCGCGATATCGTGTATGGTAAAAAACGTGTATTTTACGAAAAATAAACTAGGAATATTATAATAAATGGCAGGTACGTTTTGCGATTTTCACGGCTAAGGCTAAATGGATTTAAAAGTTTTGTAGATCCAATTGATCTTTTAATTACAGACGGTCTAACTGGAGTGGTTGGCCCAAACGGATGTGGTAAATCAAATTTATTGGAAGCTCTGAGGTGGGTAATGGGTGAAAATAGGCCTAAATCCATGCGTGGAAGTGGAATGGAAGATGTAATATTTGCAGGAGCCGCAACAAGACCAGCACGTAATTTTGCCGAAGTCTCAATACACATTGATAACACCAATCGACTTGCACCCTCTCACTTTAATAATCAAGATACCTTAGAGATTGTGAGGCGTATAACAAGAGACGCGGGATCAGCCTATAAATCAAATGGTAAAGATATTAGGGCACGAGATATTCAAATGCTATTTGCTGATGCTTCCACTGGGTCACATTCTCCAGCTCTAGTAAGACAAGGTCAGATTGCCGAACTAATAAACGCGAAGCCAAAGTCTCGGCGCAGAATACTTGAAGAAGCCGCAGGAATTTCCGGATTATATCAAAGACGCCATGAAGCAGAATTAAAGCTTAATGCAGCCGAACAAAATTTAGCCCGAGTCGAAGACGTTTTAGAGCAATTAAAAAACCAACTTAGCACCCTTGCTCGTCAAGCCAAACAAGCAATTAGATACAGAGAGATAAGTGAAGAACTTAGAATCTCTGAAGGAACTTTATTATATGGTCGTTGGAAAGAAGCTGATCTAGCTTTAATCCATGCCACAGCGGAATTAACAAACTGTGTTAAGACTGCCGCAAACGCTCAGTCAACAGCACTAAAAATTACAAAAGAACGCGAAATTGCAGAAAATAAAATACCACCATTGCGTGAAAAAGAAGCTACTTCTAGTGCTCTTTTCCAAAGATTAAATATTCAAAATGAGACTTTAAAAACTGAAACTGAAAGAGCACATCAAACTATCGAAGTACTTCAAACCCAAACAACCCAATTGGGAAGTGATATAAGTCGAGAAGAAGCTTTAAATCGAGATGCAGAAAATACAATAAAAATATTAGAAGACGAACAAGACAGATTGAATATTGAGCTTAGTGGATTTGAAGATAGATTAGTTACAGCAGAGCAAAATGCACGCAATGCTGCTGATATATTAAAAAACGAAGAAGCCAAGTTTGACGAAAAAAATGAGGATATTGCAAGATTGTCAGCAAGGCACCAATCGGTACAAAGGCTTATTCAAGATTCAGAGCAGATGCTCAGACGAAACGAGGAAGAACTTACAAAAGCAAAGGGGTTGGTAGCTTCATCAGAGAAAAATTTGGAGCAAGCATTATCCGATTTTGAGCAAAGCAAAAAAGATCAATCAGAGCTTATAAAAAAAGCTGAAGCAGCCGAGAGAAATCTGATTGCCGCTGAAAATAATAGAACTCAGATTCAGGAACGTGAGGCAATTGCAAGAGCTGAAAAATCTGAAGCTGAGGGATCAGTAAGCACCTTAAGAGCAGAAGTTACAACTCTTGAAAAAATGCTTGAAAGAGACACAAATGAAAATGAGCGTCTATTAGATAAAATTGATGTAACTGAGGGATATGAAACTGCACTTGGCGCAGCATTAGCAGATGATTTGAGTTTACCAGAAGTTAGAGATTCTGGTTTAAGTGGATGGTTTTTACTGCCAACATATAAAACAGGAATATCTTTGCCAAAAGGAGTTAAATCTCTAAATGAATTTGTTAATGTTCCAGAAGTCCTCGCTAGACGAATATCACAAATTGGATTAGTTGACCAAGCTCAAGGTCATAAATTACAAACTTTATTAGAACCAGGGCAGAGGTTAGTTTCCAAAGAGGGGGATTTATGGCGTTGGGATGGCTATTCCGCGCGCTCAGAAGATGCACCAGGATCTGCAGCGTTGAAACTAAAACAGATTAATAGACTTGCTGTGTTGAAACAAGATTTAGATGAGTCAAACGCACTAGCAGAAGGTTCCAGAAGGGCCCACGAATTACTTCACAGTGAATTAAACATAGCAACAGAAGTCGACAGAACCGCACGTGAAAATAGACGAAAAGCAGACAACGACTTAACTGAAAATAACAGAAGTTTATCAAGAAGTGAGTCTGACCGTGATATAGCTATTGGAAAGTTAGAAAACTGGAAATTAGCTCTATCACGTTTTCAAGAGGCTGCCTCAAGCAACAAAAATGACATACAAGATGCAGAAAAATCTTTTAAAAAATTAGAGGACTTAGAATTAGCAAGATCCGAATTAGAGGATTTGAAAATCTTAGTCGAAACAGCAAGAATCAGCATGATCGCTGAAAGATCAAGTCACGATGAGATAAGACGAGAGGGAGAAAATCGAAATCGAAGAATTATTGAAATCACTCAAGAGCTCAACAATTGGCGACAAAGATTGATAACAGCTGAAGAGCGCATAAACGATTTAATAATTAGGAAGAAAGAATGTGAGGCGGAACTAAAAAATGCTAAAAACGCTCCAGAAGATATTCGCCACAAAAGTGAATTACTTCTGAAAGAAATGGGAATTGCAGAAAAAAAGTGTGAAGAAGCAACTAATATTTTAACTAATAGTGAAACTGAACTGCGTGAAATTGAAGTTACAGAGAGAAAGTCTGAACGCTTTGCTTCAGATGCTAGAGAAGCACGAGCTCGTGCCGAGGCAATTTCAGAAGGAGCACAAACCACTTTGGACGCTGCATATTCGAGAATTACAGAAGAATTAGATTCAACTCCACAAGATCTACTAGAAAAATTAAACATTGATCCAAGAAATTTACCAGAGGCGGAAAAAGTAGATAATGATGTTCAAAGATTAAAAAGGCAGAGAGATGCATTAGGTGCAGTTAATCTTCGAGCAGAAGAAGATTCAAATGAGGTGAAGAAAGAATTTGAAACTTTAGACAGTGAAAGCTCAGACCTCAAAGAAGCAATAGGTAAACTTAGGGATGGAATCTCAAGCTTAAACTCAGAAGGTCGAGAGCGACTACTTTCAGCATTTGATGAAGTTAATAAGAACTTCGGAGTGCTATTTAAACATCTTTTTGGTGGCGGTGAAGCTAGTTTGATGCTGGTGGAAAGCGATGATCCACTTGAAGCAGGATTAGAGATTATGTGTCAACCACCAGGAAAAAAATTAAGTACTTTATCTCTGCTCTCAGGAGGGGAGCAAACTCTAACGGCATTATCTTTAATATTTGCAGTTTTCTTAGCAAACCCGTCACCGATTTGTGTTCTCGATGAAGTCGATGCGCCATTAGATGATGCTAATGTAACGAGGTTCTGCGATCTTTTAGATGAAATGACCAAAAGAACTGATACTAGATTTTTAATAATTACTCATCATGCCGTCACAATGGCTCGCATGGATCGGCTTTTTGGCGTTACAATGGCAGAGCCAGGAGTGAGCCAATTAGTTTCTGTTGACTTGAAAAATGCAGAAAAATTGGTTGCCTGAGTAGTGAATATTTATTTTCTAGGTGAATGTATCAAATTCTAAAACACTAACTTGATTAAATACACCTGTTTTTAAAAGCTTACCTTGTACTGTGTCATCAAGTGGCGCGTCTAAATACAGCAAAGCAATTGCCTCACCACCAACTTCCGAACGGCCTAAAGTAAAATTGGCAATGTTAACACCATTATCAGAAAGAGTTTTACCCAAAATCCCTATAATGCCTGGGGTGTCTACGTTGGTTGTGTATAGCATATGTTGACCCACCTCAGCATCGATATTAATGCCTTTGATTTGAATGAATCTAGGCTTATTATCGCTAAAAACTGTGCCGGCAACTGACCGTTCTCTAGATGCTGTTACTATGGTTACTTTAATATAAGCTTCAAAAACACCACTTTTATCTTGTGTAGTTGTTGAAATTTTAACGCCTCTATCTTTTGCCACGATAGGTGCAGAAACCATGTTAACATCTGGGTTTGAAATACTCATTATTCCAGAAATTGCTGCACAATTTAACGCATCAAGGTTCATTGATGAAACTACGCCATCGTATAAAATATTTATTGCCTTTATTGGCTCTTGAGTAAGCTGACCAACAAATTTTCCAAGATGGGTAGCCAGAAGCAACCAAGGATTCATAATCTTGGCCTCCTCGGCTGTTATTGAAGGCATATTTAAAGCGTTTGTAACAGCTCCTGTTAGTAAATAATCACTTAACTGCTCAGCTACTTGGATAGCAACATTTTCCTGAGCTTCGGTAGTAGCAGCTCCCAAATGTGGAGTACAAACAACATTTGGTAAATTAAATAATGGACTATTAATAGCTGGCTCTTCAGAAAAAACATCAAATGCAGCTCCCGCCACTCTTCCCTCTTTTATAGCTATCGCTAGTGCTTGCTCATCAACAAGGCCTCCTCTAGCGCAGTTTATAATACGAACCCCAGTTTTTAATTTTCTAATATTTTCTGCACTCAAGATATTTCGAGTTTGATCTGTTAATGGTACGTGTAAAGTTATGAAATCTGACTGATGTAATAATTGATCCAACTCAACTTTCTCAACACTTAAGTTTTTAGCTTTCTCTTCACTTAAAAAAGGATCATAAGCTAAAACTTTCATTTTTAGCGCTCGTGCCCGATCACAGAAAACACCCCCAATATTTCCAGCGCCAATAACACCGACTATCTTATTAGTAAGCTCAACCCCCATAAATTTTGACTTTTCCCACTTGCCCGCCTGGGTTGATGCATTCGCTTCTGGGATCTGACGAGCTACAGAAAACATCATCGCAATAGCATGTTCAGCCGTGGTAATCATATTGCCAAAAGGTGTGTTCATCACAATAATACCCTTTTTCGAGGCCTCTGCCCTATCAATATTGTCTACCCCAATACCTGCGCGGCCGATCACCTTTAATTTTCTTGCCTGCTTTAAGATATTTGGTGTTACCTTTGTTGCCGAACGAATAGCCAAGCCATCATAATCACCAATTCGAGCAGCAAGAGCTTTTTTGTCCTTGCCAAGATCAGGCTCAAAATCAACATCTATTCCTCTATCTTTAAAAATTTTAATCGCTGCTGGACTCAATTTATCTGATACTAATACTCTTGGAGCCATTTTATACTCTTTCTTTACATCTAATTTAATTTTTTCATGATTTTCTAATCTTGAGCTATTAATACTACTTTTCAGAATTATTTTCTAACGAGCTTATCTCCATCTCAAATGCCCACTTAATCCAAATCACTAGAGATCTTAAACTATCAAGCTCAACTGTACCTCCACACCATATTCGTAATCCTGCAGGAGCGTCTCGATATGAACCAATATCAAATGCTACTCCCTCTTTTTCGAGCCTTGCACACAAATTTTTAGCGAACTGTTTTTCATTTTCAATTCTGCTGTCATCAAATACCAAACAGACTGAAGTATTTGATCTCGTGTCTAAGCTTTCCGCAAGATTTTTCAGCCAGCTGCTTTCTTCGATAAAATCAAAGATAACTCCAGCATTCAAATTGCACCTGGAAATCATGCCATCTAAGCCACCAATTGAACGAACCCATTTTAAAGAAAAAAGATAATCTTCTACAGCTAGCATCGATGGGGTATTAATTGTTGCTCCCAGAAAAATATCTTCATTAAGTTTATTATTTTTTGTCAATCTAAATAACTTAGGTAATGGCCATGGGGGTTTATAAGTTTCTAATCTTTTTACAGCTTTTGGACTTAAAACCAGCATGCCATGCGCTGCCTCACCACCTAAAACTTTCTGCCAACTAAACGTTGTTGCATCGAGCTTTGACCAAGGTAGATCAACAGCAAACGCCGCAGATGTCGCATCACAAATTGTCAATCCTTCTCTATTCAAAGGGATAAAATCTGAATTGGGCACTTTAACCCCGGAAGTCGTGCCATTCCAAGTGAATACTACGTCATCATCAAAATTGATATGCTCCATAACAGGTAATTGACCATAATTTGCTTCAATTATAGTTGGTTTAAGCTGAAGCTGTGATGAAACATCTGTCGCCCATCCTTTGCCAAAGCTCTCCCAAACCACCATTGTAACAGGTCTTGCACCAAGTAGTGACCATAGTGCCATTTCAACAGCTCCTGTATCCGATGCAGGCACAATCGCTATTTTAAAGTCTGACGGAATCCTCAATAGCTCTCGAGTTTCTTCAATTGCTTGGACTAATTTTTCTTTACCAAGCTTTGCTCGATGCGATCTTCCTAAGAATGCATCCGATAAGCTACTCAGGTTCCATGAAGGTGGTTTTGCACAAGGACCAGACGAAAAACGCGGGTCTAACGGACGAATGTCCGGTTTAGTTACTATTGTCATTTATTATCCTTACAGATATGTGCCCTTCGTTGGGGAAGGGTGTCCCACTTCCGCGTTTAAGAATTGTTTTTACTAAATGCAAGAAAAATATTAAATAGGAGCAGTTTTTAAATAATCTGGAAAAATCCAAAATGTATGCCATCACTTTTCTTTGTAATCCCCTGCTCCCAAAATTAGATGAAGCCCTGATAACACCATATATAGAGGCCCTAAAAGGAGATTCTATAACATGGTTAGGAGACGGTGTTGCTGCTGAAATTTACGTTAAAACTCGTCCACGAAATATTAAAAAAATCTGGATGGAATTACAAAAGCTCAAAATTGATATTGTTTTTCAACAAAACCACATGAGAAAGAAAAAACTCTTAGTCGCTGATATGGATAGTACTATCATCAATCAAGAATGTTTGGACGAACTGGCTGATGAAGCAGGCTATGGAGAAGAAATTAAAAAGATAACTAGAAAAGCAATGGAAGGAGATTTGCATTTTGAAGCTGCTCTGCTCGAACGAGTTAAATACTTAAAAGGCATTCCAGAAAAGACTATTGACCAAGTTCTTAAAAATCGAATTCATTTGGCCGCTGGTGCTAAAACATTAATTTCAACAATGAAAAAAAATGAAAGCTATACCGCCTTAGTTTCAGGAGGATTTACACATTTTACTTCTAAAATAGCCAAAGATCTTGGTTTTCATGAAAATGTAGCAAATCAGTTGGAAATTAAAAATTGCCAATTAACTGGAAATGTAAAACTTCCAATTTTAGGCAAGGACGCCAAAGTAACAGTATTAAAATCGTTAATAAATCGTCTCAACCTTTCTTTATCTGATACGATCTCAGTTGGTGATGGGGCAAATGATATTGGGATGCTAAGATTAGCCGGTTTAGGAGTTGCACTGCATGCTAAAAATATTGTTCAAGCTGAGGCTGATATCATAATAAATCATTGTGACTTGACATCCCTGTTGTATATTCAAGGCTATCACCAGGATGAATTTCTTCATTAACAAATTCCCGATATGAGCTGAACTAATATGATGATTCATCACAAGGCTTTTCGAACCAGAAATTTTAGTTTATTAAAGCGCTCTAACCTTCCGGAGGGCTGCTATGGTTGATATAGCTACAAGGGTTCATAATAGGAAATGGAAGATCGATCCAATAATAAGGTCTTTACTCGATACCGATTTTTATAAATTATTAATGTGCCAATCAGTATTTAAAAATAAACCAAATACTAAGGTAACCTTTAGCCTTATAAATAGGTCTAACCATATTCCTTTAGCTAAGTTAATCGATGAGGGTAGACTCAGAGAGCAATTAGACCATGTTCGGACTTTAAGATTAACTCGAGGGGAAAGCACTTGGCTGCGAGGTAACACATTTTATGGAAAAAGACAGATGTTCAGATCTGATTTTATGGAATGGTTTGAGAATTTAAAACTACCTCCCTACCATTTAGAGCGCATTGGCGATCAATATAAACTTTCATTTGAAGGCAGCTGGCCCGAAGTGATGTTTTGGGAAATTCCAGCTTTATCAATCATTATGGAGTTACGCAGTCGAGCCGTACTTCGTGATATGGGAAAATTTGAGCTGCAAGTATTATACGCTCAAGCGATGACAAAACTTTGGGCGAAAATTAAAGACTTAAAAAAACTTGATAAATTATCAATAGCTGACTTTGGCACTAGAAGACGCCATTCATTTCTATGGCAGGATTGGTGTGTGCAAGCTATGCAGGAAGGCCTTGGGTCAAAATTCACAGGTACTTCTAATTGTCTAATAGCAATGAGGCGTGAAGTTGAAGCTATTGGTACTAATGCTCATGAACTTCCGATGGTTTATGCTGCGCTTGCACAAAATAATTCAGAGCTTGCCAAAGCTCCTTATAAAGTCTTTCAAGATTGGCAAGAGGAACACGATGGAAACCTTTTAATTATTTTGCCAGACACATTTGGAAGTAATAAGTTTTTAGAAAATGCACCCTCTTGGATGAGCAAGTGGACTGGAATAAGGGTAGATTCTGGTGACCCCGTGAAAAACGCTAAATTCGCAATTGATTGGTGGAAATCAAGAGGTGAGGATCCGAAAGAAAAATTACTTATTTTTTCTGATGGTTTAGATGTACCTAAAATAAAAGAATTAAATAATGCATTTAAAAATCAAACTAAAGTAGCTTTTGGTTGGGGTACATTAATGACAAATGATTTCAGAGGACTTGTACCAGATAAAGCTTTGGACCCTTTTTCATTAGTATGTAAAGCAATAGCTGCGAATGGGAAAGCAACAGTGAAACTATCAGACAATCCTAATAAAGCTATGGGCTCAAAAGAAGAAGTAAATAGATATAAGAATATTTTTGGTGATGGCGAAGGTATTAAAATAGATTTGGTTGTTTAAATCAAACTGTATAAATAACTTTATAAACAGTAGTTTCTTTTACTTTACAGGTAACATTCCTAATGTTAGGGAACTCGGTAGTTGAATGCATCTAAAGCATAAAATTATATGCAACGATGGTAAGTTAAAGTATTGTGGTCGCATAGCTCAGCTGGATAGAGCATCTGCCTTCTAAGCAGAGGGTCTCAGGTTCGAATCCTGATGCGATCACCACTTTAATATTAGCAGTATTAGTGTGTCCAAACTGTTCGTCTTTTTGTCGCAAAGTTCTCTCCATAACCGCCAGTTCGAATATTATGTTTTCTTTTTTGGGGCAGTGATATGATGGCATCTATTCCATGCGCTTGCGCATATTCTAAAGCTGACTCTTTCGAATCAAAGGTTAATTTTACTTGAGAATTCATATCTCCTGAGGACGTCCACCCCATTAGTGGATCTATCGCTCTTGCCTCAGAAGGTACAAATTCCAAAACCCAAGTTTTTGTTTTCGCTTGTCCAGATTGCATTGCGTTTCGTGCTGGCTGATAAATTTTTGCTGACATGAAAGTGCCTTTTTAAATAATTTAAGTATCTATTATAAAATTAAACTAATTTTTCAAGAACCTATTTAACATTTATCTCTTAAAATACTCATAAACTTTGTGACAGAAACAAAATATAGAAGTATTTACTTGAAAAATATTTATATTACTTACATCTCTACAAAGACTGAGAAGGCAATCTTATGCAAAGTTCAAAAAATATATCAATGTCTAAGTATAGCAAAGAGCCATCAAAATTAGAGGGTGGGAAGAAGTTTATAATGGAAACTCCCTTTAATCCAGCGGGAGATCAACCGAAAGCTATTTCAGAACTTTGTACTGGTATAACGGCAGGAGAGCAAACCCAAGTACTTCTCGGCGCAACAGGAACCGGCAAAACCTTTACAATGGCAAAAGTAATTGAAGAGACTCAACGTCCAGCAATTATTTTGGCACCAAACAAAACACTTGCAGCACAACTTTACGGTGAGTTTAAAAGTTATTTTCCTAATAATTCAGTTGAATATTTCGTAAGTTTCTATGACTATTATCAACCTGAAGCCTATGTTGCTCGTACGGATACCTATATCGAAAAAGAAAGTACAATTAATGAGCAAATCGACCGAATGCGTCATTCAGCAACACGTTCATTACTGGAACGTGATGATGTTATAATAGTTGCTTCTGTAAGTTGCATATATGGTATTGGTTCTGTTGAAACATATGGAACTATGATCCAAGAGCTTGAAGCTAATAATAACTATGAGCAGCGGCAAATAATGAGCGATCTCATAGCACAACAATATAAAAGAAATGATAATTCATTTTCTAGAGGAACCTTCAGAGTACGAGGAGATAGTTTGGAAATATGGCCAGCCCATTTGGAAGATAGAGGTTGGCGTTTATCTTTTTTTGGTGAAGAACTCGAAACAATTACAGAATTTGATACACTAACCGGGGCGAAAACATCTTTACTTGAAAAGATTAGAATTTATGCAAATTCACATTACGTGATCCCCCGCCCTACCCAACAGCAAGCTATCAAGAGTATTCGAAAAGAATTGATAGTTCGATTAAAAGCACTCGAAAAAGAAGGGAAATTATTAGAAGCGCAAAGGTTGGAGCAACGATGTAATTTTGATTTGGAAATGCTCGAAGCGACAGGATCATGTTCTGGAATCGAAAACTATTCTCGTTACCTGACAGGGAGGGCACCAGGAGAACCGCCTCCAACATTATTTGAATATATACCAGACAATGCATTAGTGTTTGCAGATGAAAGTCATGTGTCAATTCCTCAAATAAACGGGATGTACAAAGGCGATTATAGACGTAAATTCAATCTCTCAGAACATGGTTTTCGATTACCATCATGCATGGATAATAGGCCATTAAAGTTTGAAGAGTGGGATGCAATGCGCCCTCAGACCATCTGTGTTTCGGCAACACCTTCAAACTGGGAAATGGAACAAACCGCTGGTGTATTTGCCGAGCAAGTTATTCGCCCTACTGGGCTATTAGATCCCCCTGTAGAAATTAGACCAGTCGAAATGCAAGTTGACGATTTGCTTGAAGAAGTGAAAAAGGTAAGCATTCAAGGTTTTAGAACTTTAGTTACAACTTTAACAAAAAGAATGGCTGAAGACCTTACTGAGTATATGCATGAGCAAGGAATAAAAGTGCGCTACATGCATTCAGATATTGATACCCTAGAAAGGATAGAAATTCTAAGAGACTTAAGGTTAGGTGCTTTTGATGTGTTAATAGGAATAAACTTACTACGTGAAGGGTTAGATATACCAGAATGTGGTTTAGTGGCAATTTTAGATGCAGATAAAGAAGGATTTCTAAGATCAGAAACTTCTTTAGTTCAAACGATTGGCCGAGCGGCAAGAAATTCTGAAGGCAGAGTAATCATGTACGCAGATAGAATTACAGGCTCTATGGAACGAGCGTTAAATGAAACAAATCGAAGAAGAGAAAAACAGCATCAGTATAATCTGGACAATAAAATAACGCCTGAAACTGTTAAGAAGAATGTGCAAGATGTCCTTGAAGGGCTTTATAAGGGTGATACTGATATTTCCAGAATCACTGCAAAGGTTGATAAACCATTGGTTGGAGCAAACTTAGCTAAACATTTGGACAGTCTAAAGTTAGACATGTTCAAAGCTGCAGAAAACCTAGAATTTGAGGAAGCCGCCAGAATTAGAGACGAAGTTCGCAGATTAGAAACAGTAGAGCTCACTATTTCTAATGATCCACTTGCAAGGCAGTCAGCCATAGAAGCAGAAATTGAAAAATCACATATGGAAAGAGGACGATCTACAGCAGGACGTGCCGGAACTATTAACAAGAAGGGAAAATCACAACGTTCTGCAAAATTTTAAAATAACATATTCAGATACTTTTCTTTGTTTTGAGCCACTTGCTTTAAATTGAAATAAAGCTTTCTATAAGTGATGCTTGATTTTTCCAATGAGTCAAAAATTGATAAAAAACACTAGCGTTGAAAAAGAGGCCATTCTTGGTGGCAAAAGAGCTTGGTTGATTTGGTCCCTAGCAGCCATTGCATTTGGCTACGCTTTTTTTCACCGTGTGGCACCCGGGGTTATGGTACATGATCTTATGCGTGATTTTGCCATTAGTGGTACTATGGTGGGCACATTGTCTGCTTTATATTTTTATCCATATTTTCTTTTGCAAATTCCCTTAGGAGCCTTGCTTGATGTACTTGGAGCTCGCTATCTATTAAGCTCAGCGCTATTTTTATCTGCGTTAGGATCTCTACTATTCGGATTTGCCTATAATATTGAGATGGCGTACTTCGGTAGGTTTCTAATTGGTATCGGTTGCAGCGTTGGTTTCTTAGCTGCCTTAACTTTAGCCAGCAAATGGTTTCCTTTAAATAGGTTTGCACTCATTTCTGGTCTCACAATGTTAATTGCGATGACAGGAGCCATATTGGGTCAAGCACCATTAGCATTATTTGTTTCAAATTATGGCTGGAGATCAAGCATGTGGTTCCTCAGTATATTTGGAATAATTTTAGGACTTCTGGTCTTAATTATTGTGCGAAATAGACCAGAAAATATCACCCCTGAAAAAATACATGATCCTTGGAAACAGATGCTCAGGTGTCTGCTCATAGCCTCAAAATCGACACAAATGTGGAGGATAGCGCTAGTTGCTGCAACTATGAGTGCTCCAATGCTAACACTTGGTGGATTATGGGGAACACCTTACTTGATGAGTGCTTATGATCTTGGGAGATCAGAAGCAGCATTTTTAACTTCATTTATGCTTATTGGTTGGGCATTTGCCGCTCCTAGTTTTGGGTGGCTTTCTGATTTTCTTGGGCGGCGAAAACCAATATTAGTTGCTGGATCAGCAACTTTAACCATTTGTCTTGGTTTGATCGTTCTTATCCCAAGTACAAACATTTACGTTACGCTGACATTATTTACCTTAATTGGTGCATCTGGTTCTGTCATGGTTAGCGCTTTTGCGCTAGTGAAGGAAGTTATTCCTACAAATGCACAAGGTTCTGCAATTGGAATTGTTAATTCAATGACCGTTGCTTCTGGAGCTATACTGCAACCATTTGTTGGGTCAATTTTAGATTTTAGGTGGGATGGTAGATTATATGACGGTGCCAGAATCTTTAATGAAACAGATTATCGATTAGCATTTTCCACAATTTTTTTCTCCGCCCTTTTAGGTCTGATAGTAAGCACTTCGCTTAAGGAGCAATTAAACTAAAAAAGAAAGTCAAATTTGAAGCTCACAAATTCAAAATATGTACCGATTATGATAATGCTCTTCATTTTAGTCGGATTAGTTTTACGGTTTTTCCCAACCGAACAAGATATGAAAATACAAAATAAAAATCAACTTTCAGCGCAACAAAACATGGAATACAATTTTTTTGGTACCATAACTAAAATTCGAGATGGAGACACAATTGAAGTTGACAAAACACCCATTCGGTTGAGTGGAATAACTTGTGATGAGATAGGAAGCTCATTGGGAAATAAAGCTAAATCAACTCTAATTGAAAAAGCTATGCTCAAAAAAGCAAGCTGTTTTTTAACTGATACTATGAGCTACGATCGTACTATTGGAAAGTGTGCTACAAATGAATTAGGAGATATAGGGGCTTTTTTGATCAAATCAAAACTTTGTGGCAGATGTCCAAGGTATGATCCAAATGCAACTTATTTAAAATTACAAAAATTAACTGGTACTTTTCTTGGTACAATGCCAACTTACTGTAAACCCAAAGTTTGATCTAATTATTAATAAATGTGATAAATTAGTAATGAAACCATCAAAAAACTTATCTTTGCTTCTTGATAGCCTATTAAATTTTATTAATTCAAGAAAAGATATAAAAGAATTCTGCGACCCACTACCAAACAAGTTTGAATTCAAATCGGTTAAACCAAAATCAAAACCAGTTAAGAAGCTAATTAATAAAAACCTTCTCCAATCAAATGCTCTCTCAAACCAGTTAATAAAAGCTGTTATAAACGCATGTGACGACTTGTGCTGGAACACCACATATACAAAAGAACAAGTAGGAGCTGATTTTCTTATGCGTTATGGTTGGTTTGACATAATTAGTGCAAATGGACCATTTATTACAGATAATTTTAGAATTATGATAGGTTATTGGGGGGATGGCCTGGATTATCAGCTACATTGGCATCTAGCAGAAGAGGCTTATATCCCAATCTCTGGCTCTGCCCTTTTTTGGTCCGAAAGTATGGGTCAGAATATCTATAGTGTAGGAGATATTGTTATAAACAAATCAAATGAAAAACATTGGACAAAAATGACAAATGGGCCATTACTTGCGATTGCTATATGGAAGGGTTCCAACCTGAGAGTTAATCCTGTTATAACTTCAAGAGACGGTAAAAAAATCCATAATGTTAAAGAAAACATAAGACAATAAAATTTTAGCTTAAGGATATTTCTCCACCATTCTCTAACCAATACCTACACTCTGGACTCAATTCTTTCTCACAAGCAACGTCGTAAAGAGCTAACTCTTCATCTGACAATATATCTTTCCAACGCCCATTCATTCCTTTATTGATAAAAGTCTTAGCTCCCCCTTTCCAAGATGACCCACCATCAGGAACATAAGTATCCGCAGCCGCTCGCATCGCATTTATAGATATCTTTTTTTCAACATTTTGAATTTGAGACATGTCTACATCCATATCTAGGAAGTTAGCTATTTTAAATATGGCTCCCTGAATATCTCTTTTCATGTCGGCATAATGCATGAATAAAATATTAGGTAGGTGGCGGTAATCCCACCACGATTGAACACCCTGCAGGTGTGACCAAAAAGGATAACCATCATTTTCCCATTCAAACCAACCTTTTGTGCACCAATCCCTCCAATAAGTATGAAAGTCCTGCGGAGGT
>ENA-ORDR01000012-ORDR01000012.1-marine-metagenome-genome-assembly--contig:-NODE-12-length-105799-cov-9.490106_pt1 | contig 105799 bp, 102 predicted proteins | sample MGYA00240993_ERZ508538 | MGnify/ENA primary metagenome ERZ508538 (study PRJEB26207, sample SAMN05421999) | marine metagenome | isolation source: Monterey Bay, California, USA | place: USA:Monterey Bay... | reverse complement strand
TGACGATCACGATGATCATGACGATCACGATGATCACGATGATCACGACGACCACGATGATCACGACGACCACGCGGACCATGATGACCACGATGAGCATGCGCACGGAAAATACGATCCTCATGCATGGTTATCACTTGAGAATGCGAGAACTTGGTTGAATTTGATCGCAGCACAGCTGTCCGCAACTGATCCGGAGAATGCAGGAGTTTATTTCTCTAATGCGGCGGAAGCTCGAGCAGAGCTTGCAACTCTAATTTCTGAAGTAAATAAAATGCTTAAACCTGTTCGAGGTATGAAATTTGTTGTATTTCATGACGCATATCAATATTTTGAAAAAAGCTTTGATTTTCCGGCTTCTGGTGCAATTTCCTTATCAGACGCATCTGATCCAAGTCCAGCGCGGATAGCCCAAATTCATGGTAGAATAAAAGAGCAAGGGATAGACTGCGTGCTCGCTGAGCCACAATATAAACCTGGATTAGTAGCCACAGTTCTTGATGGCAGTAGTGCTAAAGCAAGTGTTATTGATCCACTAGGATATGGGTTAGAGGTAGGTGAAGAGTTGTATCCACAATTGATAAGGCAAATGGCTAAGACTTTAATCAACTGTCTTTAAAATTAAACCTACAGAGGGTAGTTGGTGTCTTGATACAAAGATGCTGCTCCCTCTGTGTGACCAGATTGTGACCGACAACCTATCACAAGGAGATCAAGTAAGCGCCCTTCATTGGGTCCCATATGGCAACAAATGAGCCCCCCAGTACCCTTTATAAATCGTCGTTTCACAAATGTTGCTAAAGGGTTGATCTGTTGTTGTTATTGTTGACGCTCTATTGGTCTCTCTTAGTTAGAAGGTGTATAAAGCTGTCTCGGAAAGCCGATATATGCGTCTATAACCTTATTCATAATTATTTGTCCTAGGCTGGAATTACCGCGCCGTCGCGTCGGCTGTCCGCTCCGCCAGTCAGTGCACCGCTGTCAGGGTCGCGCGAGACCGCCTGCATGCCACCAGTGCGCCATGAGTAGTCGGGGAGCAAGGCGACGTTGTGACCGCGGGCTGAAAGCTCGACACATACAGAATGTGGAACGCGACGCTCCAAATAGATCTGCTTGCCGTCCCACAGGCGTGCGCGAGGCATATCGATCGCCGCTTGAATGTCCAAACCAAAATCCACGTGCCCAACCATGGCCTGGACCTGGGTTTGCAGGATGCCGTAACTACCGGGAGTTCCAAGCGCTAGGATGCCCTGACCGCCGCGGGTCGAAATTGATGGCGCCAGACACATGGCCATCCGTTTGCCTGGCTGCAAGGCGTTTGGTGACGCTGGGTTCAGATCTGCCCAGTTCAGGAAATTGTTCAGGATTACGCCGGTGCTAGGGATCATCACCCCGGACCCATAGGGTGAGCCCAGGCTCTGCGTCAGACAAATCATATTTCCATCAGAATCAGCGATGGACATTGATGTCGTATTTTCTTTAGGTGCGTCGGCTGTGAAATCGGCATCGCCAGACCATTTCTCTGTCAGCCCTTCGACCGGGATTCCGTCTCCTGCCCGAGTTACATAGGCAGTCATATCTGATAGAAGCGCTTCGACGTCTTTCGGGTTACAGTGATTGTGTTCTATGCGGAGCCCAGCCGAGATACGGATCGCCCTGAATACCAAATCGAGATGTGGTGCGCTTAAAACGCCCAGTGAACCGATACTGAAGGAATCGAGGATACCCAGCGCTAGAAGAACCTGAAATGATTCAGCTGGTGGAGGTGGAACATGGACAACCCGATCGCGATACGTCACCTTTACTGGCGCTTCCAAGATTGGATCGACGGCTTCTAGGTCGCTTATAGAGATCGCTCCTCCTACCAATTGCATATGCTTTGCCAGTTTTGCACCTAGTTCGCCATTGTATAAATAGCCGATACCTTCGTTGGATATCTTACTCAGTGTGTTCGCGAGATCGGGGAGTTTCAGGATATCACCGGGTTTCCAGCTACTGTTTGGTCTAAACACTCGGTGCCATTCTGAGTCTTTTATGCGTTCGGCATGGTCAACTGTCTCAGCGATGAAGAAATTCGATACGGGAAACCCATCTGTCGCCAGTTTTATAGCCGGCTGTAGTACATCGGAGAAAGTAAGTTTGCCATAACGGCTCTGCAGTGCATACCAGCCAGCTAGGCTGCCAGGCGTGCAGGAGGCAAGCGGGCCTGTCTGAGCCACATTACCGTCCATCTCTGATGGATTTATTTTGGCGGGTACTGGTGGAATGAAATCGAGGCAGGACACTTCATTGGTATTAGCGTTGAAGAATGTGGCGGTGCCTGCGCCAGCTAGGCCAGACATGAATGGTTCGACGACGTTAAGTGCCGCCGCTGTTGCTGCTACTGCATCAAAGGCATTGCCGCCACGTCGCAACATCTCTGCGCCTGCGTTCGCTGCTAGGGGATGAGCGGCGGCCACCATGCCGTGCACTGACCGTACTGCCCGCCGACCACCCAAAGACCAATCTGAGTTGGTGAGTTCCAGCATATCGTCTTCCCTTTCTTCAATTGCTTTAGGCGTAAAATTACTAACAGTTAGGGCTAGATTGGTTGCAATAGCAAGTTTAAAGCTTTTCTGAAGACTAAGACGACAATCAATCATCTAAGATCTTCCTCATTCTCTCACTTGGCATGCGCGCACGCCATCATGAATGCGTGTGTCTCTAAATGAGGCAAATACAGGTGGTCTAGCGGCTCTCAGGAACGTTCTCACAAGCTTATTATCATTGCGTAGTCGCTTTATACGTCTACCTTCCTGCTCTTTACCGCGTTTGTGAGGTGTTACCTCCTCTAAATACCTGTTCATCAAGCAGTTGAGTGTATGGTCATCCCTCTGTTTACTTATTAAAGATCCTGACTGCAAAGTAATCTCCTGTTGCAAAGCCCATTTCGTAGCATCTGATTTCCTATGAAAGGACTTAGATATTGACCCAGTGTTTCTCTTGCGAACTTGTGCTTGCCATAGTCCATTTCTCTTTCTAATTGACGGCATTTGTCTCTCCTCTGTGTGACTGAGGTGTGACCGAGGTATAATTAGTGGAGATTTTAGGGTGAGCGTTTTGTCTAGAGATTAAACTAAGATCATACTTAAAGTCCTTTTACACTTGACGTATCGTATCGCTCAGATTATCCACACACACGGTTTGGCGAGGTAGCTCAGGTGGTTAGAGCAGCGGAATCATAATCCGAAGGTCGCAGGTTCAAGTCCCGCTCTCGCTACCAAACCGTACTTCAATGAAATCAATGTATTGGGAAAAATGTTTAAGTATTTTTACGTTGATGTTCTGTAGAATGTCTTTATTTTCAGATTATGTTAAAAAATATATACATAGCAGGCCCATTATTTAATATGCATGAAATGGGTTATCTGGAAGATATAGCTAAAAAGTTAGAGAGTAATGGGTTTAAATGTTTTCTTCCTCATAGAGATCAATCTGGAGTAGCTAATTCGGAACTTGAAAAAACAGTTATGAGTGCCGAAACTAAAGATAAAATATTTAATAATGATTTAGAAGCTCTTAAAGTTGCTGACATAACAGTTGCTTTGATAACAGGTTGGGACATTGATTCTGGAACTGCGGCAGAGATAGGTTATAGTTTTGCTTGTGGAAAACCTATCATTGCGATTGATGCTTCAGAACGAAGATATCGGAATTTATTTGTCTCAGGTATGATACGTAAAATAGTAAATAATATCGATGATATAATACCTGCAATTGAGGCACTGCACACATGAACATAATTTTTAATTATTTAATTTAAGAGATTTAAATGTCTGAAAAAAAAGATCCAAAAGAATCTAATGATGATGAAAGTAAAAAAATATTCGAAGAGAATTTTGCACCATTTAAGGGTAACTCAAAATGGGTTATGATAATAATTTTCTCTTTGCTAGCATTCTATATTATAGCTGCAAATTTAAATTAACTTTAACACCTTAAATAAATTCATCGATAGACTTGCAATAATTTTGTAAGCAACAATGTTAAAATTACTCACAACTAATCTCGTCAACTTGTCACGAATTTTAATGTATTTTTAGTGCCTAAGTATATGAAATGCTTTATCAAAACCCTTTGTTTGGTCAAGCCATACTTTGCGAGACAAAGATAGCATATTTACTTGACTGCCTGAAAGAAAAACGTTCTTTTGAGTAGAAAGGGGACTAAATATATAATGGTGAAGAAAAATTTTTTTGATGGCAAGGTCGTTTTAATTACTGGGAGTACGCGTGGAATCGGATTAGCTATTGCCAAAGCATTCTCTAATGAAGGTGCATTAATTGGTCTAAATGGTCGAGATGAACGAGTGGTAGAAGAAGCTATGAAAGATGTACCAAACTCTATTTCGGCCGCTGGTGATGTTTCTAAAGTGTCGGGATGTAAAAATGCAGTCCAGTCAGTTTTGGCGCAATACGGCAGATTAGATATACTCATAAATAATGCCGGAATTTTTGAAAAACATTCAATTGAAGACACTACTGAAGAAATTTGGGATTCTGTTATGAATGCAAACATAAAAAGTGTTCAATTCTGTACCAAAGAGGCAATACCTGCTTTGCGGAAAGTAAAGGGATCGATAGTAAATATCGCGTCAGAGTCTGGGTTGAATGGATATCCTTATACAACCGCTTATTGTGCTTCAAAGGGAGCAGTAGTAAATTTAACAAGGGCGATGGCGATGGAATTGGCTCCTGATGTACGAGTAAATGCTTTATGTCCTGGTGTTGTTGAAACTGATATGACTAGAGCTGGCTTCGCAATAAATGGTGACGAGGAAGAGGGTATTAGAAGGCAACATGAAGCCTACCCACTCCAGAGAATAGGAACTCTCGAGGAAGCTGCAGCTGCAACTTTATTTTTAGCCTCAAGCGATGCTGGATTTATCAATGGCGTTGCGCTTCCAATGGAAGGAGGGGCAACTATCGGAAAATGGTGAGTAAATTTGTAGATTTTGTTTGTATGAAAGTTATTGTGTATATTAAAACAGTCTATTTTTTTCTTAAGAAGTAATAAAACTAAATATTTGTGGTTAAAAAGTAATAAATATTTAGTTAATCGCAATAACCGTAAAGTTTAGTAAATTTTAAAGTAAATCCACCCATATTTCACTCGGATCTCCACCTAGGCACTGCATTAAAGCATTTGAAAATTCGCTTCCATCCTGTCGTGGTGCAGTTAATATATATTGATTATAATCTTCTTTAGTTTGCCATTTTTCCCATAGATACCAAATTAACTTACCACTTTTATCTTGCGAAAATCCATGTTCGGCTGAAATAAACCCAGGCATCGTTTTCGTATATGGCAATCCCAAATCCGAAAAAAGAAGAGATTCCCAAATTTCTTTTTTTTCAGGTTTAATTGGAAATTGAATGAGAAGTTGTTGCATTGATGTTCCTTTATTCTTTGAGGAGGGTCCTTATATGAATAAAACAGTAAATGGTATCGTAACGTCAATCCAGCGATTGCTATTGATTGATGCTAATTCAGTGGTAAAACTTTTGCGACCAGTTTAATTGTGTCTGTAATATCAAACTAAATAGGTTTTACTCACAATATATCCAAAACAAATTGTTTAAATTTAAGATACCTTGAGTAATGGTTAAGATTTAAGTCAATGAAAGGAATTCGAATGATTAACTTGCAAGAAGAATCTGACTTTGAAAATACTGTGGGTATTAGTGCGCGAAGATTTGAGGAGTCTCCTTTTATTGAGTGTCATGATACTTCTCGAATGATCCGGGGTGTCTATGCTGGCCGTTTTTTTGCGGTTTATAATGGTGAGGACTATATGGCTAAATATTGGACTTTAAGGCGAAAAGCCTTAATTTTTGATGTCCCTGAAAAGCCAGTGGAAATTTCGGGCCCTGATTCAGTCGCATTTTTAGAAAAAGTATTAACGCGTAAAGTATCAAGCATGAAGGAGGGCAGGGGGTATTATGCGTTAGCATGCACCCCAAAAGGTGGAATTTTTATGGATGGTGTGATCTTTAAGCTTGGAGAAAACAGATTTTGGTATGTTCAGGCAGATGGCCCATTTGAAACATGGTTGTTAGCAAATAGTGGTGGATTTGATGTTGAAATTTCTGACCCTCACTCGCGTGTTTTGCAGATTCAGGGCCCAGCTTCCATAGATATAATGCGAGATGCTTCAGATGGAAAAATAAATGAGGAAATGGGCTATTTTAAAGCAGGCTATTTTGAAATTGGTGGACAACTGCTTTATGTGTCAAGAACTGGATTTACAAACGAGTTAGGTTTCGAAATCTACACAAATGGTTCAGAAACTGATCATGTGGCGCTATGGAATCATCTTATTAAAGTGGGTGAACCTTATGGCCTTGAATTCTCCTCTACACGGGCAATGACGATTAGAAGAATAGAAGGTGGTATTCTTGGTAATACAACAGATATGGATACAACTATGAACCCTTATGAGGCTGGTTTAGGTGCATTTGTGGATATGGATAAGGATGAATTTGTGGGCCGTGATGCATTAGTTGGCCTTGATACCCGTGCTTTGTTATTTGGCCTTACCTGCGAAGGAGCAACTCCAACATCTAATAGTGAAATTATTGATGGAGATAGTGTTGTTGGACAAATTACAGCTGGCGTACCTTCGCCAACGCTAGGGATGGGCATTGGATATGTTAGATTTCATTATCAAGATGAATGGGTGGGTCGAAAATTAATACTTCGTCTTCCTAGTGGAGAATGCCATTCATGCACGATAGTAGATCTACCATTTTTTGATAAAGAAAGACATATTGTGAGAGGATTAGATCGGAAGATACCCTAAGGCAATTTGGTTTATGCTCTAAATTCTGTGTTTAGATTGGTTCCAATAAATAAAGAATGTTTATAATATCCTAAAAAATATGTCTTGAATTATTCCATCTTCTTAATTCAAAGTTGTATACATAAATACTTGCCATACACAAATAAATATATTTATCCTAAATATATGGAAAATAATGGTCGTCTTAGTGGGCATACAGATTTGTCATTAAGGGAAGTTCTGGCTGAACTGAAGGAAGTTGCAGAAACAACTTTTGAAAAGGCGGTTCCAGTTCCTGCAGCAGTTAATCACTCTATAGAATTTTTTAAACATGAGATGAAATCTATTTTTATGAAAGAATGGATTTGTATTGGGCGAAACGATGAATTGTCTGCAGCAGGTGATTTTTTGACTCAGGAAATTGCTGGTATATCAGTAATTGTGGTGCGTCAAAAAGATGGATCTATTAGAGCATTTATCAATGCTTGCGCTCATCGTTTTGCACGCCTTCTACAAGAAGAAAAGGGAAATACTAAACGATTTACCTGTCCGTATCATGCTTGGACATACGATATAGGTGGTGATTTGGTTCGGGCTCCATATATGGAGATGAAAAGAGGTTTTGATAAAGCAAATAATGGCCTTCGAAGGTTATTTGTAGAATCATGGGAAGGATTTATTTATGTGAATCTTTCAAAAATACAGCCCAAAAGTATAACATCACGTTTGAACTCATTACGAGAAAATGTTGTTGGTAGATATGATATGTCTTGTTATAAAACAGTAATGAGAAAAACTATGATTTGGGATGCAAATTGGAAAAATTTGATTGAAAATTTTACTGAAAGTTATCATGTTCCAATCGCTCACAAGAAGACCTTTGCATTGCACAAAAAACCTCTTGAAGATTACTATTGTGGCGAAACTAATGATCATTATTGTTACCATCAAGCCGTTCAAGAGGCTGATACTGGCAGTGGAGCAGCACATCTAAAAAATCACAGATTAAAAGACAACTGGCGTCGAACGATGGTGGATTTTTGTATATTCCCATGTCAATTGATTACTTTGATGCCTGACTTTCTCTGGTATATTACTGTTTTACCCCTAGGTGTGGGGCAGTTTAAGGCTACTTGGGGAGTTGCAATACCTCCAGAAATACTAAAAGAGATAAAAGCCCAAGACTATAAAAAATGGCTAGCCGATTTATCTAATTATATGGATATCGCAAATGATGAAGATAAAATTTTAGTCCAGGCTTTAAATCAAGGATCAGCAGCAACGATTTTACCCAAAGGCTGTTTGCATCCCATTGAAAAAAATCTTTGGCAATTTACTCAATACTTATCGCGGATGTGTCAAACGTAATTTTATTTAGCAAGTATTGTTTCTTTTCTTCGCGCTACATAAGCCTCTAATTCCTCCTCAACTGCTTGGTCAATTGGTGGTTTCTGATAATCATTAAGTACCTTTTTCCATATTAGATTAGCGCGCTGAGTGGCCGACTTCGCACCAGAATCACTCCAAGTTTCAAAATTTCTCCAATCAGATAATATTGGTTGATAAAATGCGTTTTGGTATCGATCCAGGGTATGTTGTGTGCCAAAGAAGTGACCACCACTTCCAACTTCAGCTATTGCTTCATATCCTAGAGCGTCCTCAGACAAATCTATGGGAGTAAGGAAAGCTGCCTGCATTTGTAATAGCTCAGCATCTAGTATCAATTTTTCAAATGAGCAAGTTAAACCCCCTTCCAGCCATCCTCCAGCGTGCATCATGACATTTATATGACCCTGTACACATGCGTTTATTGACATATCGCTTTCATAAGTAGCTTGTGCATCAACACAATTTGCTGCTGTTGTGTTAGAAGACCGTATCGGAATATTATAGAATCTCGCCATTTGCCCAGATATGATCACTGATTGTGCATATTCCGGTGTGCCAAATGCTGGAGATCCTGTTTTCATATCAACATTTGAAGTGAAGTGACCATAAAATATTGGAGAATTACGGCTTGCGGCTTGACCTAAAACAATTCCAGCTAATGCTTCTGCATTCTGCTGCACTATTGATCCTCCAATTGTCGCAGGGCTCATGGCACCTGCTAAAGTAAAAGGTGTTATATGAACTGGCTGCCCAGCTTTAGCGAACTCTATTACGGCTTCTGCTTGTCCATCATCAAAAAGAAGAGGCGAATTCGTATTTACACCCCCCAAAATTCCTGGAGTCTCTCGTAATTCATCATCATTTAGTTGAAGAGAAATTTTGGCCATTTCGATACAATCCCTTGCGCGCTCCGCAGTATTCATCCAACAAGGTTGCCACCCTTTATCACTAAGTGTGGTTTGGGCTAGCATCATATCTAGATGGCGGGTTTCGGCTGGTAAATCGAGTGGTTCACATCCGCTACCACCTTCGTGATGGAAGATATTAAGTGATGCTGATAACTTCACAAAATTCCTCATATCTTCCAGTGAACCAGCTCTTCGCCCTTTGTCTAAGTCTGAAACAAATGAAGGGCCACATACGGTTGCGAATATCATGGAGTTTCCGCCAACCTTGACTGTTTTTTTTGGATTACGAGCATGAATAGTGAATTCTGTTGGTATGCCATCGAGCATTTCATTTACTAGAGCAGGGTCTAATTTCACGTTTTTAGTGCTTTTATTAATTTTAGCACCAATACTGGAGAGCAATTTTAAAGCAACAGGGCTATCCACTTGTATACCGATTTGGCTTAAAATTTTTAGACTCGCGTTATGAATATATTCAACTTGATCAGCTGATATTAATTCCATTGGTTTAAATGGGTTATTAAGCTCCTGAAAAGGAATTTGATTTATTGAGGAACTATTTTTCCGTCGATTCGTTGCTTTACGTCGTGTCATGGTGTGCTCTCTCTGAATATTGAAAATTATTTGCTTCAATAATTCAGGTGCCAACCCATGTTTCTTCTCTAACAATCGGAAATTTCCAATTTAAAAGGAGGTGATTTTTCATGAGTGCATTCTTAACCCTTTAGGATCATACAAGGATTGAATCGATAATTGTGCTGGAATCATTTTTCCCTTTATTTCAATTAAAAAACTATTATTTTCCGCATAACACTCTGGTAAAATGTATCCCAAGGCAATATTTTTTTCTGTTACTGGCCCCCACCCACCAGACGTCACGTATCCAACGGGTTCATTATTAAAAAATATTGCCTCGTCACCCCAAATTGTTTGATTATCATCATTAATAGTAAACGTTGAGAACCGTTCACTTATCATATCTAGTTTTGAAATCGCAGCTTTTCCAATAAAGTTTTTCTTAGTTAAATCTATATATTTACTTAATTCACATTCTAGGATCGAATAGTCAGGTGATATCTCATGTCCCCATGCTTTAAAACTTTTCTCTAATCGCGTGTTCATTAGACTGCGGGTGCCCACTAGTCGAATCCCGAGGCTTTTCCCTTCACTTAATAAGATGTCAAACAAACGACGTTGGTCCGCACGTTCAACATAAAGCTCGTAACCGCACTCACCAGTAAAAGAAATTCGAAGAATATTTACATTACATACGCTACCGACCGATATTTTGTCGCATGACATAAAGCTAAAATTTTCAGAGGTCATATCTCTCTTAACTATTCTACTTAAAAGTTCTTTGGAGTTGGGGCCACACAGATGTAAACCTGCCAACTCAGAAGATAGATTTTTAATAATCACCCCTTCTTGAGGTAAATATTTATTAAAATGGCGGGCAAAACTTAATTGCATTATATCGGCACCTAGAATTAAGAATGTTGTATCGGTTATTTTAGAAATGGATAAATCACCAATAATTTTACCATTTTCTGAAAGCATTGGTGTTAATATTATTTTGCCTACCTTTGGCATTTTATTTGCCATAACAAAGTTTAACCAATGCTCTGCGTTAGGACCTGAAACTTCAAACTTTGCCATTGCTGAATATTCCATTAATCCAACTTCATTTCTAATGTGTTTGCCTTCTTCCGCGACAGGAAACCACCAATTTGGTTGTCCAAAAGTAAGAGTATCTTTGATACCAATTTTAGATGCGAACCAATTTGGATGTTCCATGCCGAATGATTGTCCAAACACTGCACCTTTATTGGTCAGATCATCGTAAATAGACGGTGTCTCTATTGGTCTGCCAACATCAAATTCTTGGTATGGGTAGGTTTTTTCTGCTCTATTTTCATAAAAATAACGTGTTGCTTTTTCTGTATAGGAGTTCGTCGCCCATTCGCCAAATCTTGCCACATCCCAATTGAAGATATCAAATTCAGGCTCACCTTGAATTATCCATTCAGAAACAACACGCCCGATACCTCCACCTTGATTAAAACCATTCATTACACCGGTTGCGCAAAAATAATTGCGAAGTGCTGGATGTGGGCCCAGCAGAGGACCAAGGTCTGGTGAAAATATCATTGGCCCATTGATAATTCTTTTTACACCAGCCTCTCCTAAGCATGGCATGATCTCTACTGATTTTTCAAAATTCCACTCTATTCGATCAAGATCATTAGGTAGTAATTCATGGCCAAAATTTTCTGGAGTACCTTCTTTTGCCCAATGGACGCAATTCTTCTCATATGCTCCCAAAAGCATCCCCATTCCTTCCTGGCGAGCGTATGAACCTGTTTCATTGTCATTTATCTGTGGTAATTCAAAATCTAGATTTTCAATCACTGGAATGTTTTCTGTTACAAGATAGTGGTGTTCAACAGGTAATAAAGGCAATTTTATACCAGCTAGTTTGCCAACTTCTCGCCCCCATAAACCTGCGGCATTAACAATAACTTCAGAATGAATTCTTCCATTTCTAGTTTCAACTTCCCAGCTTCCATCAACTAATTGCTTTGTAGAGACTACTGGAGTATGTCGGTAAATTTTTGCCCCTAATTTCTTTGCTGCGATACCAAATGCTTGGGTCGCAGAGGCTGGATCGACGTGTCCGCCATTTTCTTCCCATAAAGCACCGAGTATATGAGATGTATCAAGGATTGGTGCTCTTTCTTTGACCTCGTTTAATGAAATAAAATGACTTTCAATCCCCAATCTACGACACGCACTTTGCATCATAGCATTATTAGTTAACTCTTCCTTTGTTCTACAAATATTTAATCCACCAGTATGGTGAAAACCACAGGATTGGCCACTCTCTAATTCTATTTCGCGATATGCTTCGAAAGTGTATTTGTGAATTTCTGCAACTGAGTTGGGTCTTGTGACGTTAAATAGTCCTCCAGCAGCATGCCAACTGGAGCCTGAAGTTAATTCCTGTCGCTCCAATAACACAACATCAGTCCAGCCGTTTTTTGCTAGATGATAAAGAACAGAGCAGCCAATTATACCACCACCAATTATTACAACTCTTGCTGAAGTTTCCATTTTTCTGCCTAATTAATGAAAGTTTTTCAATCATCAAAGCAATCTAAAAGTTTTCTTATGTCAATGTTAAATTTATATAACTCTAGAATGAATTTACTTTATATTATCTTTACTTTTCGGTTAATTCGGTAAACGCTTGAGTAAAAGTATGAGAAGAAGAGTACTTATGTCACAGTTAATGTTTGAAAATTTGATAGAGTTAGCAAAAAACGTTCATGAAAGTCATTCAGAGGTAAGAGAATTTTGCAAATTTCCTAATGATTTAAAAACTCAAGAAGTTAAAAAAAATCATATAAATGCTTCGCATCTACTACAAGCAGACAAGAAGTTAGTAACCAATAAGTATGCTCTTTTTCGAGATGCATTTGTGAGTGCAGCACCATATGCGCATTGGCGTGAAACTTACAAGAATACTGATATTGGTGAGGATTTTATGAATCGATTTGGTTGTTACTGTCTCATTGGAATTAATGCCCCATTTTTTAGCAATCAAATGCATGCCTTTGTAGTTTATATGCCCGAAGACATGTTTTATCCTTGGCATAATCATCCTGGTGAAGAGATGTATTTGACGCTTGCGGGTGAGGCAGAGTTCTTCAAGCATAATGAGAATAATAAAGTTTTAAAACCTGGAGACGTTAGTGAGCATCGTAGCAATCAACCTCATGCTATGAGAACTCATAATCGTCCAGTCATGGCATACGTGATTTGGAGAAATCATTTTGATACTCCACCTGTGTGGACAGACTATTTAAATAATTCGAACCAAAATTAACTACTTGGAAATCATAAAGTTATCAAAAAACTTGCTTAATTCTTCGAAGCCATCTAACGGCAAAATATTAGCGATATGTTGATCAGGTCTTACGACAACGATACATCCTTTCGTCCTATTTATTCCACGGAGATCAAAAATATCATCACCACTTTTTAAATCGGGACAAAAGACTTTCTCATAGTCATGGAGGTTTAGTTTGCCTTTTTTCGGCAAGAAGAATGGGTCTAAGGCCTCAATATTTATATCTCGATGTGTTTGTTGGAAAATTACCCTAACATCAAAGATACTGTCTATATCCGATTCAATTTTTGTATATTTTATAATGGGAGATTGTTTAGAATTTGTTAAGAAATTGCATAACTTGCTGACTTTAGAGTTTGGATCATTGGCTTTTTCTATCGATGCGAAGATAAAAAACCTCCATCTGCCGTCAGCTTTTGTAACATGGCCTAATTGCATTGGTTTAACATCGGCAACCCTTATTACTGGAGCAGAATGAAAACGAGTCCCTATTTCGAGTCCCGAGGCTAATTTTTGGTAAATTGGCTGTTCAGAAATCAGGGAAGGGTAATATTGAATAGCTGTGCCAGCCGTAAATCTACCATGTTTTTCAAAATATTTTTGGAATTCTAGAGGATCAATACTATCGAGAGCATCGTCATCTTTTGTTTTTGGTTTTGCACTAAACATTTTGGCAAATTCTCTATCAAAATCTATTAATTCTTTTGCTACAGTATGTCTTTCTGAAGAATAAGTATGAAGTATTTCTGGGCTACATATACCTTTAATTACCGCAGCTAACTTCCAACCAAGGTTAAAACTATCCTGCATAGAAACATTCATTCCTTGGCCTGCTTGAGGGCTGTGAGTGTGGCATGCATCACCTACAATGAAACCTTTAGGAAAATTAGAAGCCATGTTGTTCTTAGGTACATCGTCGAACTTATCACAGAGCCTCTGACCAATTTCGTAAACTGACCACCATACTATCTCTTTTATTTGAATACTATAAGGATGCATAATTCTCTTCGCTGCTGAAATTAAGTGATCTGACGTTATATTTTTATTCGCTATTCGCTCATTTTCACTTAGTTTATCTAGTTCAATATATAATCTAATTAAGTATCCACCCTCTCGTGGGATAATTAATAAATTACCTTCATTGATAGAGTGGATAATTGCCTTTAGTCGAACGTCAGGAAAGTCAGTTATTGCTAAAACATCCATCACACCCCACGCTTGGTTAGCGGAGTCACCTTTTAAAGATAGATTTAGTTCATTCCGTACAACACTTCGTGCGCCATCACAGCCTACAATATACTTGGCACTTATTGTTTCAGTTTCACATGACCCATTAGTTGTAGTTTTTTGAAACTTAGCGGTGACAGGGAAATCGTCTGAGCTGCTTTTTTCAGAATCAATATCAACTGAAATCAACTTCCTAGAATAATCTGGCTCTAAACCTGAATTAGATTTCTTCATGATATCGAGGTAAAAATCATGTACTCTTGCCTGATTAAGAACCATGTGAGGAAATTCAGAAAGCCCATCCTCAGTATCTTGTATTCTGCTGCTTCGAATTATATTTTGTGGTTGTTTTTCATCAGGCTTCCAAAACGCGGTTTCATTTACCCAATAACCCTCTTTTACCACTTTTTCGCTAAACCCAAATGCTTGAAACATTTCCATAGTTCTGCAAGCTACGCCGTCAGCTTGTCCTAGTAACAACCTAGTATCATTTTTTTCAACAATCACAGTATTAATATCTGAAAATTTAGATAGTTGGGCAGCCAATGTTAAGCCCGCTGGTCCACATCCAACTATTAAAACGTCAGCCTTATCTGGTAATTTTCGTGAAGTAGAAGGATCATTTGTGGAGTTAAGGTTAGATTTTTTTTCTGGGTCACCTGCTTGAAAGCCGTTTAAGTGGAATTGCATATGTAAAACTTTCTGAGGTTGTACTTAATTTATCATATATTTACTTGATTTTAAGAGTAAACCAATTATTTCTGAAAGTTATTTTTTATTTATTGTTTTATTATTAAGTTTGTAATAATCAAAAGAAGGTCAAGTATATATCTATTATATTTAAACAATCTGAATATTATCAAAATCAGTTTTCAGACTAGAGAGTAGAAAATAAATTTAGATCAATACTATTTAGCGTTAACTAAAAAGGCTTTTTAATGAATAATACAGTTTTTGAAATTCCTACGGGGGTTTTTGCTGAAAATGTCAAATCAGTCCAGCATTATACCGATCGTCTCTTTAAATTTCGAATTTCAAGACCAAATAGTTTTCGCTTTCGTTCTGGTGAATTCGTTATGATTGGTTTGCCAAATGCAGAAAAACCAATTTTTAGAGCTTATTCTATCGCTAGTCCGGCTTGGGATGAGGAGTTAGAGTTTTATTCAATCAAAGTTGAGGATGGGCCCTTAACCCAACACCTGCAAAATATTAAGATAAATGATACTGTATTAATGAGAAGAAAGCCAACTGGGACCCTTGTTAATGATGCATTATTACCTGGCAAACGCTTGTACCTACTTTCTACAGGCACAGGAATAGCACCTTTTGCAAGCCTAATAAGAGATCCTGAAACTTACGAAAAATTTGAAACAATTTTCCTTTGTCACACGTGTCGAAATGTAATCGACCTTGAGTATGGTCAGGAACTTGTAAAATCAGTAAAATTAGATCCGTTAGTTGGTGATTTAGCATCTAAGAATCTTCATCATTATCAAACAGTAACGCGTGATAATTTTAATGTTACAGGAAGAATAACTGACTTAATGAATTCAGGAAAAATATTCAATGATTTGGGTGTGCCACAAATTTCACCTGATGAAGACAGGGGCATGATATGTGGATCAATAGAAATGATCCGTGATGCAAAAGTAATTCTTGAAGGCTTTGGTTTGGAAGAGGGCTCAAATAATAATCCAGCTACATTTGTAGTAGAGAAAGCCTTTGCTAATTAAGTTTTAATTGACTTTTAAGGCATAATTTTTTTATGCTTTTTATGAAATTTAGGGAGCAGATATGTCTTATTTACATGTTGAAAAAGTATTGAGTGACAATGGTGTAGTCATTTTAGATGGTGGTATTGGGGCTGAATTAGAGCGACTTGGAGCTCCAATGGATGGTATACTATGGTGTGGACGGTGTTCTGTTGAAAATCCTGATTTGGTTCGGCAAGTGCATGAGAGTTATGTGATGGCAGGAGCTGATGTGATCACTGCTAATACCTATGCAACACCACCCACAGCAATGAAAGAGGCCGGTTTAAGTGAGTTAATTGAAGATTGGAATTTAGCAGGGGTAAAGTTGGCTCGTGAAATTGCCGATAATGCTCCGAATGAAGTTGCTGTAGCAGGGTCTGTTTCTACTTATGGAAGTTGGCGAAAATTAGGTGTTAATGAGCTTCGTCCGGGGTTTGATCGGCAAGTAAAAATACTTGCAGATTCTGGTGCTGATTTAATTATTCTTGAAACACTTGGGTCTGAACCTGAAATAGTCCAGGCAGCAATCGAAAGTACTAAATCAGTTAACCTGCCTGTCTGGCTATCAATTTCATGTGCGCTGGATCGAGATAGCGGAAAGTTAATGCATGGTGTTCAAGAGAGCATAAGTGAGAATACTAATACTCATCTTTTTAAAATTTTTAATGATGTTATTGTTGAAAATAGCCGAATGCATAATGGACCCATATTAGTCATGCATTCAGACTTAAAAGTTACTAATCAAGCGGTTCGAGAAATTTCAAGAAATCATGCTGGAATTGCTGGCGCATATCCTAATGCAGGTTACTGGATTAAGCCAAATTGGCAATTTATGGATGAGATATCACCTGAACTCTATTTTGCTGAGGCCAAATCTTGGGTTTCAAGTGGGGCTCAAATAATTGGAGGATGTTGCGGTGTGGGGCCAGAACACATTAGAGAAATTGCTAAATTAAGAGGTTAAGTATGGAACGATATTTAAAATTCGTTGATCGATTTGCAACAGATGGCACTATTTTAATAGATGGCGCAACTGGTACTGAAGCAGAAAGACGAGGTGTTCCTCAACTAAAAAATGCATGGAACGGTGGGGGTGCATTAAGTCATCCAGATATTATTCGGCAAATCCATCTTGATTACATAGGTTGTGGCGCAGAAATTATTATTAGTAATACTTTTGCTACCAATAAACATGCATTATCTGATGCTGGTGAAGATCATTTATTTGAAGAGTATAATTCAAAGGCAGTCCAATTGGCGATTGAGGCGAGAGAATTGGCTAGAAAAGATGATATCTTGGTAGCTGGAGGAATCTCTTATTGGCGATGGCCTGAAGGTTTACCAGATAAGGAGCAGTTATATAGTGACATATCAGAGCAAGCAAAAATAATGGCTACTTCTGGTGCTGATTTAATTATGCTAGAAATGATGTCAGATTTAGAATTTACTTTGATAACTTTAAGGGCAGCTCAAACTGCTGGTCTACCAGTCTGGGTAGGATTAAGTTGTAAAAAAAATGATAAAGATCAGATTTGTTTGCTTATGAGTGACATGCTTTTGGCTGATGCTTTGTCGGAGTTAAAAAAAGAAAATGTGCCACTGTTAAATATTATGCACACTGAAGTTGATATAGTTTCTGAGTGTTTAGATGTTGTTGATGAGTGCTGGCCCAATCATGTAGGTGTTTATGCTCATAGTGGTATTTACAAAAATCCTGAGTGGATTTTTGATGGAGTAATATCTCCTTCCGAATATGCAAAAGAATCTAAAAAATGGATTGAAAGAAAAATAAATATTCTTGGCGGATGCTGTGGTATTGGAGCGGATCATATTAAATGCATTAATAAAATACTCAGATCAAAATCAAATTAGATGATGTATTGATTATTTGATTTATATTTAGGGAATAAATTCATGCAAATTTTGGCTAATGGAATTGTAATTGAGTATGAAGAATATGGCAAAAAAACAGACCCAGTCCTGATATTAATTAGAGGACTAGGAAGTCAATTAATTCATTGGCCACAAAATTTAATTAGTGGATTTACTGAAGTAGGTTACAGGGTCATAATATTTGACAATCGAGATATTGGACTGTCAGCACGTTGCCCTAAAGATGGTTTTTCATATGATAAAGAAAATATTGTTAAAACAATTGATGCAGGCAAAAATGTAGTTCCTGCCTATTCTCTAGATGATATGGCTCTAGATGTAATCGGATTAATGGATACAATTGGGATTGATAAGGCTCACATTTTTGGAATGTCGCTTGGTGGTGCCATAACCCAAGTTTTACTTATTAACCATCAAGCTAGAATCCTCTCCGCAGTTATTGTGATGTCATCTTCAAAGTTGTCAGATCAATCAAGAATTAAGAAAATAGCGCTTCAGCACACATCCAAATATGAATATATTGAAAATGCGGTTAGTGAAAACAAATTATGGGGAAATTCAAGCTTCCCAGTTTCAGAAAATTATGTCCGTGATGTTTCTGGACGAGCTTTTGATAGAGGTGCAGAAAGTGAAGCGGTAAATAGACAAGCTTCAGCAGTTTATTCATTTGGCGATCGTAGGGAGGCATTAAAAGCCACTAATTTACCCTGCTTAGTAATACATGGTGAAGATGATGTATTAGTTTTGCCAGAGGAGGGTAAAGAGATTTCGTCTTTAATCAAAGATTCTGAAATAAAAATTATAGGTGGTATGGGCCATGAGATAACCCCTTTGCTATCTTCAACTATAATTAATCTTGTGCATGACTTTTTAAGTCGAAGGTGTAATATAAAATAAATAATTTTTAATTTAACAATCTTGGGAAGTAAAAGATGTCTGATGTATACATTTGCGACTATGTTAGGACTGCTATCGGTAGGTTTGGTGGATCTCTATCTACCGTAAGAACTGACGATTTGGCAGCAATTCCAATCAAGTCACTAATGGAAAGAAATGAGAGTGTTGATTGGGAAAACGTAAATGATGTGTATTACGGTTGCGCTAATCAAGCAGGAGAAGATAATCGAAATGTTGCGCGTATGGCTTCATTGTTGGCTGGGTTACCAATCAATGTTCCAGGTGCAACTATCAATCGCTTGTGTGGATCAGGTATGGACGCGATACTTACTGCTGCACGCGTAATAAAGTGTGGTGAAGCTGATATTATTTTAGCAGGGGGAGTTGAGAGTATGACTCGTGCGCCTTTTGTGATGCCAAAATCATCTTCTGCTTTCTCTAGAAATTCTGAAATCTTTGATACAACCATAGGTTGGCGTTTCATTAATAAGCAAATGAAAAAACTTTATGGCACTGATAGTATGCCTGAAACTGGTGAAAATGTTGCTGAGCAATTTAATGTAAGTCGGAAAGATCAAGATAAATTTGCATTTAAAAGTCAACAAAAAGCAAAATCTGCAATAGAAAGTGGTCGTTTTGAAAAAGAAATTGTGCCTGTGAGCATTCCTCAGAGAAAAGGCAGTGATATTATTTTTCAGCAAGATGAACATCCTAGATTGTCTTCTCTCGATAAATTAGCTCAGCTAGCTACTCCTTTTAAAAATAATGGCAGCATCACGGCTGGCAATGCTTCAGGAGTAAATGATGGGGCGGCTTGTACGATTGTTGCGAACGAACTTGCAATTAAGAAATATAACTTACAACCAATTGCTCGCATTGTATCTGGGACAACGGTTGGAGTTGAACCTCGAATAATGGGTATAGGACCGTTTCCTGCGGCGCAAAAAGTGTTGAAAATGTCAAAATGGGTACAACAAGACTTAGCGGTTATTGAGATAAATGAAGCGTTTGCGTCACAAGGTTTAGCATCCCTACGCTTATTGGGCATTAGCGATGATGACCCGCGAATAAATCCAAATGGAGGTGCTATTGCGTTGGGGCACCCACTGGGAATGTCAGGTACTAGAATTACGGGAACAGCGGCAATACAATTGGCAAAGTCAGGTGATAAAGCTCTTGCAACGATGTGTATTGGAGTTGGTCAAGGTATAGCTATAACAATCGAAAAAGTTTAATTTATAAAAAAATAATATATTTCAAATACTTAAAATATATAATCTATGTTAAAATTTTTAAAATTGCATTAGTTATTTAAAGAAAACATGTTAATAATTATAATTAGTCAAACTTAGAGAATTAATGAAAAACACAGATCTAGTAAAAGTTTTTTCACCACAGCCAACAATTATCTTGGTTGAACCTCAAATGGGTGAAAACATTGGAGCCACAGCAAGAGCAATGTGGAATTTTGGTTTGGACCGGTTAAGGATAGTTAAACCGCGTGATGGCTGGCCAAATCAAAAAGCGGTGGTAATGGCCAGTGGAGCAGGTAGATTGCTTGATGAGGCCATAATTTATAATTCAACAGAAGACTCAATATCGGATTTAACACATATTTTTGCAACAACCGCACGCGTTCGTGGTTTAAATAAAAAGGTTCAAACACCTGTTCAGGCTATGGAAAAAGCCCAAAAATTAATTAAAACTGGAGAGCGCGTGGGGATATTATTTGGGCCAGAACGAGCTGGATTATCAAACGAAGATACCGGCTTAGCGCGTGATATTATCTCAATACCAGTTAATCCGAAGTTTCCATCATTAAATTTAGCTCAGTCAGTTCTGCTGACTGCTTATGAATGGCGAAATTATGGGGGTGATACCAAACAGAGTTCTAAATTACCTCGGTTGGCCAGTAGTCGTGAGGTGCAAGTTTTAATAGACTCTTATGAAGAGGACTTATCTAAACAAGGTTTTTTTTGGCCAGATGATAAGGCCGACTCCATGCGTTTACATCTTAGATCCTTGTTCTCACGCCTTAAATTAACTGAAGCAGATGTGCGAATTTTTCATGGGATACGAAAATCATTGGTAAGAGAAAAGCGTGTGCGTGATTGACGCTCTTGTCTAATGTAATACTTAACATTATTTAAGTTCCTAGGAGAACTTAATGTCAGACAAAAGATCAATTTTTGAAGAAGTAGATGCTGATGAGGTTAATACATCAGAGTCCAAAGACCGAATTGGAACGGCTCGATCAAAAAACTTTAACAAACCTTTAAAAATTTGGTTAACTTTGCTTTTTATTTTGGTTGCTCTAATGATCGTGGTCGGTGGTTTGACTCGGCTTACAGATAGTGGTCTTTCAATAACTGAATGGAAGCCTATTACAGGCGCTTTACCACCATTTAATATGGAGATGTGGCAATCAGAATTTGCCAAATACAAAACTATCCCTGAATTTCAAATTCAAAATAAATCAATGACCTTACTTGAATTTAAAACAATCTATTGGTGGGAGTGGGGGCATCGACAACTAGGCAGAGTGGTTGGACTCGTCTGGCTGATCGGATTTGTCTGGTTGGCCGTGGGAAAAAAAATGTCTGGTATCTGGACAACAAGATCACTGATAATCGGGGGATTAGGTGGCTTGCAGGGTGCGATTGGATGGTGGATGGTATCTTCAGGCTTGAGTGGCCGCATGGTAGATGTGGCTTCTTACAGGCTTGCTGTGCACTTGGGAATAGCTTTCCTAATCATTACTTTGATTACGTGGTACCTTTTACAGGCAAATATAAGTGATCAGGAACGCATAAGATCGAGAAGAGAACGAGAAAAAAACCTTATCCCAATAACTAATATTTTGCTCGGGTTTGTTTTTCTCCAAATTATTGTTGGTGCATTAGTAGCAGGCATTGACGCTGGGCGTGGTTATACTGATTGGCCGTTGATGAATGGTGAATTCTTACCAACAGAAAGTTTTTCTTACACTCCCATACTTAGTAATTTTACAGAAAATCCAGCGCTCGTGCAGTTTAATCATCGGTTAATTGGTTACTTAACGGTTTTATATACAATATTTGTCTGGTGGCGTTGTCGTTCATCATCATTTGATGCGACCAAAAGAAGATCAAATCTTGTATTATTGATAGTGTTTCTTCAAATGATTATGGGAATTGCTACAGTTATTTATGCGGCCCCCCTTGGTTGGGCTATTGTGCATCAATTTGGGGCGATTTTGATTATCGTATTTGTACAATCTTTACGATCGCAAATTTCATTTCCAAAAAAACAATTAGTTCAGCTGTAATTGGGTACGAACATGTCTGAATTTTCTAATCTTATTGATTTCATAAAAGGTACAATAGCTCTTGGCCAGATCAGTGGTTCACTTAGTTGGGATCAGGAAACGATGATGGCGAGTGGCTCAATAGAACAACGGTCTCAGTGGATGGGTCATCTTCAAACAACTATCCATGAGCGGAAAATTGATCCGCGTATATCTGATTGGTTAAACGCAATAGATCCTCAAACACTTAACCAAGACGATGCCGCCCAAGTCAAACATATAAGTAGAGATTTTAATCGGTCTGTGAGAATACCAGCAGACTTGGCATCAGCCATAGCTATTACGACCTCACGTAGCCAATTAATTTGGGCACAATCTAGATCAGACGAAAACTTTAAAAGCTTTGTGCCAGTTTTATCTGAAGTTGTTAATCTGAAGAGACGTGAAGCAGAGGCTTTGTCTTCGTCTAATTTGTATGATGCTCTTCTGAATGATTTTGAACCGGGAATGACTACAAAAAAACTAGATAAAATTTTTAAAAAGATGAGACCTCGACTTATTTCTGTTCGTGATAAAGCGCTAGGTGGAGCACCCGCTCCAAGGATCGAAGGATTATTTTCGAAAGATTTACAATTGAGTTTATCAAATAAAATAGCTGACTTATTCGGATATGATTTCAATCGTGGTCGATTGGACTTGGCTGTACATCCATTTTCTTCAGGGTCTGGTGATGACGTTCGTATTACCACAAGGGTCATGGAAAATGATCCATTCAATTGCTTGTATTCAACAATCCATGAAGTTGGGCACGCGACGTATGAACAAAATATCAATCACGATTACTCTCTGACCCCTCTGGGAGCGGGTGTATCTATGGGGGTCCACGAGAGCCAATCGAGAATGTATGAGAATCAAATTGGTAGAAGCAAAGCATTCACACAATTTTTATTTCATGAAATGCTAGATATTTTTGGTGAATTTGGTATCAAATCGGCTGATGAGTTTTATCGGTGTGTTAATGCTGTAAAGAAGGGATATATTAGAACTGAAGCTGATGAAATTCAATATAATTTGCACATTATGTTAAGATATGAACTCGAGCAGGCTTTAATAAATGGTAGTTTAGAAGTAAAAGATCTTGAAGTTGCATGGAACGATATGTTCAAGCGTGATTTTGGCTACGCTGTGGATAGACCATCCAACGGAGTTCTTCAGGATGTTCATTGGTCCGTAGGGTTGTTTGGCTATTTCCCAACTTATAGTCTTGGAAATATCTACGCAGGATGTTTGGAAAAAGCGATGCGGAGTGAATTGCCTGATTTGAATCTTGAGTACTCGAAGGGAAACGTAAAAAGAGCTACCACTTGGCTGAGAGAAAACCTGCAAATGTATGGCGGATTGAGAGATCCAGAGCAAACAATTTCTTTCGCAACTGGTGAAATGCCTAATGAAGAGCCGTTGCTCAACTACCTCGATAAAAAATTTAATGATTTAATTTGAAAAATTTACTGTTCCCAAGTGGGATCCCGTTTTTCAATAAAAGCAGAAACTCCTTCTTCGGTATCGCGATCTAACATATTTTTTACCATCACCTCACCAGTATATTCATAGGCTTGATCCAAAGGCATCGTTATTTGCTTATAAAAAGCTTCTTTCCCGATTTTAACCGCGGAACTAAGTTTAGATTCTATCGTTTTGGCTAATTTTAGTGTTTCAATAGTTAGGTCTTCAAGAGGTGCAATTCGATTAACTAATCCTAATGAATAAGCTTTTTCGGAATTGATAAATTCACCAGTTGTTAGCATTTCAAACACTTTTTTTCTTGGTATATTTCTTGATAACGCAACCATTGGAGTGGAGCAAAACAGACCAATATTAACGCCATTTACTCCAAATTTAGTATCTTCTGCCGCCACTGCCAAATCACTTGAAGCGACAAGCTGACAGCCAGCAGCGGTAGCAATTCCATGAACCTGTGCGATGACTGGTTGGGGTAAAGCTGGTATTGTCTGCATCATTTTTGCGCATTTATCAAAAAGTGCTTTAAAAGCTGCCTTTCCTCCATCTTTATCTTGTCTACTCAAGGTCATCTCTTTGAGGTCATGCCCAGCGCAGAAGGCCTTACCAGCACCTTTTATTATTATTACTCTTATTTGTTTATCTTCTTTGAGCGTGTCCAGCTCTTTCTGCAAACAATCTAGCATCCTATTGGATAAGGCATTTAAAGAATTGGGGCTATTAAGTGTTAAGGTTGCAATCCCGTTAGAATCTTCGCGATGTAATAATTTGTCAGACATTTTTTACCTCTTTACTGGGAATTAGATAAAACCTTTTGAGAAAGGATAGCAATTATTTTCAATTTGGAAATAAAAAATTAATGAAGGCAAGACGTATCTTACCGTCATTAAAATTTATTTTATTCACTTTTACTGCTTTGGGTGAAAAATAAGATACTAATAATAGCAATTATTACGATATTAACATATGGAGTGGGTCCCGAGACTTGTCCCATCAATATGTGATAACCGACTATTAAAACCCATAACAAGCCACCTAAGGCATATAATTTGCCAAACGAATTTATCGCAGCGCCAGCAATATCAGGAATTCGCCATGATATTAAAGCCAAAATTAAAAATGTGACACCAATAAATTCTGCTAATGTGCTTATGTCAGCAGTTACTTCAAAATTTGCTTGTTCTAAGAAAAACTGAGTTAGGAACAGTGCCCCTAATCCGTTTATTAAATTTATTATAGCCTGAATTTTAAAGATTAATTTTACACTCATTTTTATCTCCAATTTAATTTACTAATTGATTTTATTTCCTAATCTTATAAAAAACGCTGATAATAAAAAGGAAAACAAATGTCATCATTGAAAATGTCTGCTGCGGAGATAATGCAATTATTAGCTGAAACCTTTCCACAACAGGCTCAAAATTTTATTATTGATGAATTAACGGAAGATGCTCTCACTGTTCGACATAAAATTGATGATAGGCATTTGAGACCAGGTAATACAATTTCTGGTCCAACAATGTTTTCTTTGGCTGATATATCTCTTTATATTTTGACCATGTCTAGAATTGGTCCCGTTTCTCTTGCAGTAACGATTAACTGCTCCATGGACTTTATGCGCAAGCCAGAGGCTGAATCTGATCTGATAGCAAAGACAAGGCTTCTAAAGCTGGGAAAGAGCTTGTGTGTAGGCGATGTGTTAATATTCTCAGAAGGTAAGAACGAACCTGTTGCCAGGGCGTCTATGACTTATTCTATTCCAAAAAAGTAATACGTAGTTTATAACCGGATGTGCTGACGAGCATAAAATTTAACTTTAATGGAACATTAAACTCAGCGAGAACTTGGTAAAAAGGTGTTTTTCTTTCAACTTTTTGTATTTTACCGTAGGGTTATATTAATTGTTTAGTTTTCAAAAAGTTTTATCAGGTTTAAACTGGATTTTTAGTTTTTTTGCACCATTTGTAAGTTACCAGAAATATATTAAGGAGAAATTGGTGAATATTCATAATAAAGATGTTGATGTTGAGTCAGATTCTTTAGAAGAGTTCGGTGGTGGTGCGAAGGAAAGATCTAGTCATTTGGAGAGACAATACGATCCCTCGTTTAAAGCCACTAACGAGTATATCGAAACTTTACCTGATCTTCAAAATGGTCCAGCAAGTTTAATTAAAGGTGTCAATAAACAGATACAGCATGTTGGCGTATCAAATTTTAAATTACCGATAAAGTATAAAACTAGAGATGATTCCGAATTACTAATTGAAACGTCAGTTACAGGGTCTGTGTCATTGGATGCTAATAAAAAGGGCATTAACATGAGCAGGATTATGCGATCTTTTTATAAGCATGCAGACAGTCAATTTAATTTTGATGTAATAGAAGCGGCATTAGATGATTATAAGTCTGATTTAGACAGTATTGATGCTAGAATACTAATGAAATTTTCATTTCCAATGAAAAAAAAATCTCTTCGCTCGAATTTAGAAGGATTCCAGTATTATAATATTGCACTAGAGCTAGTTGATAATGATAGTGCCAGATCAAAAATCATTCATGTTGATTATGTTTATTCTTCAACTTGTCCGTGTTCCCTTGAATTGTCGGAGCACGCAAGATCTGAGAGGTCTCAGCTCGCAACTCCTCATTCTCAGAGATCTGTCGCGCGGATTTCTGCATTGATAGATCCGACTAAGTCTATTTGGGTAGAAGATATAATTGAGCTTTGTAGAAAAGCTGTGCCAACAGAAACTCAAGTAATGGTTAAACGTGAAGACGAACAAGCTTTTGCTGAGTTAAACGCCGCCAATCCAATTTTTGTTGAAGATGCTGCGCGTTTATTTTGTAAGAAGCTAGAAAGCCACTCAGCAATTACCGATTTTAGAATAGTAGTTAATCATCAAGAAAGTTTGCATAGTCATGATGCTGTGTCGGTCTTAACCAGTGGTCCTACTTTCGCGCAAACCGGCCTCGAACCAAACCTATTTCAGTCTCTGTATCATACTGGTTAAAAGATACATGCGACGGCCCTTTTAAACCTTTTTAGAATTTAACTGGATTATATTCAAATAGTTAGCTATCAATAATAAAAGAAAAAAGTGGGAATATATGGAGAAACAAGATTATAAGTTAACTGCTTTAGATCCAGTTTGGTCTCAAATTAAGGATGATGCGCAGGAAATGGTTACAAATGAACCATTGATGGCTAGTGTAGCTCATATATCAATTTTAAACCATAATTCATTAGATCAGGCTTTAGCTTTTAGGCTCTCTAGTAAAATAAAGTCGACGGAGATATCAGAAGAACTCTTAATGAGAGTGTTCTCTGATGCTTATTTAGATGATCCTGAAATTGTGCAATCTGCAAGAGCAGATTTCATTGCGTTTTATGAGAGGGATCCTGCATGTAATAAATTTTTGCAGCCATTTCTATATTATAAGGGGTTTCAAGCAGTTCAGAGTTATAGGGTTGCAAGTTGGTTATGGAGAAATAATCGAAATGACCTCGCCTATTTTATCCAGACAAGGTGTTCGGAGATTTATGGTATTGATATTCATCCAGCAGCAGTGATTGGTAAAGGGTTAATGATTGATCATGCCCACTCAATCGTTATCGGTGAAACGGCTGTTATTGGTGATAATGTATCGATGCTCCATTCGGTAACCCTTGGTGGTACTGGAAAAAATGAAAAAGACAGACATCCAAAAGTAGGAGATGGTGTATTAATTGGTGCAGGCGCAAAAGTATTAGGAAATATAGCGATTGGTAATTGTAGTCGTATAGCTGCTGGGTCTGTTGTTTTAAAAGACGTACCTCCTTGCAAAACGGTAGCAGGTGTACCAGCAAAAATTGTTGGTGAAGCTGGATGTGACCAGCCATCACTTACGATGGATCAATTGATAAGGGAAAAGCTTAGCTAATTTTGACCACTGGTTTAAACTAAAAGTAATCCTGGATTTTCCAAATTATATGCTATTCTTTCTAAAAACTTAGCCCCGATTGCTCCATCTATCATCCGATGATCTGCCGATAACGTCACAGAGACTATTGATTCAACTTTTATTGAACCATCCTCTTTTGCAACGGGAGTCTTAATTACGGCTCCAACGGCCAAAATTGAACCATGTGGAGGATTAATAACAGCATCAAAATTTTTGATACCCATCATTCCAAGGCTAGAAATCGAAAAGCTTCCGCCTTGGTATTCGTTAGGTAATAAATTTTTTTGACGCGCTCGCTCAGCTAAAGTTTTCATTTCAATCGAAATTTCTTGTAATGATTTCTTTTCCACATCTAAAAGAACTGGTGTTAGTAGCCCTCCATCCACTGCAACTGCTACAGCAATGTCTGAAGCAGTGAATGACAGTATTTGATCCTCTGCCCAAATTACATTGCACGTAGGCACGGATTGTAATGCCATTGCACAAGCTTTAATTATAAAGTCATTTATTGATATTTTGATATTTTGATCTTTTAAGCCCTCATTCATTTGAGATCTAATATTTATCAACGAATCCATATTAATATCTCTTCTCAGATAGTAATGTGGAATATTTTGCTTAGCTGATGTTAGTCTTGAAACTATCGTTTTTCGCATTCCATCTATTTCAATAACTTTAAATTCTCTTTTGGAATAAATAGCTGGGATATTACTTTTATTAGCTTTGTCTGTTGTGGTTACAATTTGATTTAACTTGTTGGGTTCCAGATCTAAGCTTTGCGTACCAAATTTTTCAAGATCGGATTTTATAATTCGCCCTCGAGGTCCTGAACCCTTTATTTGACTTAAATCAATATTTTTCTTTGCTGCTATTTTTCGTGCTAATGGCGTTGCAAAAATGCGGATCGATGCGCCCTCGTTATTAGAATTTTTAATTTCATTTTTATTTTCTACGACTTCTACAGCATTTTTACTGACAGCTATATCTAAAGGGGCCTTTTCCTTGTCTTTCCCTTGGTTTGAAACCTTTTCATCAACATCGTCACTCTGTATCTTAGCTATTGGAGAGTTTACGGGAATATCTGTTTGACCTTCTTTAGCTAATAATTCTAGTATCTGACCTTCTTCCACCGCTTCAAATTCCATTATAGCCTTATCTGTTTCGATTTCCGCTAATAAGTCACCAGCTTTTACCAAATCGCCTTTTTTAACCAACCATTTTGCTAAAGTTCCAACTTCCATCGTAGGTGATAGCGCAGGCATTAAGACATCAATCTTCATTATTGAATTCCATCTTTGTATGTAACCTTTTGGGCAGCCTCAACAATTTCTTTAACAGTAATCAAAGACAATTTCTCTAAATTTGCGGCATAAGGCATTGGTATGTCTTTACCAGTACAATTTAAAATCGGGGCATCTAAATAATCAAAAGCTTTCTCAACTAACATTGCTGAAATGTAATTACCAATTGATCCAATCGGAAAACCTTCTTCAATGGTTACACACCGATTTGTTTTTTTGACAGAGTTTATAATTGCCTCGGTGTCCATTGGGCGTAAGCTTCTTAAATCTATTACCTCAGCATTTATACCGATGTTATCTAACTCCTCCGCAGCTTTTAATGTATGTTCTACTCCGATTCCAAAGCTTACTAATGTTACATCAGAGCCTTCACGTCGTATTTTTGCTTTTCCAATTTGTACGATATGATCACTTTCTTCGTTTGTTATAAATTTTTTATTATACAATATTTCGTTTTCTAAAAAAATTACCGGATTTGGATCTCTTATCGCTGACTTTAATAATCCTTTTGCATCATCTGCGGAGTAGGGCGCGCATACTTTCAGTCCTGGAATATGCGAAAACCAAGCTGCAAAGTCTTGGCTATGTTGTGCGCCTACACGTGATGCTGCACCATTGGGCCCTCTGAAGACTATTTGTGCACCCATCTGCCCTCCAGACATATACAGTGTTTTTGCTGCAGAATTAATAATTTGATCCATTGCTTGTAACGCAAAATTAAATGTCATGAATTCTACTATTGGTTTTAAACCACCAAATGCAGCCCCAATTGCTAATCCGGTGAAGCCATGTTCTGTGATCGGTGTATCTATCACTCTTTCTGCTCCAAACTCATCTAAAAGGCCTTGGCTCACTTTGTACGCGCCTTGATATTGCGCCACTTCCTCACCCATTAAAAATACATGTTTGTCTGAACGCATTTCCTCTGCCATAGCATCTCGTAAGGCTTCACGAACTGTAATTTCTACATTTTTTGTGCTAACATTTTTTGAATCTTTTGTCTTCGAAGATACTTCCTGAACTAATTCATTTTGAACACGTAGGTTCTTAGTTTGATTTCCGGCTTGTTTTTCTTCATTTACGCTATCATCAGTTTCTTCACTAAATAGTGCTATCGGTGAGTTAACTAATACGGCAGTAGTGCCTTCTAAAACTAAGAGTTTAGAGATTTTTCCATCTTGATAAGACTCTAATTCCATTATCGCTTTATCTGTTTCAATTTCTGCAATAACGTCACCTGCTTTTACAATATCACCTTCCTTAACCAGCCATTTTGCAATTGCTCCTTCTTCCATAGTGGGGGAAAGGGCTGGCATTAAGATTTGCACTGTCATCGTCCTACCTCCCTATAAACATCGGTCCATAATTCACTTGGATCTGGCTCTGATGATTGCTGGGCAAATTCAGCCGCTTCAATTATCAATTTTTTAATTTCGTTATCAATTAATTTTAATTCTTCATCAGAAGCATATTTTTTAGTTAAGATGATATTCCTTACCAGGTCGATTGGATCTTGCTCTTCTTTAATTTTGTTTACTTCTTGTCTGGTTCTATATCTAGCAGGATCCGACATGGAGTGTCCCCGATAACGATATGTTTTCATTTCTAGGATATAGGGCCCTTTTCCGCTGCGACAGTGCTCAACCGCCTTTAATCCAGCTTTTTTTACAGACTGAACATCCATTCCATCTACCAGTTCGCCCGGAATATCAAATGCCGCACCTCGAGTGTATAAGTCAGGAGTAGCAGAGGATCGCTTCATTGAGGTCCCCATTGCGTATTGATTGTTCTCAATAACAAAAATAACTGGCAGCTTCCAAAGACTTGCCATGTTAAAGGTTTCGTAAACCTGGCCTTGGTTTGCGGCCCCATCACCAAAATATGTAAAGCTTACATTGCCATTTTTTTTATATAAATTTGAAAATGCTAACCCAGCTCCTATCGGGACTTGAGCAGCAACAATTCCATGGCCTCCATAGAACTCCTTTTCCTTAGAAAACATGTGCATTGAGCCACCTTTGCCCTTAGAATACCCATCTATTCTGCCAGTTAACTCTGCCATAACACCCTTGGGACTCATGCCACAGGCGAGCATGTGGCCGTGATCTCGATAGGAGGTAATCCTCTGATCGCCTGTCTTAGCTGCAGCTTCCAAGCCAACCACAACTGCCTCTTGTCCAATATATAGATGGCAAAAGCCACCTATAAGCCCCATGCCATAAAGTTGCCCTGCTTTTTCTTCAAAACGCCTTATAGTTTGCATATCTTTATAAAATGCAAGAATTTCATTCGCAATTTTTGTTTTTTTCTTTGTCATATTTTCACAATTTTTTTTAATATTTAAATAATAGTTTAATATTAAACTAATTATATAATATTTAACTAGAAAATGATACTAAATAATTTAATCTAAGATTATTTCGTCTGGACGAGCTAATCCCAAGACCTTACGAGCCCGCTCATCTAGCAAATCTAAGTCAAGAAAATTATCCGATAGCCTTAGTGTTTTATTTTCCATTTCGAAAACTTTAACCTGAAGTGTATTTAAGTATTTTTCTAATTCGATTGCTTGTGCATTTGCTTGTATTCGACGAAATAAGCCATGATTTCCTTGAATAGCACTAAAAGCAAAGTACGCTGCTAAAAAGAATGCAATCGTCAGATAAAAAATACCTCCTATTGCTGGTGTAGTACTGGATAATTTCAATTCGCTACCTCGGTAAACTAATCTTATGTTAGTTTTACCGAATCATTGCATAAGTGATTCGCTTTGTGAATCCCTAAAACGAATCATTATAGAAAAATTTTAATATAATTATTATAATTTAGAGGTTTACGCCTTACTTTTATATATATCGATTAACTTATTCAACATTTCGAGGGCTTCAGGGTAACTCCGTTGAAAACTATTTCGTCCAATAATTGATCCATTTCCCCCTCCATCTCTAATAGCACGGGCATCGTCATAAACACTATCTGTTCCTTTTTTTGACCCGCCCGAAAATACCACAATTCTTCTACCTCCAAGAGCAGAATTCATGACATCCGCCACTCTTTTGGCTTGTGTTGAGATGTCGATATTATGATCTTCATAAACTTTTTTAGCTTCTGCTAATGACAAATGATCGGTGGATAATTTTACTTTAATTATATGAGCGCCTAAAAGCGCAGCAATCTGAGCTGCATAAGACGAAATATCTGCAGCTGTTTCACCATCTTTATCTAGAGCTTCACCCCTTGGATATGACCAAATAACAGTTGGTATTCCTTTGGCCGCAGCTTCTTCCCTCATTGCTGAGATTTCTGAAAACATATCTAATGCCATTGACGAACCCGGGTAAATGGTGAAGCCAATCGCTGAGCAACCCAATCTTAATGCATCATCAACACATGCGGTTATTGCCTGTGTTTTTGGAGTTTTGGATGGAATTAATGAATTGGCCGAGTTTACTTTTAAAATAGTGGGTATTTGCCCTGCAAACGTGTCGGCTCCAGCTTCGATCATCCCGAGTGGGGCAGCAAACGCATTCAACCCTGCGTTAATAGCAAGTTTGAAATGATAGTGAGGATCATATCCTGCTGGATTAGGAGCAAATGATCTGGCAGGACCATGCTCAAAACCTTGATCAACAGGTAAAATAATCATCTTACCTGTTCCTCCCAATTTACCATTCATTAAAATCCGACATAAGTTTCCTTTTACTCCAGGATTATCTGTCTCATAATATTGAAGAATTTTTTGAACTGCCCGTGTGGCTTTCATAATGTAAGTCCTTTCAATAACTTTGTGCTATATTTTAGTTCAAGTAATACAAGTGCGCAAATTAATTAATTAATGCTTCAATTGCGGGTAGTTTTTTCCCCTCAATCCATTCTAAAAAAGCGCCACCGGCCGTAGAAATATATGAGAATTTTGATTCTGATCTGGTTGATTTTAATGCGGATATTGTATCTCCACCACCTGCAACACTGATTAATTTACCTTTTTGAGTTAATTGAGAGACAAATGTTGCAACATCATCGGTTGCTTTGTTAAATGGATATACCTCAAAAGCGCCCATTGGACCATTCCAGATAAGAGTTTGAGATCTATTTATAGCCTGTTTAATATTATTTACGGTCTTTGGACCAATATCTAAAATCATTTGGTTTTCTGGACATTTTGTTGCCTCAAAAAGCTCCCAGGGGACGTCACGTTTTAATGATCCTGCCACAATAACATCAGATGGAAGTATCAACTGACAACTTTCTTTCTGAGCGAGCTTACGTATTTTATCTGCAGTCTCTAAAAGGTTTTGTTCAAAAATACTTTTTCCAATATTGTGGCCCTGAGCTCTCAAAAAAGTATTTGCCATTCCGCCAGTAATAACAAGGGTATCAACTTTCTTTATTAGATTCATTAGTAGATCTATCTTAGTCGAAACCTTAGATCCTCCAACTATTGCGATAACTGGGCCTTTAGGTTTGCTCAGTATCTCTTCAAGATTCAACAACTCGGCTTCCATTAGGCAACCAACACAATTTGGTAACAAGTTTGCGATACCTACGGTGGATGCATGCGCCCGATGGGCTGTTGAAAATGCATCATTACAGTAGACATCGCCAATTTCAGCCAGTTTCTTTGCTAAAACTGGGTCATTATTGGTCTCTCCAGTCCTAAATCGGATATTTTCCAGTAGCATTATTTGACCAATTTTAAGAGATTTTGACTGTTTTATGATAGTTTCAATTTCATCTACGTCGGTAAATACTATGTTTTGCCCTAGATGTTCAGTTAGGCATGGAATTAAATGTTTTAGTGAGTATTTATCGTCTTTAACTGCGCCTGGCCGGCCAAAATGTGATATCATTATGGGTATTCCGTTAGCAGCAATAATCTTCTGAATTGTTGGAACAATGCGTTCAATTCGTGTTGCATCTCCTACATCATTGCCATTCATTGGTACATTAATATCTACTCGGGTTAATACCCTCTTGCCATTTAGATTTCGTTGGTCAAGATTTTTCCAGGTCATTAAATTCTCAATTTATAATTTAATATTTGATTGTAATATTGGCTATGATAACTTAGCCATGGCCAAAGCCGTATCGACCATTCGACAAGAAAAACCCCACTCATTATCATACCACGCTAGAATTCTAATTAGTCGGTCACCAATAACTTTTGTTTGATCTGGTGCGAAGTTAGCCGAATGAGTATCATGATTGAAATCTATCGAAACTTTTGCTTCAGGGTCATAATCAATAATACCATTCATTTCGTTCGCAGATGAAATTTTCATGATATTATTAACTTCTTCAATAGTTGTATCTCGTGTTGACGTAAAAGTTAAGTCAACTGCCGATACATTTGGTGTTGGTACTCTTAGTGCGGATCCGTCTAATTTTCCACTTAGTTCTGGCAAAACTGCACCAATTGCTTTTGCTGCGCCTGTAGAAGTAGGAATAATTGATAAAGCTGCTGCTCTAGCTCGATACAAATTTGAATGTCTTCTATCCAATGTTGGCTGGTCACCTGTGTAGGAATGTATGGTTGTCATAATGCCATGTTCAATGCCCAAGTTATCATTTAAAACCTTCGCAACTGGTGCTAAACAATTGGTGGTGCAGGAGGCATTCGATACAATTGTATCTGCTGACGTTATTTTTGAATGATTAACACCATAAACTATTGTTTTGTCTACATTATCTCCAGGGGCAGAAATCAGAACCTTAGGTGCTCCTTGCTTAATATGTTGTAAAGCTCCCTCCCGTGATTTAAATTTTCCCGAACATTCCAAAAGAATATCAATGCCAGACCAATCTAGATCCGCAGGATCATAGCTAGAAAATACTTTTATGGGACCTCGTCCAACATCCATTGTATCTTCATGGATCTTTATTTCATTTTTGAAGCGCCCATGAACACTATCATATTTTAATAAGTGAGCATTTGTTTCAATTGGACCTGTTGCATTTATCTTTATAACTTCTACGTCATCGCGTTTATTTTCTATAATAGATGCTAATGTGCATCTACCTATCCTACCCATTCCATTGATCCCAATTTTAATACCCATTATTGAGTTCTCCTAGTGTGAAAAGTATTTATTCAAATTTATTATATCTGTTTATTTGTTAATAATCTTATTTTTTCAAAAGCATCTTAACAGCATTTACCGCAGAATCTTTAGTAATTGAAAATTCTTCATAAAGGTCTTTGGCAGGAGCAGATGCCCCAAAATCTGTCATTCCAATAAATAGAGATTTTTTGTGCGATCCTCTTTCGCCAGATAGCCATCGATCCCAACCCATCCTAGAGCCAGCTTCAATAGCAACTCTCACAGGGCCTGCTGGTAATACTTTTCTTCGATAAGAATCTGACTGTTTTTCAAATAACTCCCAGCAAGGCATTGATACCACTCTTGTTCCAATTCCTTGGCTTTCTAAAATTTCTGCGGCCTCCAGCGCTATTTGTACTTCAGAACCGGTAGCAATTAAAATTGCGCGCCGCTTTCCTGTCGCTTCTGATAAAATGTATGCTCCAAAGGATGTTAAATTTTTATTCGTATGATTTAATCTTACTGTAGGTAAACTTTGGCGAGTTAGGGACAAAACAGAAGGGGTTGATTTTTCAGTTAAAGCTAATTCCCAACTTTCAATTGTCTCGATAGTGTCTGCAGGCCTAAAAACAAATGTATTTGGGGTTGCTCGGCTTATCGACAAATGCTCAACAGGTTGATGAGTTGGTCCGTCTTCACCTAAGCCAATGCTATCATGGGTCATTACATAAACTACTGGTATTTGCATCAAGGCTGAGAGCCTCATTGAGGGTCTAGCGTAATCTGTAAAACACATAAAAGTTCCAGAGTAAGGCCTTAGACCTCCATGGTTAGCCATTCCGTTCATTGCAGCAGCCATTCCATGCTCTCTAATCCCATAATAAATATAACGACCACTTCTGTTTTCAGGTGAGAATATTCCAAGATCTTCAGTTTTAGTATTATTAGATCCTGTTAAATCTGCAGATCCACCTACGGTTTCAGGCATGATGGGATTCACAACTTTTAAAACTAATTCTGAGGATTTTCTCGTAGCTAAAGAAGGTTGATTCTCAGAGGTTTCTTTTTTTAACCGTCTTAAGGTTCGTTGCAATGTTATCGGTGTTTCTCGATCAAATGCTCTATTAAATTCTTTTTGTTTTTTAATGGATAATTGTTTAAATGAATTGCACCAATTGTTAAATTGATAATTCCCTTTTTTACCAATTTCTTCCCATGCTAACTTTATATTTTGGGGAACTTCAAAAGCTGGATGTCTCCATCCATATGTCTTTTTTGCGCTTTCAATTAAATCTGGATCAGTTAATGCGCCATGCCCTTTTGAGGTGTCTTGAGCAGAAGTTCCTAAAGCGATGTTGGTTTTACAGGCAATCATGGTAGGTTTAAGCGTTTTTTTAGCAGCGGCTAGCGCCTGATCGATATCTATTGGGCTATGTCCATCAATTTCATAAACGTCCCAACCACTAGCTCGAAATCTTGTGGCTTGGTCTGTTTTATCAGATATTCCTACAGATCCATCTATCGTAATATTATTATTGTCCCAAAGCAAAATAAGTTTTGACAATTCTTGCTTACCAGCTAAAGCGATCGCCTCCTGACTTACTCCTTCCATTAGACAACCATCTCCTGCAAAAACAAAAGTATGGTGGTCAATAATTCGTTTACCATATTTTGCTCTAAGTATTTCTTCTGCAATAGCAAAGCCAACAGCTGATGCTACCCCTTGACCAAGCGGGCCCGTAGTTGTTTCAATTCCTCTTGCATGACCAAATTCAGGGTGGCCAGCTGTTTTAGCATTTAATTGTCTGAATTTTTTTATCTCTTCAATTGTTATGTCTTCATAACCAGTCAAATATAGTAGTGAATATAAAAGCATAGAAGCATGGCCTGCAGATAGAATAAACCTATCTCGGTCTGGCCAGTCAGGATTTGTTGCATCAAATTTGAGATGTTTTTCAAAAAGTACAGTGGCAACATCCGCCATTCCAATTGGAGCTCCGGAATGGCCAGAATTTGCTTTTGCGACAGCGTCTAATGTTAAAGTACGGATAGCGCATGATTTGTTCCAGTGTTCTGAATAATCCTGTCGAAGTTTATTGATGTCCATGCTTCCCCCCAAAGAAACAAGTTGAGTCTAACTCGTGATAACAGCAAGACGGCAAAGGGTACAACCAATCAAATTACAAAATATCAAGAAATTTAAAAAAAAATAACGTTAACTTTTCCATTTTGTCGTTTTGCACGCTAGCATGGGTATAAATTTCGATTCGCAAATAAATAATAGATGGATAGCAAAATTATGAATGATATTGTAGATTTTGAAATGAGAATATCCAGTTCAATGGATAGAATATTGAAGGTTCTTGAAAAGCCTAAAGCAACTAATCATGGAGATACCATTCCCAAACATGAGGTCTCCCATTTTGAAAAAATAATCGCAAGCTTGGAAGTGGAAAAAAAAGAAACATCTATGAAGTTGCAATCTGCACTCGAAGCTATCGAAGTGGCTAACCAAAAAATCGAGCATCTTTCAGCTTCAATTGAACGGGAGAGGTTGGAGCTTACTAACCGAAACGAAGAAATTAAAGAAATTACCATAGAAATGGATGAGTTAAAGAAATCTCGGCAAAGTCAAGTAGATGAAATGGATTCAATAATAGCTGAACTCGAGCCATTGTTGCAAAATACAGGAGAAGCAAATGCCTAATGTTGTGATAACAGTGGGAGGGCGACAATTTGAAGTTGCATGTCAAGATGGTGAAGAAAGTTTTTTAGAGGCCGCTGCAAGGGTTTTAGACGATGAAGCAAAGTTATTAACTGACCAAGTTGGTCGGTTAACTGAAAGTAGAATGTTATTAATGGTGGGCTTGATGTTAGCTGATAAAACGGTTGCTCTGGAAGAAGCAGCTAGTGATGCAAAAAAACAATTAGAAGATGCTAGGACAGCAGCAAGAGTGGCTGCATCCACGCCACCTGAGCGGGTAGAAGTCGCAGTAATACCGCCTAAGATTGTCGATACATTTGCTGAGATAGCTGCGAGAGCAGAGGCATTGGCAGAAAAAGCAGAACAAGCTTAAATTACAAGTTTTGGAAAGAACTCTTTTTAGCGTTATTCAGTGTTTGCTTCTCTAATTTTAGATGCAGCATCTTTATCATAGGAAATATTTTCTGACTCAAAAAGAGTGTCTAACTCGCCAGACATTGTCATTTCAGTGATAATATCGCAGCCACCAACAAATTCACCTTTTACATAAAGTTGAGGTATTGTTGGCCAATCAGAAAAATCCTTTATACCTTGCCTTAAATCTGCATTTTCTAAAACATTTACATCTTTAAAGTCGACTGCCATATAATTCAGAACGCCAGCAATACGCGATGAAAACCCGCACTGTGGCATGGTGGACGTACCTTTCATAAAGAGCACGACATCGTTTTCTGTGATATGTGATTTAATTTGGATTGAAGAGTCTGACATTTTTAAATCCTATCAAAATTATTGCAATACTTGTGGTAAACTTATTATACATCTAATATATTAAAATTTTCTTACAAGTGTTTTTAATAATTCATTTAAATTATAAAATTTTTGGAGATAGTTAGGGCACTTTCGTAGTTAATGCTAAGGCATGAAGTTCACCATTTGCGCCATCCATTTTACCTTTAAGAGCGGCATATACTGCCCTTTGTTGTTGAACTCTATTCTGCCCACGAAAGCTTTCATCTGTAACTTCTGCAGCATAGTGGTTACCATCCCCGGCAAGGTCGGTAATTAAAACCTCTGCATTTGGAAAAGTTAGTTTTATTAGTGTTTCAATCTCTATTGCGCTCATCGCCACTTTATTATTCCTTTCCACTTTTTATTAATCTTCAAGTGATGTTGGCTTATCACTCGAGGGCTTTAGGTAGGCTAGTAGTGTAACATATTTTTAATTCTTCTAAGTTTGCTGAGGAGTTTCCTAATTTAATCGATTCACCTCCAAAACTACCAATTATCCTGGCCTCTACACCAGTTGATGAAGCACGGTTGCATAATAGAGTGGCTTCAGATGTTGGCATCGAGACCAAGTAGCGACCTTGCCCTTCTCCAAAGTACCAAGCAATTTCTTGATCCTCAATACTTACTCCAAGATTTGCTTCCATTGACATTTTAAACGCCCCGAGAGCTAGCCCACCGTCTCCTAAATCTTTACATGCTGTGATTATATCTGCATTTTCCAGAATAAATTCTCCATTTAGTTTTTCTTTTTTCAAATCAGTAAAGGGCGGTTTTCCAGTGGTTTCTTTATATGTTTCGCTTATGATTGCAGATTGATCAAGGTACTCACTAGCACCACCTATCAAAATTAAAATATCACCAAGTCCTGCAGGCCCGTCAATCATTTTCTCAAGGTTGTTTAGTAAGCCAACTGCGCCGATAGTAGGGGTTGGTAAGATTGGTTTGCCGTCTGTTTCATTATACAAAGATACATTACCAGATACGATCGGCATGTCTAATATTTCGCAAGCTTTGGAAATCCCCTTAATACAGCCCACGAACTGACCCATTATATCTGGTTTTTCTGGATTTCCAAAGTTTAGATTATCTGTAGCACCCAATGGTTTTGATCCTACAGATATCAAATTTCTGTAGGCCTCAGCAACAGCCTGTTTGCCACCCTCAAATGGATCAGCTTTGCAATACCTTGGGTTGACGTGTGAAGTAAACGCAAGAGCCTTATTTGTGCCATGAACCCGCACTATGCCTGCTCCAAAGCCAGGTCTTTTTACTGTATCCGCCATTACCATATGATCATATTGTTCAAATACCCATTTTTTTGATGCAAAATTCGGTGAAGACAATAAAACTTTCAATGCTTCAATAGGTTCCATTTCTAGGGTTTGTTTTTTAGCCGGTGCAAATATTTTATTCTCGATATAGTCTCTATCATACTCAGGAGCATTACCCGATAAGGCTTTTAAGGGTAAATTGGCTTTAATTTTACCATTGTGCCAAACTTCAAATTTGTCCTCTGCAATCGTTTCTCCAACAATTGCAAAATCCAAATCCCATTTACGAAAGACTTCTTTTGCTTCTTTTTCCAAATCTGGTTTAAGAACCATCAACATGCGCTCTTGAGACTCAGAAAGCATCATCTCGTAAGCAGTCATATTATTTTCGCGAATTGGTACTTCATCAAGGTTTAATTTTATTCCTAAGTTCCCTTTATCTCCCATTTCTACAGCCGAGCAAGTTAGGCCAGCTGCACCCATATCTTGAATTGAAATTACTGCCCCCGTCTCCATTAGTTCAAGAGTCGCTTCCATTAAGCATTTCTCTGTGAATGGGTCACCAACTTGAACTGTTGGTCTCTTTTCTTCGATATTTTCGTCAAATTCTGAGGATGCCATCGTGGCCCCGCCAACGCCATCTTTACCAGTTTTTGCGCCTAAATATACAACTGGCATTCCAACGCCAGAAGCAGCAGAGTAAAATATCTTATCAGTATCAACCAAACCAGCAGCAAATGCATTTACTAAACAGTTACCATTGTATGAGCTATCAAAACGAAGTTCTCCGCCGATTGTCGGTACGCCGAAACTATTTCCGTAACCACCAATACCAGAAACAACACCTGCGACTAGAGATTTCGTCTTGAAATGTGTTAATTCTCCAAAAGAAAGTGAATTCATTGCGGCTATTGGTCTAGCACCCATAGTAAAAACGTCTCTTAAAATCCCGCCCATACCAGTAGCAGCTCCTTGATAAGGCTCAATGTAAGATGGATGATTATGGCTCTCCATTTTAAAGACTACTGCTTGGCCATCACCAATATCTATAATACCAGCATTTTCCCCGGGCCCACAAATGACATTTTCACCACTGGTTGGAAGAGTTCTTAGCCATTTTTTTGATGATTTGTATGAACAATGTTCATTCCACATAGCAGAGAAGATCCCTAGCTCGGTATATGTGGGGATTCTCCCTAATAGCTTTAATATGAGTTTATATTCAGTTTTATTGAGCCCATGATCAGCGATTAACTCTTCAGTGATAGTGGGATCTGTCATGGTTGACTTTCTATTCGTTTTTTACCGATTGATACATAATTATAGCGTTGAATAAAATTTAAAAAGAGCCAAATTATATTTTTTTACTTTAAACAAAAAAAAGGTCGAGCTAAGCTCGACCTAAGTCAACAGGGAGGTAAATTAGAAGAATACTCATCTTCATTTTCTAAAGTATCTTTTTTGATAAAGTTTTCAACAGATTTTGGTGCATATTCGACATGCATAAAATGCATAGCTCATTTTTTTTGGCTTTTCCTAAATGCCACGACTTCTTCTACAACAAAATCTCTGAAGGCTGTAACTCTTTTAGAATGTCGCAATTCCTCAGGGTAGGCCAAGTAAACTGGAACTTCACTTGATCGGGTGTCTGGGAGAACTCTTTTAATATATGGAAAATCTTCTTCGACATAATCTGGTAATACACCTATCCCTAGATTGTGGATAACGCTTTGCAAAACCCCAAAGTAATTATTTACCGTCAGGTGGCTTTCATGTTCAGACGCAAAAAGTTTTCGAATTAACTCTAATCCTGCACCAGTTTGTGGTGTGTCAACATTCTGACTAATTATTCGATGATTTGTTAATTCATTTAAAGATTGAGGAATTCCATTCTTTTCTAGATACTCATTAGAAGCAAATAATCTCATTGTAACTGACATTAGTCGTCGTCTGACTAAATCCGCTTGGCTTGGTTCTTTCATTCGGATGGCAACATCTGCTTGTCGCATGGGTAAATCTAAAACTCTCTCTTCAAGCATTAAATCAATCTTTAAATTTGGGTAAATCTCATAAAGCCGCGAGAGCCGTGGGGCCAACCATAAGGTTCCAAATGCTGTTGTCGTTGTGACTTTAAGCTCACCAAAAACTTCATCTTCACTATCTCGTATTCGAGCAGACGCTGCATCTATTTCTTTACTAATTATCGAGGTTGTATCGAGTAGTAATTCTCCTTGCTCAGTTAATATCAATCCTCTGGCATGCCGGTGAAAAAGAATAGTATCAAGACTTTCTTCAAGTGCAGTTATTTGCCTGCTAACTGCTGATTGACTAAGATGTAAAATATCTCCTGCACGGGTCAAACTGCCAGCTTCAGCTACTGCATAAAAAACTCGCAATTTGTCCCAGTCCATGTTTTGACCCTTTTACCTATTATTGAATGAAGGCATAATTTGCTAATTATTGTAGATGTCTAATATTTAGTATTTTTTTTTGATTAATTCAATTATATTCATTTTATAATATATATAAATTAGGTTTTGAAAGATTAATCTATGGAATTAAAAGAAGTTTCTCTCAAAGATAGATATGATTTGGATAAAGATCAAATCATATTAAATGGAACTCAAGCGCTTGTAAGATTAATGCTCATGCAAAAAGCGCGTGATAGGTTATGTGGAAATGACACTGCAGGCTTGGTTACAGGTTATCGAGGATCACCGATGGGATCGGTCGATTTCCAAATGCAAATTGCTAAAAAAGAGCTTTCTGAGAGTGATATTTTATTCCAGCTTGGATTAAATGAGGATTTAGCTGCAACAGCACTTTGGGGTTCTCAGCAATCGGAATTGAGAGGTGAAGGTAAGTTTGATGGAGTGTTTGGGCTTTGGTACGGAAAGGGACCTGGGATCGATCGCTCAGGAGATGTTATGCGGCATGCAAATATGGCAGGTACATCGCCACTAGGTGGAGTTTTAATGGCGATGGGTGATGATCATACGGGAGAGAGCTCTACTACCTTACATCAATCTGATTTCGCCTTAATAGATGCTATGATGCCCATCTTATCTCCAGCCGGAGTGCAAGAAATTCTAGATTATGGCTTGCTAGGGATCGCTATGTCAAGATTTGCTGGCGTTTGGGTAGGTTTGAAGTGTACCAAAGATACCATTGAAGTAACTTCAGTAGTTGACGCAAGAAATGACCGAATTAATATTTCATTACCTAATTTAGATTTGCCGGATGGAGGTTTGAATATAAGACTGGTTGATCTGCCAATTAATCAAGAAGAGCGATTACATAGGTATAAAAAGATAGCTGTAGAAGAGTTTGCTCGGTCAAATAAAATTGATCAACATGTTCATGGTAAATCTGATTCTAAAATTGGTTTCGTAGCAGCCGGTAAAAATTGGTTAGATTTGGCTCATTCTATGCAACTTTTGGGTTTGGATGAAGACGAGTGTAATCTATTAAAAATTAAGACCTATAAAATTGGCATGATTTGGCCACTTGATACTGTCAGCTTTAAGAAATGGTGCCAAGATCTTGATTTTATTATAGTAATAGAGGAAAAACGCAAAATTTTAGAACCACAAATAAAGGAGGTTTTATTTGATAATAATTTAAATTGCGAAGTGTTTGGCTCAAAAGATGATGAGAAAAATATTTTATTTCCAACTCAGTACGCGATCGATCCTGTTTTTATTGCACAAAAAGTGGGTGAAATTCTAAAACGCATCGGGTGTACTTCAGAAAAAATCACATCAGCATTAAGCGGCTTAAACGAAGCAACTAAATTAGAAAATATACCAGAAATTGCAACTAGGACACCATATTTTTGCTCTGGATGCCCTCATAATTCTTCCACTAAAATCCCAGAAGGATCCCGAGCTTATGCTGGTATAGGTTGCCACTACATGGTTCAGTGGATGGATCGAGATACATTGGGCTATACGCATATGGGTGGTGAGGGAGCTAACTGGATTGGTGAAGCACCTTTCTCTACTCGTTCTCATGTTTTTCAGAATTTAGGCGATGGCACATATAATCACTCAGGTATTCAAGCCATCAGAGCGGCTATGTCAGCGGGTACTACAATTACTTATAAAATACTATTCAATGATGCTGTAGCCATGACTGGTGGTCAAGGAAATGATGGTGGTTTGGATTCTTATCGCATTGTAAATGAGTTAAAGGCAATTGGGATAAAAAACTTAGCTGTAGTGTATGATAAAAAGGAAGAAATTGACTTTCATTTATTTCCAAAAAATATTGAAATTACTGAAAGAAGTAATCTTTTAGAAGTTGAAAATAGATATAAAGAATTAACAGGTGTGTCAGCGATTGTTTATGTGCAGACTTGTGCTGCTGAAAAAAGACGTCGAAGAAAAAGGCATCAATTCCCGAACCCTGACAAGAGGGTTTTTATTAACCCGGATGTGTGTGAAGGATGTGGAGATTGTGGTATTCAATCAAATTGTGTCTCTATTGTTCCAATCGAGACACAATTTGGCCGCAAGAGAGCTATCGACCAATCCTCCTGCAATAAGGATTTTTCTTGTGTGAACGGATTTTGCCCTTCTTTTGTAACTATTGAGGGGGCTAAGTTAAAAAAGGAGGTTGCAAGTGATTTTATAATCCCGCAGTTACCTAATCCGCCACTGCCAAAAATTAAACATACTTATAATTTGGTTATAACGGGAATAGGGGGCACTGGTGTAGTAACAATTGGCGCTTTGCTTGCGATGGCTGCGCACCTCGATGGCAAGGGTGCCGGTATGATGGAGATGGCTGGTTTAGCACAAAAGGGTGGGGCAGTTCACATTCATTGCAGAATTTCAAACAAACCTGAAGATATCAGTGCTATCAGAGTTGCGACGTCTGAAGCCGATGCAGTTATAGGTGGAGATTTGGTCACAACTGCTGGCCTTAGCACATTAAGCTTAATGCATAGTGAAAGAACCAGAGCAATCGTTAATGGGCATGAAACTATTACAGGTGAATTTACCAGAGATGCAAAGTTTGCTATCCCTTCAGATCGCCTCCTATTAGCAATTGAAGCAAAAATTGGGGCGTCAAAAGTAAAGTTTTATGACTTTTCTGATTTAAGTCGTAATATGCTCGGTGATAGTATTTACGCAAATGTTATGATTCTGGGTGCGTCTTGGCAAAATGGTATGATACCCTTGTCAAAAACTGCTATACATAAAGCTATCACTTTGAACGGCACCAATATTGAAATGAATATTAAGGCTTTTGAACTGGGTTGTTGGGTTATCGTTGATCCATCTGTTGTGGAGAAAACGATTTCACATAAAAAGCCTTATGCCTCCATTTCTCTGAGTGAAAAAATAGATCTGCATTGTAATCATATCGAACTTTATCAAAATAAAAAATTAGCTGATAAATATAGAAAACTTATCAACAAAATAACTGATTATGAGCTTAAAGAAACTTGTTTAATTTCATACCATAAGTTATTGACATATAAGGACGAATATGAGGTGGCACGTTTACATGTTAGTAATCTAAAGAATAGGTTAATTGGTCAATTTTCTGAATTTAAAAAGATTACTTTTCACCTTGCTCCGCCACTTATTAGTAAGATTGGAAGGGATGGCCGACCTATTAAAAGAGAATTTGGCCAATGGATTTTAGTTTTGTTTAGAGTTCTAGCCTCGTTTAAATTTCTAAGAAATACTATTTTTGATCCATTCAGGTATAGTCATGATAGAAAGCTTGAAAGATCCTTAATTAATGATTTCGAAGATGATTTGAATAAGTTTTTAGATAATTTTAATGAAATTAATAAAGACAAAATAAATGAACTGTTTTCTTTACCTCAAAATATAAAGGGCTTTGGCCCTGTAAAAGAGGCATCAATTAATGCAACTCAACAGCGTCGAGCTGAGCTGTTGTTAGAGTTAGAGAATGAATCATTAGAAAAATTTGCTGCGGAGTGACTAAGTTTTTCTAATTGAAAAACTTAACTGGTTATCGTTTTTTTTACTTTCGATTAATGTATGACCTTGCTCGTTACAAAAGTGGGGGACGTCTACAATCGCTGCTGGATCATCTGCCAAAATAAACAGTACCTCTCCAACGTCCATAGTGTTAAGCTTTTTTCTGATTTTAAGTACAGGAAGTGGGCATAACAGGCCAGTTGCATCTATTTTATCATCATATTTCATCAATTGTGAAGTAAACTTCTTTTTTTTACTTGTCTACAGCGTTTCAAGAGCGCACATAACTAATAAGTTTTTAAAAAATCGATTTAAGGAAAAAAATGTTTGGTATCGAAATTTTTGATGCAGGGTTATTTACATCAATAATAATTTCGTTTTTTGCTGGGATTCTCAGTTTTTTGTCACCATGTGTTCTACCTATTGTTCCGCCATACATCGCCTACATGAGCGGTATATCAATGAGCCATTTATCTTCTGGAAAAAGTAAAACCTCTGACACATTATTGCCAGCATTGATGTTTGTAGTAGGTCTATCAACAGTATTCTTGATTCTGGGCTTGGTTGCTTCAACATTTGGTAATTTTTTACTCAGCAATCAGCAAATAATGGGTCAGATTTCTGGGATAATTGTTATAATCGTTTCTCTTCATTTTCTAAGAATATTTCGGGTTCCATTTTTGGAGCAAGATATACGTTTTGAAGTTAAGAATAACGTTGGAAACGCTTTGGGAGCTTATGTTTTAGGATTAGCATTCGCTTTTGGTTGGACACCTTGTATTGGCCCACAACTTGGAGCAATTCTGGCTTTGGCCGCTAATGAAGGTTCTGTTCTAAAGGGTACTTCTCTATTAGCATTATACGCATTAGGTCTTGGAGTACCATTTTTGCTATCTGCTTTGTTTATTTCGCAATCTGTCACAATAATTAGAAAATTACAGAAGCATATGTTGTTGGTAGAGAGATTAATGGGACTTTTACTATTAGTTGTCGGAATTTTATTGTTTACAGGAGGATTTTCTAAAATATCATTTTTTCTGTTGGACGTTTTTCCACTACTAGCATACATTGGCTGAGCTAACTTTTTTTCTTAAGAGCTTCATGTGTAACATATAATCGTATAGCGCCTGCTAAACTGCATTTTTGTTCTCGATCTAAATCAATTTTAGTGATTAATTTATTTATTGATATATCTTGTTTTTGAGAAATATCACAAAGTTTATGCCAAAAAATATCCTCTAAACTTAAACTTGTTCTATGACCATTAATAAGGACTGATCTTTTTTTAGGCTTTTGATACATAGTTATTATTCAAATTCTCTAGATATAATTTTGATTAGAATGGGTTTTAATTTGAGAGTTTTCCCAATGAATTTTGGCTTCAGTTACTCTTTTGGTCCAATCATATTTTCAGGACGCACAATGTCATCAAAACCCTTTTCATCTATAAACCCCAATTTCACAGCCTCTTCTTTTAAGTTAGTACCATTTTTATGAGCAGTTTTGGCAACAATCGTTGCGTTATCATAACCTATTGTTGGTGCTAGAGCGGTTACCAACATTAAGCTTTCTGCCATAAGTTTATTTATTTTCTTTTCATTTGCTGTAATACCATCCACACAATTTGTAGCAAATGAAGCAGCTGCGTCTGCTAATAACTGAATAGATTGTAAGATATTGTAGGCCATCAACGGTTTAAATACATTTAACTCAAAATGCCCCTGGCTGCCTGCAAAACTTATAGACATATCATTTCCTATCACCTGTGCACAAACTTGCGTGATTGCTTCTGCCTGTGTTGGGTTTACTTTACCGGGCATTATTGATGACCCAGGCTCATTTTCTGGCAATGAAATTTCCCCTAAGCCACTTCTTGGCCCTGATCCAAGAAATCTGATATCATTAGCGATTTTAAAAATTGATGCAGCGACTGTTCTTATTGCTCCAGACAATTCTACAATTGCGTCATGCGCTGCTAAAGCTTCAAACTTATTAGGTGCCGTAAAAAATGGTAGATTAGTTATTTTTGAAATATTCTTAGCTACAGCGACGTCCCAACCCTTTTCGGTATTAAGTCCCGTGCCAACTGCAGTACCACCTTGTGCAAGGGCATAAATATTTTGTAGTCCATTTTCTATTCTCTTAATGCCCTGTGAAACTTGCTGAGTATATCCTGAAAATTCTTGTCCAAGGGTTAGTGGCGTCGCATCTTGTGTGTGGGTTCGTCCAATTTTGATTATGTGATTAAAAGTTTGAACCTTTTTATTTAAAGAGTCTTCAAGAATTCTTAAGTTTGGAATAAGTAAGTTATGTACAGTAACTGCTGCTGAGATATGCATTGCGGTAGGAAAAGTATCATTTGAGGACTGACCCATATTACAGTGGTCATTGGGGTGGATTGGATTTTTGCTTCCAATTTTACCCCCTAAAAGTTCAATTGCTCTATTTGCAATGACCTCATTGGCGTTCATGTTTGATTGCGTTCCTGATCCTGTTTGCCAAACAACAAGGGGAAAATGTTCATCTAATTTTCCATCAATTACTTCTTGAGCGGCAACTTGGATTGCATTTCCAAATTCAGATTTTAATTTTCCATTTTCCATATTAGTTTGCGCACAGGCTTTTTTAATTACTCCTAGTGCTCGAATTAAAGCTAATGGTTGCCTTTCCCAACCAATTGGAAAGTTTTTTATTGATCGTTGAGTTTGAGCTCCCCAATATTTATCAATAGGGACTTCTAATGGGCCAAAACTATCCGTTTCGGTGCGAGTCTGCGTCATCAAAGCTCTCCTTATTAGTTATATCAGATATAAGGTGGTATTTAATTAATAACAACAAAGCATCAATTAAAAATATTTTCTTATTTAAGTTTCAATTCTTATTTTTTAAAAGCAAATTACTTTCTAAAACTATCTAACGACACTATTTCTGCATCTTTTTTGTCGTTATTTTCTATTGTAACCATCTCTGCTTCAGTGGTTGTTTCAATTTGCTCCTCATTTTTAATATTCTCAAATTTTAGACCAAACTCTACTGATGGATCTACAAAGGATATTATTGATTGAAATGGTATGGTCATTTCTTCTAATTGATCTCCAAAATTGAGAATAATAGAAAAATTATCTTCAGCGACTTTTAAGCCATCAAACCAATTTTGAATTACAATAGTAATCTCGTCTGGATGTTTTTCTTTCAACCAATCTGCTAATTGTACGGCAGGGTGTTTAGTGTCAAACGTAATGTAAAAATGATGATCTCCTGGCAGCCCTTCAATTTCTATCTTTTTCAATACATTTTTAACTAATGTGCGCAAAGCATCTTGCATCATAATAGTATAGTTCAAAGTTTTTGACATCAGCGCCTCGGGAGGTTTAAAATAATTTTCATATCGTATTTTCTTTTAATTGTATAAAATAAATATATTATCTAATCTATATATTTTATTAAATTTGATAAATGGATTTTTGTATGATGAAAAATGAATTTACTTTTCTTGGGGTAAATATGGAGGGTATATCAGTAATTTATGGCATATGTCTCTTGACATGGGGTTTTCTTATCACCTTCATAAGTGATAGCACATCCATTACTTCATTAATTCCTTCAATGTTTGGTGTGCCGATATTAATTTTGTCAATATTAGCTATATGGGTTCCAGAGAGAAAAAAACTTTTAATGCATTTTGCTGTTTTATTTGGGCTATTGATATTTTTTGGTGGGCTAGACTTCTTTAGAGGATTTGGCTCTCCTGATGGACCTTTTGAAAACGTATGGGCTGGATCTTCAAAATTAATGATGCTCATTACTGGGTTAATATATTGCGTGCTATGTATATTGTCTTTTAGATTTGCCCGTAAAAATCGAACTCAGTCAAGTTAACATTTACTTATTCTGGAGGTGCTAATTGAAATAGCACCTCCAAACTTGTCTAAGTTAGTTTTGGCGCTCTAAGCATATAATAAATTATTGAAATAATGATAAAAATTAGTGATTGAATTGTAAATGGATTTGAAAATCCAAAGTCACCACCAACTATATAAAGTCCGCCAATTCCAAACATTGCCCAACCAACACAAAACGTGGTCATTATTTTCTCACAATTTCCAGTATCGGACAATCCCCGTAAGATCCAGTTCACATACGCTAATACTAGTAGGCTAACACCAATATTTTGTTGGTTGCCAAGAGCGATATCTGTGACTGTTGAAAGATCGACTCCCATTACCGAATTGTACGTATTAGGAGCAAATAAAAACCAAGCTCCAAATATTATTGCCACTATCGGAGTAAACATCATTAAATTTTTTTGAGTATCCATTTCTACCTCTTTTATATTTCAATATCTCACCATTAAATTAAAAATTGATATAATTTGTTTACGACGTTTTATAAAATATGTCATCTATTTTCGTTAGGTAAAGATCAGGTGCTATTAATGAGCGTAGGCTTCTGTTGCCAGGTGCCTACAAACCCCGCCAGACGCGGCTAGGCGACTGGGCTTAATTTTCGATTACTCGAACTGCTTAAGCAGCCAAAGCTCTCGGAGCACTATTGTCATTTGCAATTGTACTTGTTGAACCGATAACGGTGGTATCTCACCGAGCAAAAGCTAACACCTTTAAACGTCCGTCGATCCTATTTCGACCCCTTAGTCCTCAAATGAAGGAACCATGGTGGAGTCGCCGGGTACCGCCCCCGGGTCCGATCCGTGTATTACGAGCGCGTTTATCGCCATATTCTCCGAAGAGACACGACATCTATATTATTTTAATAATAAAAATACAATAAAATTCAATTTTTTTACCAATGCCCAATATTGTCCATTTCACTCCAGGGTTTTTCGCTTGCTAATGGCTCTCCAGCCTGAAGTAGCTCTATTGAGATATTGTCAGGGGATCTAACGAATGCCATACGGCCATCACGGGGTGGTCGATTAATCACAACGCCATTGTCTTGTAAAAATTTGCAAGTAGCATAGATATTTTCAACTTCATAAGCAATATGGCCAAAATGGCGGCTATCACTTGGTAACTCTTGATCGCCATCCCAATTGTAGGTGAGTTCTATAGGCGTCTCATGTTGATTGTCTGCAGCCATAAAAATGAGTGTAAATCGCCCTTGCTCGTTATCATAACGACGTGTTTCTTTAAGTCCTAATAATTTGTAAAATTGCAACGAAGCTTCCAAATTGGCCACTCTCACCATTGTATGTAAATACTTGATTTGCATTGTATCTCCAAAGTTATTTTAAGTTTGTACTTTTAAATTGTTAACAATTAATGGTCGTAAAGCTTTTAATTGTCAAAGAGATTAAACCATAGCATTATTTATTAATATACGCTATTTGTCAGCCGTAATTTTATTGGAAATTTTACCTAATGTTTTTGTCAGAATATGCCCCGATTAAGTTTATATTAAATCAAGATAATCCATGTGTTCTGTCCATAATTATTGATAGTACTGGTCCGAGTTATCGCGAAGTTGGTTCAATGATGGCGTTTTCTAGTGAAGGTGAGCGCTGTGGTTCATTATCCTCTGGATGTATTGAGGATGATTTATGGCTATCAGCAAAATCAAGTTTTGAGAAGGAATCTCCTGTTATTTCTAATTATGGGCTTGGATCTAATATATTTGATTTAAAGTTACCATGTGGTGGAGGTATTAAAATTCTTTCTGTACCTAATCCAGATAAGTCTATGCTTAATCAGATCATAAATGGGTTAGATAATAGATTGCCACGTGGGGTTTCAATAAATCTTTTGACGGGTTCTATTGAGGTTACTGATCTGATCCATAAGAAGTTGAAAGATAAGATATTTTGCTTCAATTTAATACCAGAAACAAAATTTATTGTCATGGGGGCTGGTGCCGAAACATACACATTTTGTTCATTGTCACTTGCTGCAGGGTTTGAGGTCAAATTACTTTCACCAGATATATCGTTAATAAATGATGTGGCTTTTGATCAATGCGATGTCTTTCACCTGTCTTCTTTTGATGATTTTCCCGATGTTCAAATTGACAAATGGACAGCTATTGTATTGTTTTTCCATGATCATGAATGGGAACCTCATCTCTTGAGAAAAATCCTTAAAAGTAACGCATTTTATATTGGAGCGCAGGGCAGTAAAGTAGCCCATTTGAATTTGTTAACACAGCTAAAAGAAATGGGAGCTACAAAATCAGAATTAGCTAGATTACAAGATAAAATAGGTTTAATTCCTTCTGCTAGGAACCCGAAAACATTAGCTATTTCGGTATTGGCAGACGTTGTAGATAAATCAATTAGTGCAAATATTTAAGGTATTAAACTTATTTATTTTTGATTAAGTGTAAAAGGAAGAAAACTTAGCTATATGATAATCTTCATCTCCAAATTCATGATCTATCATTATAAGCCTTTTGGCAAAGTGACCTAATTCATACTCCCAGGTCATGCCAATCCCACCATGAAGTTGAATAGATTCTTCAGCAACAAACTGTCCAACTCGCCCTATTGTCATTTTGCAGGCAGATAAAGCTTTTTCCCTTTCTTCACCAGATGCCTGCAATGCTGCGCTTGCGTTTATCACTGCTGATCTGGCTTGTTCAATTTCCAATAGCACTTGTGCTACCCGATGCTGAAGAGCTTGAAACTTACCCAATTGTAGACCAAATTGGCTTCTTGTTCGTAGATAATTGATTGTTAATTCTTTTATGTGTTCCATTATGCCCAAGGCTTCAGCAGATAACGCGAGTATTCCCTTACCCAATGCAGAGCTTAAAGCGGTTTCTCCGTCTATATCTAATTCTATAGCTTCGACTTGATCGAGTAATATTTCAGCGGCTCTTCCACCATCAACAGTTTGATAATCATTAACCTTAAGACCTTTAGCATTTGGATTGATCAAATATAATTTTAATCTCTGTCCATCTATTGCTGATACGAGTATATTATCGACACCATTTGCAAATTGCACCATTGATTTTACGCCTGATATTTTCTGATCTCTCACGTTTGTTAAAATATTTGCACTTTCATAGCCGGATTGTGTTTCAAAATGAGCGAATGCTATTCTTTTATTTCCAGAAATAATATCTTGAAGTAGGGAAGAGTGTTTTTTGGAAAAAGATAAAATATCTCCTGAAATTAAACTAATTAATAGAGGCTCTACGATTAGACCCTTTCCCAAAGCTTCAAATAACGATGCTATATCGAAACCGTCTCCTCCAAAGCCATTGAACTCCTCTGAAAACAGGGCGTAGGGAATACCTAACTCATGTATTTTTGCCCAGTTATCTGTTGAAAACCCAATTTCTGAATTAGCAGCCTTCACTCGATTTTCAATCGGATAATCTTTAGCTATAAATTTTGCTACTGTATCAGCAATTAGTCTCCGTTCTTCTGTTTGATCAAAATCCATAATTTAAGCTTTAAAGTCCTATAATCATTTTAGTTATAATATTTTTCTGAATTTCATTTGATCCACCGTATATCGATACCTTTCTGTTATTAAAGTAGGTACTGGACGCTGTATGCGCAAAAAATGGCCCTATGTCTTCACCGTTAAAGCCTTCTTCCAGAGCCTCAGGTCTGGAAATACGACCAAACCGACCAGCAGCACGACGTTGAAGGTGGTCTAACTCCTGACAAATTTCTGAACCAAGAATTTTGAGCATTGAGCTTTCGGCTCCAGGATCGCCCCCTTTTTCGGATTCTGATAAAACCCTTAAGTTTGTGGTCTCCATATTTAGCAAACTTATTTCCAGTCTCGCCAATCGAGCAGCGAATAACGGATCTTTTATTAATGGAAGTCCATTTCTAAACTCATTTTTTGCGATTACTTTTAGTTTTTCTAGCTTCTTTTTGGAGATTCCCACAGTTGCTATATTATTTCTTTCATGGCTGAGAAGGTATTTAGCGTAAGTCCAACCTTTATTTTCCTCACCTATTAAGTTTTCTGCTGGCACACGAACATCTGAAAACCAAACCTCATTAACTTCATGGCCACCATCTATTGTCTTTATTGGACGTACCTCAATTCCTGGTGAGTTCATGTCTATCATTAAAAATGATATTCCCTGTTGAGGCTTGCCTTCATTTGAGGTTCTTACAAGGTTAAAAATCATATTCGCATGTTGAGCTAATGTAGTCCAAGTTTTTTGACCGTTTACTAAGTATTGGTCGCCACATTTAACCGCAGATGTTTTTAATGATGCTAGGTCTGATCCTGAACCTGGTTCCGAATAACCCTGGCACCACCAGTCAGATCCATCTAGAATTCTGGGTAACCAATAATTGCACTGATCTTTTGTACCAAATTTCATCAAGACTGGTGCTAACATTCTTAGGCCAAATGGAACTGTTCGTGGTGCATTTGCAGCAGCTAGTTCATCTTCAAATATGAACTGTTCAACAACGCCCCAACCTGTACCATTATATTCTTTGGGCCAAGATGAAGCCAACCATCCCTTTTTGTTTAAAATATCATGCCAGTTTTGCATGTCTTCTTTTAATAAAGGCTTATTATTTTCAATTTTATCAGCTAATTTAGGTGGTATGGCAGAAGTTAGAAACTCTCTAACTTCTAGTCGAAATTTTTCTTGCTCTCTTGTGAAATTTACATCCATATTTTTTACTCAATTTAAGCTATCAAAATTTTTATTCTCTTTGATAAGTTTTTCAATTAACGGCGACAGTTTCCAAAAAATTGGATCTTCTTTCTCAAATTCTTTAATATCCTCTGCAAGCTTTTCCAAGCCATACATATCAGCATATTTTAGTGGCCCTCCCCGATATCTTGGAAAACCGTATCCATACAGTAATGTTACATCCACATCTGATGGCCTCAGCGCTATTCCTTCATGAACCACGTCTGCGGCTTCATTAATCATTGCAGCCATATAACGTCGCATAATTTCTTGTTCAGAAAATTGTTTTGGAATAATATTCTTTTTTGATCTCTCCGTTTCTATTATTTGTTTTAGATCTGGATTTTCAACACCAAACCTTATGCCGTCGGGATATTCATAGAATCCTTTTCCAGTTTTTTGTCCAAACCATCCGTTTTCACAAATGCGATCAGCAATGCTTACATATCTTCTTTTTGGGTCTCGACTAGATGCTCCAGCTTTTCGATTAGCCCAACCAATATCCAGCCCAGCCATATCAAACATTTGATATGGTCCCATAGGATATCCAAAATTCCTTACAGCAGTATCTACTTGTTCTGGCGTGGCGCCATCTTCTACTAAATATGCTGCAAGCTCTCCATAAATAGATAGTATCCTATTTCCTATAAAACCATGGCAATTCCCTGCTCTTACTGGAACTTTACGCATTTTCTTTGCTAGTAAGAAGCCAGTTGCAACCACATCATCATAAGGATTTGATGGAATCACAATCTCTAGTAACTTCATTATGTTTGCGGGAGAAAAGAAATGAAGTCCAATTACGTCGCGAGGTCGTTTGGTGGCAGAAGCAATTTCATCAATATCCAAGTAACTTGTATTTGATGCCAATACAGCACCTTGTCTAACAACATTGTCTAATTTTTTAAAAACAGCTTTTTTCACTTCCATTTCCTCAAAAACAGCTTCTATGACCATATCCACCTCAGCAATATTTTGAAAATCGGTTGTAGGAGTATATCGACCCATAATTTCTGCTTTACCACTTAAATCTAATCGCCCTTTTGAGATGTCTCGGTTTAAAACTTTCTCCACGTTCTGAATGCCCCTAGCTATACTGTCAGAGTCTTGTTCTACCATTGTGACCTGCATACCAGATTTTAAAGCAGCCAGGGTGATACCACTGCCCATTGTGCCACCACCAATAACTCCTAAATGTTCTAGCTGCCTTGGAGCTGCTCTACCGGCCTCAGGTACTTTGGAACTCTTCCTTTCTGCAAAAAATGCATGCACCAAACCCTCGCGCTGGGGTGTGTTTAAGCAATCTATAAACGCATCTCTTTCATATTTAAGCCCTTCAATTATGGAAGAGTTTAATGCTTTTTCGATACAATCGACAATTCTAAATGGTGAGTGCAGGCCGCCTGCTTTAGATTTCAATGCATTTCTTGCATTTTCAATTGCTTCTTTATTACTCTTTTTGTCTTGTAGCCCGTCTGTTCTTTCAGAAGTTTTGACAGCAGGTAATTTGTTTTGAATTATTGTGTTAGAATAACTCAAAGCCGAATCTAAAAGATTATCATTTGCAATCTTGTCAATGACACCAAGCTTGTGTGCTGCTGATGCTCTTATTGGTGTCCCTGATGTCATAAGTTCAATTGATGCTTTAGCTCCAGCGATTCTTGGAAATCTTTGTGTTCCACCTGCACCTGGTAAAAGGCCAAGATGAACTTCTGGAAGGCCTATTTTTGCTTCTTTCGTTGCAATTCTAAAATTGGCACCAAGAGCTATTTCCAAACCACCCCCTAATGCTGTTCCATGGATTGCAGCTATTACTGGTAATGTTTGATTTTCAATAAGATTTACTACTTCGGGTAAGCCTGGCTCTAGCAAGGGTCCACCAAATTCTGTAATATCTGCACCAGCGGGAAAAGTTCTTCCACCACCAATCAAAATTATTGCTTTCACATTTACATTATTATTCGCCTTATCAAGTGCGTCAACTATACCGCTGCGTACGGCATGACCCAAGGCATTTACAGGTGGATTGTTGAATGTGATTACTGCGGTATTTTCAACAACTTCAAAAGAAATTACGTTCGACATTATTTTTCCTTTAGTTTAATTCAAACAAGCCGGCGGCGCCCATGCCACCACCAATACACATCGAAACAACGCCCAATTTAATGTTGGTTCTTTTGCCTTCGTGTAACACATGACTAGCCATTCTAGCCCCGGACATCCCGTATGGATGGCCCACTGCAATAGCGCCTCCATTGGTATTATATTTTTCTGGATCTATTCCTAGTCGATCTCTGCAATAAAGACATTGTGAGGCAAAGGCTTCATTTAGCTCCCACATGTCAATATCTTCTATTGATAAGCCTTGTTTTCTTAACAGATCAGGTACTGCGAATACTGGCCCAATGCCCATTTCGTCTGGATCACAACCAGCAACAGCAATTCCTCGATAAACTCCTAATGGTTCCAATCCCTTTGATGCTGCCACTTTCTCGCTCATCAATACGAGAGCTGCTGCTCCATCTGAAAGTTGTGAAGCATTCCCTGCTGTAATGTACTTGCCTTGTTGAATGGATAGCCCATCGGCAAATACGGGCTGCAAACCAGCTAGGCTATCAATACTCGTGCTTGCTCTGAGGCCCTCATCGTTTTCGAGTCTCACTTCAACATCACTAATTTCTTTTGTTTCACGATCTTGAACTTTCTTTATCGTTGTTAGAGGAGCAATTTCGTTTGCCAACCTTCCAGTTGATTGTGCCAAAGCTGTTCTTCTATGACTTTCGCAAGCATAAATATCTTGTTGCTCTCTGGTAACACCGTATCTCTCCGCTACTACTTCTGCAGTTTCTAACATACTCATGTAAAGATCTGGGCGGTTTTTAATATTCCATGGATCTTTTGATCGAAAATTATTCATTTTATCATTTTGTACTAACGAAACGCTTTCCACACCACCAGCGATGCCAATATTAATCTCGCCGTTTTTTATTCTGCCTGCAATTGATGCAATCGTCATTAAACCACTTGAACATTGTCTATCTACTGACATACCTGGGACAGATGTAGGTAATCCAGCTCTAATCGCCGACTGCCTTGCTATATTTCCTCCCGTGCTTCCTTGCTGTAAGGCAGCACCGATGTGCACATCTTCAATTTCATCACCTTCAATTCTAGCACGTGTTATTGCTTGTTTAATTGCGTGCCCCATCAATTCTTGGGGTTGTGTATCATTAAATGCGCCTCGATAAGCTTTTGCGATTGGAGTTCGAGCTGTTGCGACGATAACTACATCATTTGACATTTTGTTTCCTTTATCCAAAAATTGCTAAGCCCAACCACTCAGCGTATAGTGCTGGTGTTGGCTCATTTTCAATTTCTATAGTTAATCCTAATTCTCTTAATATTTGAAGTTCTGATTTCCTTTTAACACTGTTCATTCTGAAGCGACCCCTAATTCGGGCACCAGTTTTTACAGGATTTAAAAATCTCACTTTGTTTAGTCCGTAGTTTATACTCATTACTTGACCAGGTTCTGGAGGAAAAGTGTCAATTGCAAATTTTGAAGCAAGAGACAGGCTTAAAAAACCATGAGCAATTGTTCCACCAAATGGTGTTTCTGTTTTTGCACGTTCTGCATCAATATGAATAAACTGAGGGTCCAAAGTGACATCGGCAAATTTGTCAATCATATTTTGATCGACTTTTACCCATGGGGAGGTTCCAACTTCTGAGCCAACTTGCCTTAACTGAGATTGGAAAACTGTTTCTACTCTGGACATGAACTATCTCCTCCTTACTTTTGAATAGCTGGGACACTTATTGAGTACAAACTTTTAGTTCGCTAACGTAGCGGTAATTTTATTTTCACAATTCTTGGGTTTCCTGTATTATAAGTTAAAATAAATGAAATGTGATTCCAAATGAAATTTGACAAAACCTTAAAGATTGCTCCCTCAATTCTAAGTGCTGATTTTGCAAATTTCGGTGCTGAGTGTAGAGCGATTGAAAAAGAAGGTGCAGATTTGGTTCACATTGATGTCATGGATGGGCATTTTGTTCCAAACATAACTTTTGGAGTCGAGACTTGTAAATCCATTAGGCCGCATATTAAAACCTTCATGGATGTTCATTTAATGATTTCCCCAGTTGACTCATTTATTGAAGGCTTTGCGGAAGCAGGCGCTGATATAATATCCGCTCATGTAGAAGCTACACCTCATATATTGCGTACAATGCAGACAATAAGAAGTCTTAAAGTGAAAGCAGGGGTTGCTTTAAATCCTGGAACCCCCGCAGATAGCATAGAAAATTTGCTAGATCATATCGATTTGATATGTGTAATGACCGTAAATCCTGGGTTTGGTGGGCAAAAATTTATTTATTCGCAAGTTGAAAAAGTAAAAAGATTGAAAACTATGATAGGGGATCGTCCAATTCACATAGAAATTGATGGTGGTATAACAGTTGATACCGCACCAATTATGGTAGCCGCTGGGGCTAATGTGCTTGTGGCAGGTTCGAGTGTTTTTAATGGTGGTTCTGTTGAAAATTCGAAAGTTTATGGTGAGAATATAAAGTTATTACGGCAATCTGTTCTAGATATTTAATGATGATTATTGAATATTTGTAACATGCTAAAATTATTAAATTTATTTTAATTATGAAAATTATATGATTGCTAAAAAAAAAGATATAGTTTTTCCAAGAATATCACCTTTAGGAGATAAAGGACTTTTAATTGAATTTGGTAATCATTTTGAAATCTCATCAAATAAAAAAGCCTTGGCATTAGATTTTTTAATAAATAATTCTTTACCAAAAGGTGTTCAAGAAACAACGCCAACTCTAATAAGCCTAATGGTGCGCTTTAATCCACTTGAAATAACGTATGGGCATTTAAAAGAAAAAATATTATTTTTTTTAGAAAAAGATTTGGAAACGCCAACCCATTTAGGAAGATCATTTGTAATACCTGCTGTTTACGGTGGGGATGATGGACCTGATTTAGAAGAAATCAGTGATTTAATGGGCCTTAGATCTGATCAAGTCGTTAGTAGCCATACAGAAAGTCAACAACAGGTAATGATGCTGGGCTTTGGGGCAGGGTGTAGTTATTGTGGCTTGCTACCTCAAGTTTGGAATATTCCACGTGGTGAAAAAGTTAAACCTTCTGTTCCAGGTGGTTCTCTTTTGATTGCATTGCGCCAAACTGTCTTTCCTGCAACGCCTATGCCTACAGGGTGGCGCAGGATTGGCACGTCTCCCTGTTTAACGTTTAATCTGAATAAAGAGCCCAAGTTTCTTTTGAATGCGGGTGATAGTATTCGTTTTGAACAGGTAAGCAAAAATAAAGCAAGATCAATTTCTGATGATATTTTGTGGGAAACTTTTGAAAAATGACTTTATTTGTAAAAAAAGTTTTTCCAGGTGCTTCAATTCAAGACAATGGGCGGCCAGGATTACAAAGATTTGGACTAACGGCTGGGGGCGCAGTTGATACACTAGCGTTAAATCTAGGCCGCTCACTTTTTGGAGACAAATCAAATACATCAGTAATCGAATTCTCTGGAGCAGGTGGTAAATTTATAGTTAAAAGGCCATCATTTTTCGCGTCAACAGGAGCAAATTCAACAATAAAATTAAATGGGGTATTAAAATTACAAGCGGAAGTATTCTCTGCGTCAGAGGACGACGAGATTGAAGTAAGTTCAATTTCCACTGGATTTTATAGTTATTTACATGTTGCGGGAGGTTTTTTGACAGCAGTTCATTTTGGTTCACGGAGTGGGAATATTCGTGCAGGTTTGGGAACTATTTTAAAAACGGGTGATTATTTGCCTTATGCATCTCCGGTAAATGTCAAAATATCTGCGATAAAGATGCGGAATTATACAAACTGCAATAAAATCCGACTAATTTCTGGACCCCAAACGCGCTTGTTTTCAAAAAAGATATTTGATAATTTTTTAAAAACAGAATTCACAATTACAAGTTCGAGGGATCGAATGGGTATTAGGCTAGGCCATCAAGGTAAAAAGTTTGATACTAAAAGTGGATTAAACGTATTGTCTGAGGCAATAGAAATAGGTGATATTCAAATTGATGGTCAAGGTGTCCCCACGATTTTGTTAAATGATAGACAACCTACTGGGGGATATCCAAGAATCGCAACTGTAATTTCTGCAGATCTTCATAAAGTTGCGCAAATTGGAGTTAACTCGACATTTAAATTTACTTTAGTGTCTTTGAATGAGGCAATAAAAGCCTTAAAAGATTTTACTGATGAGTTAAGTGATTTAGAAAACGAAGTTTTCAATTTAACGAGGGATCCAAGCGATATTGATAACTTATTGAGTTATGGATTGATAGATGGAGCGATTAGGGGAGATGAGTATGAAGAAAGTTGACTTAAATGCAGATTTAGGTGAGAGCTATGGTCCCTACACGATAGGTAATGATTTTGAAATTCTAAATATAGTTACTTCAGCTAACATTGCTTGTGGCTTTCATGCTGGTGATCCTGAAATAATGGCAAATACTGTTAAAATATGTAAAGAAAAAGATGTATCAATTGGAGCCCATCCTGGGTTTGATGATTTAAAAGGTTTTGGCAGAAGGAGATTTGAGTTTAACTCAGACGATGAGCTTAGGTATCTTATTTTGTATCAGATTGGCGCTCTTAAATCGATAGTGAAATCAGAAAATGGTTTACTAAAACACGTCAAATTACATGGTGCTCTGAATAACATGGCCTGTGAAGATATAAACATATCTAGAGTTTTTACAAAGGCAGTTAGAGATCTCGATGAAACTTTGCCAGTTTTTGTTGTTGCAGAAACCCAATTACAAAAAGCTGCTGTTGAATTGTCCCATCCATTTAAGTGCGAGATATTTGCAGATCGAGCGTATACTGACGAAGGTCAATTACTTTCACGAAAATTAGATGGAGCTATAATTCATAATCCAATAACAGCTGCTGACAATATCTTGAGGACAATTGATGAGGGGGCATTGACGTCTATAAACGGAGTTAAAATACCTGTGGAGGTAGACACTATATGTGTCCATGGAGATAATCCGGACGCCGTAAAGCTGGCTGAAACTGTGAGAGCACGCCTAGAAAATTCAGGTATAAAAGTAACTTCAAGCTAAAGGTCAAAAGATAACTTAAACAAAAGATTTGTCAGCTTTCAGTTATCTCTTCTTCTGTTGTATCTTCAACTTTTTCTTTATTATCTGACTCTGTTAGCTCTTCAAGCTCCTCCAAAGCCGCAGCTCCCATATCGTCAAACAACTCAGCTATTTCAAATTCTGCATCAGCTTCTGCCTGCGCTGCTAAATCTTGAATTGATTTCCCATCAGCTTGTAGCGCAGCCTCATCCTCTGATCTTGCTACATTCAATGCTATATTACATTGTGTTTCAGGGTGCAGAGAAACTAAAATTGTATGTAAGCCAAGCTCTTTTATGGGCTTATCAATGATAATTTGTTTTTTATCAATTGAAAATCCCTCTGAGATTGCAGCCTCGGCAGCATCTCGATTAGTAACAGAGCCGTAAAGTGAGCCTGTATCAGATGCAGAGCGAATAATAATAAATTGTTTTCCGTCTAATTTGTTTGCTACAGAATCTGCTTCTGATTTCGCTTCTAAATTTCGAGCTTCCATATGTGATTTTTGGGTTTCAAACACTTTAATATTCGCTTCTGTGGCGCGCATAGCCTTTTTTAGAGGCAAGAGATAATTTCTAGCATAGCCTTGCTTTACTGTAACGACGTCTCCCATTTGACCCAACTTCGCCACTCTTTCCATCAGTATTACTTGCATAGTATTTTCCCCTTATTTGACTGCGTAAGGCAATAAAGCGAGATAGCGTGCCCGTTTAATAGCTTTAGCTAATTCACGCTGTTTCTTTTGAGAAACTGCAGTTATTCTGCTTGGTACGATCTTTCCTCTTTCTGATACATACCGCTGCAATAATTTTATATCCTTATAATCAATTTTAGGAGCACGATCGCCAGAAAATGGGCAAGTTTTTCTTCGTCTGAAAAAGGGTTTGTTAGCTACATTCATTTATTCGTCCCCCGATTTACTTTTACTATCATCTACTGGTGTGCTCTCAGGTTTATCTTCTCGATGGCGCTGTTTTGATCCCATCATTACTGATGGGCCTTCTTCATGTGTTTTAACTTTAATGGTCATCACACGCATCACATCCTCGTGAAGACGCATTAAACGTTCCATTTCTTGTACTGCAGAAGCTGATGCTTCTGATTTGATGAATGCATAGTGGCCTTTTCGATTTTTGTTAACCTTGTAAGCCATAGTTTTTAAACCCCAATATTCGGTATCTAAAACATTTCCATCGTTTTCTGCTAATACTTTTGAGAAGTGTTCTACTAAACCCTCTGCTTGCATATTTGACAAATCTTGTCTTGCAATCATTACATGCTCATATTTCGGCATGGTATATCCTTTTTTTAAGTGCTTCAAAACATGGTATTCATCGTCCGCTACCATATACGAGTGGCACCGCCATAAATATTTGCGGAATAGGGCGGTCGATAGTTTCTTTTATAAATAATTGCAAGATAAATTTCAAAATAGTTAAAAATATATGTTTACACATTTTTAACAAGTAAAAGGAAATATTTATATGATTATAATTTTGTCTGGTGTAGACCAAACGAGCCCAGGTTGTTAGAGAAGTTTAAATTTAAGAGGAGGTGACATTGAACAGAGCATATGTATTTCCAGGTCAGGGTGCACAAGTAGTTGGTATGGGACAAGCCTTAGCTGAGGCCTATCCTGAGGCGCGGCTCGTATTTGAAGAAGTAGATGAAGCATTGAGTTTTAGTTTATCAAAAATAATTTGGGCAGGGGAAATAGAGGAACTCACCTTAACAGAAAATGCACAACCGGCTTTAATGGCCACTTCGATTGCAGCGTTTCGGGCGATGGAGACGGAAGGTGTGATTTCTGATAAAGTTAAATTCTTTGCTGGTCATTCTTTAGGTGAATATTCTGCGTTGTGTGCTTCGGGAGCTCTCGAATTAGGAGATACGGCCCGGCTACTGCAATTGAGGGGAAAATCTATGCAAAAGGCAGCTCCATCTGGCGAAGGTGCAATGGCTGCTATTCTGGGTTTAGATTTAAAGTTAGTTGAACAAATAGCTCATGATGCTGCTCAATCACAAATATGTCAGGCTGCAAATGATAATGATCCTAATCAGGTTGTTATTTCAGGAAATGTGGCGGCTGTAGAACGGGCAATAATAATCGCAAAGGAAAAAGGAGCAAAAAGAGCAATTCTACTGCCTGTATCTGCTCCATTTCATTGTGAATTGATGAGGCCAGCATCAGAAACAATGAGAAAAGCTTTTGAAGATATAAATTTTAAACAGCCATCTGCTCCCGTAATTGCAAACTATACAGCACTACCTGAAATTGATCCGGAACAATTTAAAACGTTGCTTATAAACCAGATCACAGGCAGAGTGCGATGGCGAGAGAGTGTAACTTATATGGCGCAAAATGGCATAAGTGAAATCATTGAAATTGGTTCTGGAAAAGCTCTATCTGGAATGATCAGAAGAATTGATCGGGACATCAATTGCCACAATATAGGATCCCCAGAGGATTTAAATAAATTTTTATTAACTGATAATGAAGGATAACCAATGTTTGATGCTGAAAATAAAAATGCGCTGATTACGGGTGCTTCAGGCGGTATTGGAAGAGAGATAGCTGTTTGGTTACATAAAGCAGGTGCTAATATTGTTATTTCTGGAACTCGTTTAGAACCTTTGACTGAGCTAAAATCTGAATTGGGTGCTAATGTTCACATTGTGTTATGTGATCTATTCGATGTTGAAGCTGTTAAGTCACTCCCAAAAAAAGCAATTGAAATACTTGGAAGCATTGATGTCCTCGTTAACAACGCTGGTATTACTCGCGATAATTTATTCATGAGAATGTCGGATGAGGATTGGAATGATGTGATAAATGTGAATTTGTCCGCTACGATGCTGTTGTGTAAAGGCGCTGTAAGAGGAATGATGAAGTCTCGTTGGGGTCGCATCATAAATATCACATCGGTGGTTGGTGTAACTGGTAATCCTGGTCAAGCAAATTATGTAGCGGCTAAGGCTGGTATGATTGGAATGTCAAAATCTCTTGCTTTAGAGGTCGCGAGTAGGGGCATCACAGTTAATTGCGTAGCTCCAGGTTTCATTACTTCACCTATGACCAAGGAATTAAACGAAAAGCAAAAGGAAGCAATTATGTCTTCAATACCATGTAACAAAATGGGTCAAAGTAGGGACGTTGCATCAGCTGTGCTTTATTTAGCTTCAGAAGAAGCTTCATATGTAACCGGTCAAACGTTGCATGTGAATGGTGGTTTAGCGATGATATAATTTTAATATTGTATAAACGAAAACGTTTGCCATTTCCAAACTTTATGTTATAGGCGCCTATATTAACAAAAATTAACCAAATAGCTTTATATTTAATTATGATATTTAGTTATATTGGAGGCTCCGGAATATCTGGAAAATTGAGAGGATTTTATAATGAGCGACATAGCAGATCGAGTAAAAAAGATAGTAGTTGAACATTTAGACGCTGAGGAAGATAAAGTCGTAGAGAGTGCATCTTTCATAGATGATCTTGGCGCGGACAGTTTAGATACTGTTGAGTTAGTCATGGCTTTTGAAGAAGAGTTTGGGATAGAGATACCCGACGATGCCGCTGAAACAATCCAAACATTTGGTGATGCAGTTAAGTTTATAACCGAAGCAGTTTGATAAACTGCTAATAATGAAGCTAGGCGCCTTTGACGGCGCCTTTTTTTGTTAAATTTGTCGAAACTTAGGGCGAAATAAAAAAAGTATGAAATTGCTATATGTTTTGATTTGATTATAATTACCACTAAGATAATCAGATTATAGGAAGGTTATAAAATGCGCAGGGTTGTTGTTACCGGGTTGGGTATGGTTACTCCATTAGCTTGTGGTGTTGAAGAAACCTGGTCTAGAATTTTAGACAGTCAGTCAGCAGCTGATACCATCAAAAAATTTGATGCTTCTCATTTGGCGACAAACTATGCTTGTGAGATTCCTCGAGGGGATGGTTCTGATGGTACTTTTAACCCAGATCAATGGATGGAACCAAAAGATCAAAGAAAAGTTGATGATTTTATTCTTTACGGGGTAGCTGCCGCAGAGCAAGCGTTAATTGATTCAAAGTGGGTGCCAAAAAATGAAGAAGAGTCCTTGCGCTCTGGCGTAATGATTGGATCTGGAATTGGTGGTTTAACTTCAATTGCCGAAACTGCTATAATTCTTAAGGAGCGAGGTCCCAGACGAGTATCTCCCTTTTTTATCCCCAGTGCTTTGATAAATTTAGTAAGTGGGCAAGTCTCAATTAAATTTGGACTTAAAGGTCCAAATCACTCTGTAGTAACTGCATGTTCAACGGGAGCCCATGCAATTGGAGATGCCGCACGTTTGATTATGTTAGATGATGCCGATGTGATGGTCGCTGGTGGTGCAGAGGCTCCAATTTCAGAGATTGGTATTGCTGGGTTTAATGCATGCAAAGCTTTATCCACAAAAAAGAATGACAACCCACAAGAAGCTTCAAGACCTTATGATATTGACCGAGATGGATTTGTTATGGGTGAGGGCGCAGGTGTTGTAGTTTTGGAAGAATTAGAACATGCAAAAAAGCGAGGTGCGTATATTTATGGGGAGATTTTGGGTTACGGATTGTCAGGTGATGCTTATCATATTACTGCCCCATCTGAGGATGGTGATGGAGGATTTAGATCCATGCAAGCTGCCATAAAACGCGCCAACCTAAATCCAAGTGATATTGATTACATAAACTCACATGGCACATCCACAATGGCTGACGTTATTGAATTAGCGGCTGTTGAAAGGTTATTTGGAGATGCTTCTTCCTCACTGACGATGTCATCAACAAAGTCCGCTGTTGGCCATTTGCTTGGTGCTGCTGGTGCGATTGAAGCAATTTTTTGTATTCTTGCTATGCGAGACCAAATAGCTCCTCCGACGCTAAATTTGGATACACCTGCAGTGGAAACATTGATTGATCTTGCTCCGAAGGTTTCTGTAAAACGAGAGATAAATGTTACTATGTCAAATTCTTTTGGTTTTGGTGGAACGAATGCATCAATTGTTATGGGGAAATGTGAAGCTTAGGCCATGTTAAAATATGCTCTACCAAACTTTCTGAGCTTTATTTTAATTTTCTTCATTATCTGCAGTTCTATAATTTTATGGGGTAAATTTAAATTTGAAGAGCCTCAGAATTTGCAATTACATAATACCTTTATTGTAAATCCTGGTGATAGTTTTGATGTTATAAGCCAAAATTTGCATGATAAACGGATAATAAAAAATCAATATATATTTAAAATAGGTGTTGTCCTCACTAAAAATCAGAAAAAACTCAAGTATGGGGAATATGAATTTCCCAAAACTGCCTCCATGAGTGAAATAGCAAATATTATTGCGAATGGTGAAACAAAATTACACAAACTAGTTATCCCAGAAGGTTTTTCAAACTGGCAGATTATTGAACGTTTAAATGCTCAAGAATTGTTGGTAGGGGATATTACGGCTGAGCCAATGGAAGGAACCTTAGCACCCCAAACGTACTTATTTTCACGTGGTGAAAAGCGCTCTGCACTTCTCTCTAGAATGCTAAAAAATCAAGAAATGATTTTAGAAAAAGAATGGCTTAGCAGGGCAGAGGGACTACCTCTCAAAAATATATCAGAACTGCTCATCCTTGCCTCAATTATTGAGGAAGAAGCAAGCATAGCTGACGAAAGGGAAATAATAGCGTCTGTGTTCATAAATAGATTAGAAAAAAAAATGAAGTTACAAACTGATCCTACTGTTATTTATGGAATAACAAGAGGAAAATACAAATTGGGACGAGGCTTGCTTTTAAGTGAACTCAAAAAATTCTCTCCCTGGAATACTTATAAAATTGATGGGCTTCCTCCAACTCCTATATCCAATCCTGGTTTGGCATCTATAAAGGCTGCTACAAATCCTTCAAAAACGGACTTTCTGTACTTTGTTTCAAATGGAAAGGGCGGTCACGTATTCGCTAAGTCATATGAGAAACATCTTAAGAATGTTACAAAATGGCGTAAAATAGAGAAACAACTTAAAAGTACAGTTGAACATTAGAATAATTGCAGGCTAATTTTTATTTAACAATCTAAAAAATAACTGTAGAACTAACAATTAATTCGTTTTCGAAATCTAGTATGATATAAAAAAAATTTAAACAGAAGTTGGCCATTGATGCTTAATATAAGACCAATTGGATATATTGTTGGCATATTAGTTGTTATTTTGGGCGTTTCTATGATTCTTCCGCTGTTAATAGATATCTACTTCAAGGATGAGCATTGGAAAATCTTTGGGTATTCTTCCTTCATTACAATTACTTCTGGAGCATTATTGATTTTTAGTTGCTCAAACAGTTTTCCAACTAATTTTTCGATCCAACAGACATTTTTATTAACCGTTTCAATTTGGTTGATATTGCCAATTTTTGGTTCAATTCCATTTATAATAGGTTGGTCTAATGCTAGTTTTGTTGATGGCTTTTTTGAATCTATGTCTGGCTTAACAACTACTGGTGCAACTGTTTTTAGTGTTCTTGAAACTTTTCCTGAAGGCCTATTATTTTGGCGTGGGTTACTTCAATGGTTTGGAGGTATCGGAATAATTGTTGTTGCTGTAATTTTTTTACCTCTTTTAAGAGTGGGTGGAATGCAGATTTTTCAATTAGATAGTTTCAATAATTTTGGACAAGCGTTGCCAAAAGCAAGGGAAATAGCTCAATCAGTTTTTTTTGTATATCTAGGCTTAACAGTTTTTGCAGTATTGGCGTATCTTGCCTCAGGTCTGAGATTGTTTGATGCTGTTGTTCATTCGATGACAACAATATCAACTGGGGGATTTAGCAATTATGATGATTCATTTGCGCATTTTCCAATATCAACTGAGTATTTATGCGTCTTTTTTATGATAGCTTCATCGTTGCCATTTATTAGGTACGTTCAACTTACAAGTGGGAATTTTAAAGCAACATTTTTTGATTCCCAAGTACGTTCATTTTTAATAATTTTAATATCAATCACTGTCATACTATTTTCATGGCTAATGTTTCAGCAGACACATTCAATTGAATATGCTTTGCGAAAAACCTTGTTTAATGGGGTGTCTATTCTTACAGGCACGGGTTACTCGAGCGACAATTATATGCTTTGGGGAAGCTTCCCTATTTCAATATTTTTTGTAATCGGATTAATTGGTGGTTGTGCTGGTTCTACAACATGTTCAATAAAAGTTTTTAGATTTCAAATCCTTTTTTCTGCTATTGGTTCTCAAATTAAACAGATGCATTTTCCATCAGCTGTTGTCGCAACACGGTATGAAGGCAAAAGAGTCTCAGTTGATATTGTTTCATCTGTGATTGCATTTTTTATATTATTTTTTGCGTCTTTGTTTTTGATCGCTTTAGCTCTATCTGCTACCGGATTGGATTTTGTGACAGCTATATCTGGCGCTGTTAGTACGTTGGCCAATATTGGGCCAGGGCTAGGTGAAAGAATCGGTCCAATTGGAAATTATGCTGAATTAAATAATGTAGCTAAATTAATTTTGATTTTTTCAATGTTTGTGGGCCGCTTAGAGCTAATGGTAGTCTATGTTCTTTTTACTTTAACTTTTTGGCGAGGATAAAAAATGGAAAAACCGCTTGGTGCACAAATTTCCCATGCATTAAAGGAAAGAGGTGTAAAAGTTATCTTCGGAATACCGGGGGTTCATAATATTGAGTTATATCGTGGAATTGAAGAGGCTGGCTTAGAGCATATTTTAACACGTCATGAGCAAGGGGCAGGCTTTATGGCAGATGGTTATGCGAGAGCCACAGGTGAACCTGGCGTAGCATTTGTTATAACTGGACCTGGTTTGTGTAACATAATGACTCCAATGGGTCAGGCCTATTCGGATAGTATCCCAATGCTTGTTATTTCGAGTTGTTTAAATCCTGAAGATCTGAAAAGTGAGCGAGGAAGATTACATGAAATGAAAGATCAGGAAGCTGCAGCTGGTACTGTTTGCGATTGGTCAAAGACAGCCTTGGACGCTGAAAGCGCTTATGAACTGATTGATAGGGCTTTTTTCGAATTTGAATCTTCACGAGCCCGGCCTAAACATATTCAAGTTCCAATCTCTACGTTGGGTAGCTATGCAAAGCCCAGTAAAAAACTAACAAGGGTATGCGAAAACCAAATAGACCAACCTCATTTACACGCAAAAGTTGCAAAAGAGTTGGAGGCTGCACGCCGATTGATTGTTATAGTTGGTGGTGGCTGTATTAAGGCCTCAGAAGAAATAAGAGACTTGATTGATAAAACAGGAGCTGCATCTTTTTCGACTTATGCTGGACGAGGCGTGATTGATGAAAAAAGTAAGCTATATTTTGGTGCAACTTTAGCCAGATCTGAAAGTGTCGATGTTTTTGAGAAAGCTGATCTTGTTTTAGCTATCGGCACAACTTTATCCGAAGTTGACCTGTGGAGAGATGAGGTTGGTCATAAATGCAGATTAATCAGGGTTGATATAGATCCGAGTCAATTGGGTGATCAACATAAGTCAGATTTGAAAATAATGGCTGATGCAAAAACTTTTATAAGCGGTATTAATAATAATCTTAAAACTGATAAAATTTTGAGCGATTGGACAGCCACATACGTGACTGAAAGAAAATTTGTTTTTCGAAAACAAGTTAATGCTGAGCGTCCCGGAATAGTCCCAGTTGTTGATACGTTATTTAGTACTCTGAATTCCGATACAATTATTTATTCTGACATGACCCAATTTGCATATGTTGCTAAAGAAATTTACCCCATGGAAAGGCCGTCAAAATGGCACCATCCATTTGGGTTTGGGACATTAGGTTATGCCTTACCAGCAGCAATTGGTGGCAAAATTGGTAAGCCTAACAAGCCTGTCGTTGCGATTATGGGTGATTATGGATTTCATTATACGATGCAAGAGCTGGGGGTTGCGGTAGAGCTTAAGCTAGGCATACCTATAATAATTTGGGATAATGAAAAGCTAAAAGAAATTGAGGATTCAATGATTGGTTCTCAAATAGCGCCTCAGGCGGTGGTGGCTAAGAACCCAGATTTCTGTAAATTAGCGGATGCTTTTGGTGCACACTCATGCCGCCCTAACTCGCTTACAGAATTCAAAAACGCACTAAGGCGAGCTTTGAGCGCAGATCTACCAACGATCATTCATGTGAGTTCCGATATTGCAACAGGTAAAGCTTTGGACGAGAGTTAGTTTTTGTATACTTACTATTTCTAGGTTCTCATAAATTTTTAAATTTAATCAAATTATTTTAAAAAACTTAATTAAGTACTAGCAATTGACCCGAGTCTACTGGTTGAGTATTGGTTTATTTAAATAATTTTACGTTGGGATAAATCAAATGGGTGTTGATAAATTAAAGAAACCGCGCTCGTTTCAAGAAATCATTATGCGATTAAACCAATATTGGTCTGACAAAGGTTGCGCTATTTTGCAACCTTACGATATGGAAGTTGGGGCTGGAACTTTTCATCCTGCAACCACGCTTAGAGCGCTCGGTCCAAAGCCTTGGTCTGTGGCTTATGTTCAAGCTTGTCGTCGACCAACAGATGGTAGATATGGTGAGAATCCAAATAGACTACAACATTATTATCAATATCAAGTTTTGATCAAACCTAGTCCAAGTGATTTACAAGATTTGTACCTTGGTTCTTTAAATGCGATTGGTATAGATTTGAAAATTCATGACTTAAGATTTGTTGAAGACGATTGGGAGAGTCCCACCTTAGGAGCCTGGGGGCTGGGTTGGGAGGTTTGGTGTGATGGTATGGAGGTATCTCAATTTACTTATTTCCAACAAATTGGTGGTCACGATTGTAAGCCAGTATCGGGTGAATTAACTTATGGATTAGAGCGACTGGCGATGTACGTATTGGGAATAGATCATGTTATGCAAATGCCATATAACGACCCAGAAGCGTCAATAAATTTAAAATATGGTGATATTTTTTACCAAACAGAGCAGGAATATTCTCGCTGGAATTTTGACATTGCTGATACGCAAATATTGCTTCAGAACTTTTTAGACGCTGAGAAACAGTGTGAAAAAATCTTATCAGAACCTGAGTTAGACCCACGGTCAGGTTCAAAAATAATAATGGTTCACCCTGCATATGATCAGTGTATTAAAGCCTCTCATTTTTTTAATCTACTTGACGCTCGAGGAGTAATATCTGTCACGGAAAGGCAGGCTTACATTGCTCGAGTGCGCAAATTAACCAAATATTGTGCAGATGCTTTTTTACTTACTGAAGCCGGTGGTGGTTTAGAATGAGTGGTAATGTGTTTGTAGTTTTATTGCTTAGTTTTTCCTTTTTGTTTGGTCTTACCCTTTGGTATTTTCAGAATTATGCATATTATCAAAAGAACCAACTATCCGAGTTGAGTGTAACATTGGCTCTAAATGAGGGAATTGAGTTAGTAAAACTCAATAATGTTCAGAGCATTAACTCTAAAACGTCTCCGTTAAAGTTTCGGAGCTGTTTTGAATTAAAACATGATTTTCTAAAATCAGTAGAAAAGTACTCTTCTTATGCTGATGCAACTCCCCTAAGGGCTCCTGGTTGGTTTAAATGCTTCGATGTAAAAAGCTTAACAGCTGATCTAAAATCTGGTTTTGCTAAGTCATATTTGTCTATCGCTAATATAGAATATGGCATTGATCGAGTTATTGCGGTTTATCCTAATGGAACTGCATATTCTTGGCATCAAATTAATGAATGTGGTTCTGCTTCATTTGCTGGTGATGCACTGCCAGAAAATTGTCCCAAACAAGAAAGTGATTGAAGTTTATTATGCCTAACATTTTGCTTGAGTTATTTTCAGAAGAGATGCCGGCTGACATACAGGTGTCAGCTTCCAAAAACCTTAAAAAGCTTATTACTGATAAGTTTGCTGAATCTGGCTTGCTATTTTCTGGTGCCACAAGTTTTTCTACTGCTCAAAGGTTATGTATTGTTATTGATGGACTTCCATCTAATTCTGAAGCGAAAACTGAAATGAGACGAGGCCCAAAAATTGATGCTCCACAAAAAGCAATAGATGGTTTTGTAAAAAGTTTAGGCATAAAGACAGACGAGTTGGAGATAAAAGAGGATAAAAAAGGAAAGTATTACTTCGCCAAGCTAATCAAGCCAGCTGTTGAAACCAGGTATATTGCATCTAGGGTAATAGAAAGCGCGATATTTGGCCTGTCTTGGCCCAAGTCAATGAGATGGGGCGAAAGCAAACTACGTTGGGTGAGGCCACTTAAAAGCATCTTATGTATTTTAAGTGATGAAAATGGAGTTGAAACCATTCCAATTGATATTGATGGTATAATTTCCTCAAACACAACAAGAGGCCATCGGTTTATGTCACCTTCTGAATTCACAGTAAATTCATTTGAAGAATATGAAAAAATCCTCAGAAAAAACTTCACTATTTTAGATCCTCAAGAAAGGCGAGAAATTATTTTTTCTGACTCAAATAACTTAGCATTTTCGCAAGGCTTAGAAGTGGTGAATGACAGTGAATTACTTGAAGAAGTATGTGGTTTGGCTGAGTGGCCTGTGGTTTTGATGGGCAGTGTTGCAAAGAAATATCAAACTTTACCAAATGAGATTTTGCAAACCTCTATGAAAAAGCACCAAAAGTTTTTTTCTGTTAAAAATATAAAAACCAATAAAATTGAAAAATTTATAACAGTTGCTAATATTGAGGCCCCTGATGCTGGTGAAATTATTATTAAGGGTAATCAAAAAGTACTTGAGGCAAGATTAGCTGATGGTGAATTCTTTTTTCAAAATGATCTAAGAATTGCAAAAAAAGGGGGTAAAGCCTGGCTAGAAAATTTGGAGCGTGTTATATTTCATAATAAGTTAGGATCTCAGGCAGATCGGATTGAAAGGATTGAAGGATTCGCAGTACAAGTTGGTACTTATTTTAATCTGACAAAAACTAAAGTGGTCAAAACGGTAAGGTTTTTAAAAGCTGATCTAAGTTCTCAAATGGTTTATGAATTCCCAGAACTTCAAGGTGTAATGGGGAGTTACTATGCTAAAGCTGCTGGATATGACGAAGAAATTTCCTTAGCAATATTGGAGCATTATCAACCTCTGGGACCTTCAGACCAAGTTCCGGTAAGTCCGCTTTCGATCGTTGTAGCTTTATCAGAAAAACTTGAATTAATTTCCAGTTTCTGGGCAATAAATGAGAAACCAACGGGCTCAAAAGATCCGTTTGCATTGCGGCGAGCAGGAATTGGTATCATTAGATTAATCTTAGAAAGTGGATTAAGAATTAATTTATCAAAATTATTTACGTCTGATGTGGTTGGCCAAAAAATACCTGTTAATGATATTCTTCTTTTTTTACATGAAAGGTTGAAATTTTTTCTAATAGACCAAGGCGTTCGATATGATAGTATTGACGCTTGCTTGGCGAGTCCCGAAAATGATGATTTTTTAACCTTAGTAAAAAGAATTAAAGCACTAGATTCTTTTTTAAAAACCAAAAGTGGATTAGATTTATTAAGTGGTTTTAAGAGAGCTAATAATATTTTGTCAGCAGAAGAGAAAAAGGATGGGGTTCGATATGAGTTAGATCCTGATCTTAAGTTTATGAAGGAACACTATGAGCAGCTCTTGTTCCAATCTTTAAATAAGGTAAAAATAAAAATTAAAGAGGCCATGTCAGAAGAGAATTTTACTGATGCAATGTCGAATATGGCAGAGCTTCGAGGCCCGATTGATCAGTTTTTTAAAGAAGTTACTGTCAATGATGAAAATCAAGTGATACGAAGAAACCGCCTGTGTCTGCTCAATAGTATAAAAGAGGTATGCTGTGCCGTAGCAGAATTGAGTCGAATTCAAGAAAGCAACTAAAAAGTATGGTTAAAAATATACAATAATGGAGCCAATAATGGGTCGATTGGTTAAAGACTATATGCATTTAAAATCTTCTTCAGATGTGCATCGTAGTATCTATGGTGCGCGAGCTCGAAGATTATTCTTGTTAAAATCTATGAATATGCCTGTTCCGCGGGTGATTTTACTTTCTATTAATACCGTTAGAAAAATTCAAGCTGAAAACAAATTAGATATCGAGGGTATTTTAGAAAATTTTAAGGAAGAGGATATTTTTTCAGTTAGGGCAAGTCCTGAGCACTGGGATTGGGGTGGACCTCCTTCTATTTTAAATATTGGATTAAACAATAAAAAATATAATGAGATTAAAAAAAAGTTAAACATTAATTTAGCAAGTAAATTATACTTACGGTTTATATTATCGTATTCAATTGATGTAATGAGATTAGATGAAGAGCTCTTCGATCCGGTTGTAAATAAAACAATTTCTGAATCCTCAATAAAAGAAGCTTTGGCAATTTATGCCGAAGAGATGTCTGAACCTTTTCCACAAAATGCAAAGCAACAATTAGAGCAAGTCTTAAATTCTATGATAAGGGCTTGGAATGGGACAACTGCTCGCTTGTTGAGACAGGTGCAAAATGCACCAGAGGATGCTGGATTCGGTCTTATAATTCAACGCATGGTATTAGGATTTGGAAAAACTGAAAGTGGCTCTGGTGTAGCACAATTTGTAAGTCCACTGGATGGCTCCAAGAAAGTTACTGGTCGTTATTTGAGTCAGTCCCAGGGTAAAGAATCTCTTGAGATAGAAAACTCTCTTTTTCTAACAAAGGATAAACGAGGCAAATCATTAGAAGAACATATGCCAAAGATTTTCTCTGAATTGTGTAGACTTGGTGAAGAAGCTAGATTTAAAACTAGAGATGAGCTTGAGCTTGATTTTACTATTGAAAATGAGAAGCTCTGGTTACTTGATGCTGCGCCTGCGCGGCGTTCAGCAAGAGCAGCGATAAAAATAGTTATAGATTTGGTTTCTGACGGGGTGTACGGCCAAAGAGAAGCGGTTAAAAGAGTTGAACCCAAAACAATTACTGAATTGTTACATTCACAGCTGTCCCCATTAGCGGTACGTGATGTTATTGGCACAGGTATTGCGGCTAGCCCTGGAGCTGCAACTGGGAAAATTGTGTTTTCATCTTCAATGGCGCAAAGTCTTGCTCTTCAAGATATCCCAACGGTTTTAGTGAGAGTGGAAACTGGACCGGAGGATATTAGAGGAATGCATTTTACAAAAGGGGTGTTAACTGAACGCGGTGGTATGACAAGTCATGCTGGTGTTACTGCAAGAGGTTTAGGTTTGCCCTGTATTGTTGGAGCAAATAGCCTAAAGATAGATGCGAAGAATAGGTTGCTATCCTCTTCAAATGGTAGGGTTTTTAAGGAATTTGATTTTATCACAATTGATGGTACATCTGGGCAGGTACTTTCTGGAAAAACTGAACTTGTAGAGCCAGCTTTTGATGAGGGCTTTAAGACATTTTTGGATTGGGCAAAAGAAATCTCTGTTCTTAATGTGCGAGCTAACGCTGATACGCCCTCCGATGCAAAATTGGCAAGAACATTTGGTGCTGAAGGAATTGGGCTGTGTAGAACTGAACAAATGTTTTTTGAAAAGGATCGTTTGCTTGCAATGAGAGAAATGATCTTTGCTGACAGTAATGCTGATCGTAAAGTTGCTTTAGATCAGCTTTTACCAATGCAAAGAAGTGATTTTGAAGAAATATTCCAAATAATGGATGGCTTGAACGTGTGTATCAGATTGTTCGATCCGCCTTTACATGAATTTTTACCAAGAGAACGGCAGGAAATGCTAGAGCTAGCAGAGGCTTTAGATCTACCTGTAAGTAAGATTGCAGAACGAACTAAAGATTTATCTGAGTTTAATCCTATGTTGGGTATGAGAGGGGTGCGATTAGGAATTACTTTACCTGAAATTTATGAAATGCAAGCTCGAGCGATTTTTGAAGCAACAGTGCTGGCCCAAAAAGCTAATATCTCGATTGTGCCAGAAATAATGATACCTCTAGTTTCTACCCGAAAAGAAGTCCAATTGATTCACTCATATGTTGAAAAAATCGCCAATGAGGTAAAATCGGAGACAAATCATTTTTTTGAATATAAATTTGGAGTAATGGTTGAAACTCCTAGAGCAGCGTTACGTGCTGGAGATATTGCCAAACATTCTTCTTTTATGAGTTTTGGTACAAATGACTTAACTCAGATGACTTACGGTCTTAGCAGGGATGATGCTGGTCGTTTCATGAGAGATTATGTTACAAAAGGAGTGTTTGCTGAGGATCCATTTCATACATTAGACGATGATGGGGTGGGGGAGCTTTTATTAATTGCTCGCGATCGTGGTAGACAAGAGAACACTGATTTGGTTTTATCAGTGTGTGGAGAGCATGGAGGAGATCCCAATTCAATAAACTTTTGTTGTAAATCAAATTTTGATTATGTATCTTGTTCACCTTTTCGCGTTCCAGTCGCTATTGTTGCGGCAGCCCACTACGAGCTCTTTAAATAATTAGATTTTTCTGTGTCAATACCAGTAATAAATGAACTTGATTGACAAGAGTTTATTTAATATCACTGCGACTTTAGTAAGTTATATACCATTTACGTTTATAAATAGAGATTAGATGTTTAAATATTATAAATATATTATTCTTACGATTGCATTTTTTGGGTCAGTTGAGCAAAGCAACGCGACTGAATCGTTTTCTGAGGTGATAAAGTTAAATTCGCTTGAGAAATCTTTCTTAGCTAATATTCCCAACTCCCGTTTAAAAAAGATTGGAACACCGGTTGGGAAAAGCAATATACTTTTTTGGCAAAATTCGAAAAAAAAATTTAAATACACAGATAAATACATTGCAGAAATGAAAACCCCAAACGGAGGCAAAGAATGGAAGTGTTTGAGTGAAGCTCTTTATTTTGAAGCAAGAGGAGAAAGTATTATGGGGCAGTTTGCCGTGGCTGAAGTGATTTTAAATAGGGTCGACTCAAAGAGTTTTCCAACAACAATTTGTAAAGTGGTTGCACAGGGTACCAAGAAGGGACGCCGGCACAATTGTCAATTTTCCTACAATTGTGATGGTTTGGTAGAGAAAATTGTTGATAAAGATGCGTTTAAGACTTCTCAAAAAGTAGCAAAAATTATGATGAATAGTGAACCTCGTGAAATAACATATGGTGCTCTATATTATCATGCCAAATTCGTAAGACCAAAGTGGTCTAGAAGACTAAAAAGAACGGCTACTATTGGTTTACACCATTTTTATGCAGACGATAGATGATAGTAAATTAAAAATCTGTCAATTTTATTATTTATCGTTTATTTGACAATCTTGAATATATTAACTTTGTGGGGGCGCCTTGGAAAATAATGATATAATCGCATTTGGTAATTTATTTGATAGGTCTCTCACAGAGGATAATAAGTTATTAGATAGAATTGCAGTAAGAGATTATATCATAAATGCTGAGATTGGTGCTTTCCAATCTGAGAGGGGCAAAAAACAGAGACTTAGAATAAGTGTCGTTCTAGAGGTTGAGCTGAATACTGAAAAACAAAATGATGATGTAGATAAAATAATTTCATATGATACCATAATAGATGCTATCAAAAATCAGTTGTTGATTGAAAGAATAAATCTATTAGAAACATTTGCTGAAAGAATTGCTGCTGAAATTCTGAAGGATGCCAACGCAAAGAGAGCATTTGTTAGGGTCGAGAAACTTGATAGAATACCAGGAGCACTGGGAGTAGAGATTGTTCGCACATCTGACGATAATAAGGATCTTATTGCTCACCAAGAGCAGCATAATGAAATATTAGATGCTCCAAGCCCTTTTCTTGTTTTCATTACAAATGATATAATCAACAGTAATGAATTAGTCTTATGGCTGGACGCCTTAGAAAGAATAAAATCTCCAGTTGTGATCTGCGTTGAAGGGCTAGAGAAGTCATATGCTTTTTCCAAAAATAAAATGGCACAAAGGCGAATTGATCTATTAGGAATAGAGCAAAATGCATGGTTATTAGCTGGAAAAGATGAACGGTGTGTTGTTGTAAGCACTAGAACTGAATTAGATTGGGCTATAAAAAATCACCAAATTTCCATATGGGCTCCATCCAAAATTGTTTTGGATGCGGTAAATAAACCTATAAGTGTAAGCGCTATTGATCTAGCTGCTTGGTTTTCAAGTAGTTTTTCTGGATCTCAAATACTAATACTTGGGAAAAAAATGTTTAAAGGATTTGTAAATATTAAACGAGTTACAGATTTGTAAGTTTAATGAGTAAAATTTATTATAGACCCATAATATCAAATCAATCTGTGGACTCAGATGGTGTTTATAAATTGGCGGATGGATGGGCGCATTTCAGTGCAGTGGAGGTTCTTAGTCGAGAGCGTATTATTGAAATAATGCCAGCAAAAGATCTACCTACCAATGTATTGCGTACGTTGACCAAAAAAAGACCTGACTTACTTAATTTATCGTTTTCAAAACCACATATTATGGGCATATTGAATATGACACCAGATAGCTTTTCTGATGGAGGTCAGTTAATTAATGAAAAAGTTGCTCTAAAGAAAGCTTTTGGAATGATTGATTGTGGGGTGTCACTTTTGGATATTGGGGGTGAAAGCACTCGGCCTGGAGCTGAAAATATTAAAATCAGCGAAGAAAAAAATCGGGTTCTTCCAATAATTAAAGCGATCAGATACGCAAAAATTACTACCCCAATTTCAGTTGATACTAGAAAATCTGAAGTATTTAGTTCCTCTTTGGATGCAGGATCTGATATATTAAATGATGTGAGCTCTATGGTTTTTGATGAGCGTATGAAGAATATTGTGAAACAAAAACAAACTCCAGTATGTGTCATGCATTCAAAAGGCACACCAAAGAATATGAAAGATTACAGTAAGTATGATAATGTATTGCTCGATGTTTATGATTACTTGGAAAATATTGTAGATAAATACACAAAAATTGGCATACCGAAGAGTAACATTATTATTGACCCCGGTATTGGTTTTGCAAAAGTGCTAAAACAGAATTTGATAATTTTAAAAGGATTGAGCATATTTCATGGAATTGGCTGCCCAATTTTGTTAGGAGCTTCCAGAAAAAAATTTATTGGTACAATTGGAATGGAAGAAAACCCATTGAACTTAAGTGCTGGTTCTATCACTGTAGGACTAGAAGCACTTAATCAAGGTGTTCAAATATTGCGAGTGCATGATGTTTCGCAGACAATGCAAGCGTTAAGGTTATGGAAGTCTTTAAGAATGGAAATAGAGCATGAATAAAAAATTCTTTGGGACTGATGGAGTTCGAGGTAAAGCAAATACATTTCCAATGACGGCTGATGTTGCTCTCAAACTTGGTGCAGCTGCTGGGCGACACTTTAGACGAGATAGCGAAGAGCACAGGGTGGTTATAGGAAAAGATACCCGTCGATCTGGTTATATGTTTGAAAACGCGTTAACTGCAGGTCTTACGTCGACGGGAATGAATGTGTTTCTTTTGGGGCCTATTCCTACCCCCGCAGTTGGGTTTTTAACAAAATCAATGCGAGCAGATTTTGGAGTTATGATATCTGCTTCTCATAATCACTACAATGATAATGGGATCAAATTTTTTGGTCCAGATGGATTTAAATTATCTGATAGTGCTGAGTTTAATATAGAAAAGATCATGGAAAGCGCCTTTCAATTGGCGAGACCAGAAAATATTGGCCGCGCTCGACGAGTTGACGATGGCTTGGGTAGATATGTTGAACATGCTAAAGCAACATATCAATTTAATGGTAGAAGTCTGAAAGGTTTAAAAATAGTAATTGATGCTGCGAATGGGGCGGCTTATAAAGTTGCTCCGCAGGTTTTATTTGAATTAGGAGCACAAGTGATTTCTGTTGGTGTTAACCCGAATGGTTATAATATAAATCATAAATGTGGGTCTACTAGCCCAGAACTTGCTTCACAGACAGTCTTAGAGCATGGGGCAGATTTAGGGATCTGTTTAGATGGAGATGCTGATAGGCTCACGATTGTAGATGATAAGGGAAAATTTGCGCACGGTGATCATCTTTTAGGTGTGTTTGCAAATGAGTTAAAATTTAAAAATCAACTACTTAACAACACTTTGGTAGCTACAAAAATGTCAAATATGGGTTTAGAAAAATATTTAAACTCTAACGATATTAACTTGGTCAGAACAAATGTTGGTGATCGTTACGTTGTGGAAGAAATGATAAAAGGTGGTTTTAATTTAGGTGGTGAACAATCTGGCCATATTATTATGTCAGATTTTTCAACTACTGGCGACGGGTTAGTCGCAGCGCTTCAGTTTATGGCAGCAATGCAAAGGAACCAACGTTCTGCGAGTGAACTATTAAATGTTTATGATCTTCATCCGCAATTACTTAAAAATGTGCAAGTAAGTGGGGATATTAATCCACTAACAGATTCACGGATTATAAAACTTATAAAAGACACTGAGAAGAAGTTTGGTGAAAAAGGGCGATTGTATATCCGGCAATCTGGTACAGAACCATTAATTCGAGTCATGGGTGAGCATGAAGATGAAGTTACTCTGGATCATTCGATAAATGAGATTATTGAGCAAATTAAAATATTATAGTGAGCTTAAGTTAACGTTTTGTATTTAAAACTTTAACCTGAGTAATGAATAAGCCACCTATAATTAAGAAAAAAGCAAAGAAAAATTGAGACGATAATTTTTCTTGTAGGAATATTACACCAAAAATAATTGCCCATATAGGTACTTGGTAATTAACCAAGCTGTAAAATGAGGGGCCAGCGGTTTGTATTATTTTAACCAAGATTATCGTTGCTATTGCTGTTGGCATAAGTCCCAGGTATCCGATTGCTAACAGAGAGGTAATGGGTGGTGTTTTTGGAATACCTTCTACCATCAATGCAATAGGTAAAATAATAAGGCTAGCTAATATTAACGCTGCTGCCGAAAAAGAGATAAGGCTGACTTTGGGGCAAAGTCGAGTAATTATCGATCCAACAGAATAACAAGCAGCTGCAAGTACACACGCTAGTCTTGCAGTTGAAAATGTAGTGCCATTATGCTCTAAGCTCGTAATTGGTCCAACAAGAAGGACGACTCCTATAAAGCCTACAAAAAATCCAATAGCCTTTTTTATCGAAAATGTTTCTTCCTCAATAAATGTGATGGCTAAAGGCAACACAAAAAGTGGTACAATTGCCATTGAAATTCCAGCAAAACCACTTGATACGTATTGTTGTCCCCAACTCAACAATGAAAATGGAATCGCATTAGATAATAATCCCATCCCCAAGCAGTGTAGCCAGATCCGCAAACCTATTTTTGTTCGTAAAGTGGGCAACCCATTGCCAGAAATAAATGCAAATGTTGTTAAACATATGGCTGCTATAACGATTCTTGCTGCTGACAATGTTAATGGTGAAAAGCCTTCTAATGCATAAGAAACGCTAAAAAACGATGCTCCCCATATTATCGAAAGCAAAATTATTAGAACCCAACCGATCAATCCAGGTTTTTTAAGTGTAGAACTGGTCATTATATCTTCATGAAATTGTAGGAAATTAAAGTAACATTTTATATTAAATTGGAATATCCAAATTATCTGATTGTTCGTATAGATGGTACCTTAAAGAAAATTTTAAGGTACCAAGTAAGTAATTAATTTTTAGATTTATCGACCATTTTGCCAGCAGATATCCATGGCATCATTTCTCTCAGCTTTTCACCAACTTGCTCGATTTGATGACCGTCGTTTATCCTACGAGTTCCTTTGAAAAATGGCTGTCCAGCTTGATTTTCGCTAATGAAGTCGCGAACAAATTTACCAGTTTGAATATCTGTTAGGATACTTTTCATACGAGCTTTGGTCTCATCATAAGGTAATACTCGGGGCCCTGATACATATTCTCCATACTCCGCTGTATTAGATATTGAGTAATTCATATTTGCGATTCCACCTTCATAAATCAGGTCAACAATTAATTTTACTTCATGCAAGCACTCAAAATACGCCATTTCAGGTGCATATCCCGCTTCAACCAAGGTTTCAAAACCAGCTCGAATCAATTCCACCAATCCTCCGCATAAAACAGCTTGTTCGCCAAAAAGATCTGTCTCACATTCTTCCTTGAAATTTGTTTCGATTATTCCAGATCTGCCACCACCAATAGCTGAGCAGTACGACAAGCCGATTTCCAAAGCTCTTCCTGATGCGTTTTGATCCACAGCTACTAAACATGGTACGCCACCACCTTTCGAGTATTCGCCTCTTACGGTGTGCCCAGGTCCTTTTGGAGCCATCATTATCACGTCTACACCTTCTTTTGGTTCAATTAACCCAAAGTGTACATTTAAACCATGTGCAAAAGCTATCGCCGCACCTTCTTTAAGGTTTTCATGTACATATCTATTATAAGTGTCTGATTGGAGCTCGTCAGGCATAGTAAACATTATTAAATCACACCACGCCGCTGCCTCTGCAATTCCCATTACTTTAAGGCCTTCGCTAGTTGCCTTTTGTGCTGATATTGACCCTTCTCTAAGTGCAACAGCTACATTTTTTGCACCACTGTCCCGAAGATTTAGTGCATGTGCGTGTCCTTGGCTTCCATATCCTAATATTGCCACTTTCATCTCTTTAATTAAATTAACATCACAATCTCTATCGTAGTATACTCTCATATCTTTTCCTTTCATTTTTTGTTAATTTAACTGCTAATCTTTAAATATACTAACTTAAAATTGACATAATTTAAAATAATATGTTATATTTATGCAAAAATTAAAATATTTATGATATTTATATGCAAAATTTGACAAGTGTAGAAAAGCGATTGATAAGAAATATAATGGATGATCCAAATGCTGGAACCGCCAAATTAGCTGAAAGGGTAGGGATGTCGACTACCGCTTGTTGGCGTAAAATTGAAAAACTTCACCAATTAGGAATTATCAAGGGGTTTGTTGCAAATATTAATTGGAGAAGGTTGGGTTATGAATTGGAGGTAAGTTTAAGAATTACATTAGACAAAACTCAAAAAGATGCATTTGAAACTTTTCTTGTAGGAGCCAGAAAAATAAAAGAAGTTAATGAAATTCAAACGTTTTTGGGTAGAGTTGATGTCAGATTAAATATTTTGGCAAAAAACTTAGAGCATTATCAATCAATATATCGGGATGAAATTTTAAAACTGCCCTGTATTTCTGAAGTAGAGGCGTTAATGCTTATTTCCGATATAAAAAAAACTAACACCTTGCCTGTATGATTGTTCTTGATGAATTGGATCGTTCAATTGTTGAGTTATTAATACAACAGCAAAATTTAACCCCCAGTGAAATATCACGTAGCTTAAAAGTTTCACAGTCAAAAGTGTGGCGTAGAATCAAAAGCCTCAAAGACTCAGGGGTTTTGAATGGTAAACAAGTTTTAATTGATATTGAGAAACTTGGGTTTGGGGTTACGGTTTTCTTAGGAGTAAAGCTTGCTACAAAAGGTCGAGTAAGTCTTATTGATTTTGAAAAAGCTGTAACATCGATTCCTGAGGTTCAGTTAGTTCAACATGTATTAGGCTTATATGATTATAGATTACGGGTGGTAGCTAAAGATATAAGTGATTTTGAAAGAGTTTTACGAAGGCGCATAATGACGTTGCCTGGGATTGGGGACGTCGAGGCAAATGTTTTACTTTCTGAAGAGCGTAGGCTCGGACCAATTTGCTAACATTTTAAATTAAGTATCGCTTAGTCCAATATTTATTAAAAGATTTTTTGCCATTGAAGAAGACCCAATAAAATGAAGTGCTGTTTGTCTTACTTTTTGTAAATTTTTGTTTTCAGGAATTGATGATAAGTTTAATCCATTTATGATTTTACTACGTGCCACAATTTTCTTTTTTCGTATTTTCTCGTAATTTATTAAGTTGGTATAGGAGCCAGGGTCTTGTGTTCCATCAATTATGTCTCCCAAAATCCTAATATCTTGAATACTCATATTCAAACCTTGGGCACCAATTGGTGGTAGTACATGAGCTGCCTCAGCAATTAAGGCGCATCTGTTGCTAGTGATTTTTTGCGCAAGTTGGTTAATTATTGGCCAGCTTGAAAACTCGCTTGTTAACTTCAAAGCTCCTAAGCAGTTACCACTTCGATGTGTAATCGATCTTTCGAATTCTGGAATATCAAGCTGCATGGCTTTTTTAATTGATTTGGATTTATCCATCCAGATTATTGCCGATTCATTTGGATTTTTTAAAGGAACAATCGTAAATGGCCCACCACTTTCATATATCTCAACTGAGATGTTTGAATGTGGATGAGCGTGACTAATAGTAAAGGCTAGAGCATCTTGGTCATATTTAATAATCGTTGTTTTAATTGATAATGTTTCTCTGACCGATGAATTTCTGCCGTCTGCACCAATTAGAAGTTTACATGTTATACGCTTTCCAGATCTCAACTCAATGTAAGCAGCACCCGTTCTAGTTTTAATATCTATAAACTCGTCATCGGTAATCAGTTTAATATTATCATCTTCAGTTGCGGTATTTTTTAAAATCTTAAATAAATTTTGGTTTGCTACATTATAGCCAAAGTATTCTTCGCCAATCTCGGAGGCATTAAATTCAATATTTTTTTCATTATTTGCGCTTGAAACATCAAAAATTTTTATAGCTGACAGTGGGCTTCCCTCTTCCTCTAATAGTTGCCAAAGATTACAATCTTTTAATAGTTGGATTGAGGGTAGTAATAGTGCTGTAGAGCGAAAATCATTTACTTTTCCAGCACCAAAATTCACATCTACGCAGATAATTCGAAATCCCATTTGAGAATATTTAATTGCTGCAATGAGGCCTGCTAATCCCCCGCCTATAATAGTGATATCAGCTTCCATATTTATCTTTCGTTAATTTATGTAAAAAATTTGTTAAATTTTCAGTTACATAGTGCCTTTTTTCAGTATTATTTTTGTCTGATATATATATTGTTCGCATTCCTAGTTGGTGTGGAACTTCAAGATTTTTGTATTCATCTTCAAACATAGCAGAGTACTTCGGAATAATGTGTGCCAATTCAATAATTTTTAAATAGGCATTTTTTTCTGGCTTTGGGATATAATTTGCGTCCTCAACACCAAATACGCTATTGAAGCAATTTGTTAACCCTCTCGCTTTCAGGACTCTTCTTGCATGAAACTTTGAGCCATTTGTGTATACAATTTTCTGACCTTTTAATCTAGTGATTGCTTTCTGAAGTGTGTGATCTACTGTTAGCGCTTTCAGTGATATATTATGAACATCAATTAAATAAGGTTCTGGATCAATTTCATGTTCCTTCATCATACCTGCTAAGGTTGTTCCGTATTTTTTCCAATAATAATCACGTAAAAAATTTGCCTCTTCAAAGTCAACTTGAAGCTGTTCCATTACATAAGAGGTCATTTTAACCTCAATTTCAGCAAATAAATTTGCAGTTTTTGGATACAAGGTATTGTCAAGATCAAAGATCCAGTATTTGACGTTATCAAAAGATTCTCTCGTCATTTGTGATTTCCCAGATGTATTTTTGCCTATAAGTATTTTAACTTTTATTACTTGCTTGAATACTACGAGCTTAATATGATTGGAAGTATGGGAACAATGAATATATGAATACCTTACGGCATAGTGATGCTTACGATTTAATTTTATTGGCAATTGATGATGGGGTTTTTCAACCAGGTGATAGAATGGTTGAACATGAATTAGCGAAGATATTCGGCTTTTCAAGAACACCTATCCGAGAAGCTCTGCATAAGCTTGAGACACAATCTCTATTAATGAGGGTTGGAAGGAGTTTAGTTGTGGCTTCGTTAGACCATACTCAGTTATCAGACCTATATGCAGTCAGAACTGAGTTAGAGTCTCTTGCTGTGGCCCTTGCTGCCCAACACGCTACAAAGGAGGAAATATTATTATTGCAAGAAATGGTGGATGAGGATGTGTCATTGATTAATGACACATCTGCATTATCCAAAGCAAACAAACGTTTTCATAAACAGTTGCATCTAGCCAGCCATAATAAATTTCTAATTCAACAGTTAGATTTAGTGCATAGGTCAATGGTATTAATGGCAAAAACATCGTTGGCAGTGCCTGGAAGAGGGCCTCAAGCGATAAGAGAGCATCAACTTATAGTTAATGCAATTTCTAACAGGGATAGCATAAAAGCGAGAGAAGTTCTATGCGATCACCTTTCCGTAGCATTCAAAAGCCGATTGAAAGAAGAAACAATCATTTGAAAAAGATAAAATTTGTAAATTTTTAATAACGTTACTTTTTTATTTCACATCAAGTCTACAAATTTCTTAAAGAGATAAAAACTGTCTTGAGGTCCTGGGCTGGCTTCAGGATGATACTGTACAGAAAAGACTGGTTTGTCTACCATCCGTATACCACAATTTGTTTTATCAAATAAAGAAATATGTGTTTCAATGACATCATTTGGTAGAGTAGTGGCATCCACCGTGAAGCCATGGTTCATTGATGTGATTTCTACCTTGCCGGTCTCTAAGTCCTTGACAGGATGATTTGCACCATGATGACCATGCTTCATTTTTAATGTTTTTGCGCCTAACGCAATGGCGAGTAGTTGATGTCCAAGACATATTCCAAATATAGGAATTTTGCTATTATCTAAAATAGTTTTTATCATGGGGACAGCGTATTTGCCTGTCGCTGCAGGATCTCCTGGTCCATTTGACAAGAAAATACCATCGGGGTTTAAATCAAAAATCTCTTCAGCACTTGTAGAGGCTGGCATTACTGTAACGTTACATCCAACTGAAACAAGGCACCTCAGAATATTATTTTTAGCACCGTAATCAATTGCGATAACATTTTTTTTATTGTTATTTAAGTTTCTTTGGCTTGACTTGTTCCCCTTCCAAAGGTCTTCATCCCAATTAAACGCTTTTTGAGTTGTTACATTTTTTGCAAGATCTTCATTTAATAAACCTTTGAAATTAATTGCTTCTTCTTGAAGTTGGGGAAGGTCAAAAATACCCCGCTTATTGTAAGATATAGCAATATTTTGCGCACCTCTTTTTCGAATAATTTGGGTCAAACGTCTCGTATCGATATGCCCTATGCCAATTTTATTTTGTTCTCTGAGCCAATTGTCTAAACTTTTAATTGAGCGCCAATTAGATGGTTCCGTTGGGATCGATTTTACTATAATTCCTTCCGCTGAAATACGTTGATGCTCATGATCCTCACAGTTGATGCCTGTGTTGCCGATATGGGGAAAAGTGAAAGCTATTATCTGCCCTGCATAAGATGGATCTGTAATAATCTCCTGATATCCAGTCATTGAGGTATTAAAGCAAAGCTCTCCTGTTACTATTCCTTCTACGCCAAATCCTTTTCCATAAAAGACATTACCATCAGAAAACATCAAGCAAGCTGTGTTCAAAATAGAAGGCTGTTTAACTTTATTTGTTGATACCATTATAGCGCTTTACGATTAAATTAAGCGATTGATAGAAGCTTGATCTAAATTGGTCAAGAAAGATACGCACACAGATTAGCTTATGCGCACTTAATTTTTTTATTGTTCTGAAGGTAAATGCTCTGTATGATAGGTTTTCTAATATTTTAAAGCTGCAGTCGATTGGATTTTTTTATGCGTGATATTATAAATGAAGCGGTAAAGGATGCGATGCGTTCAAAAGAAAAATTGCGTTTGTCAACTTTGAGATTAATTAATGCCGCGATAAAGGATAAAGACATTGCTTTACGTATGGAAGATAGGCCTGACGGAGTATCATCTAGTGAAATATTACAAATTCTGGGTAAAATGGTTAAACAACGTCAGGAAAGTGCACGGGCATATGAAGAGGGCGGCAGACTTGAATTAGCACAGCAAGAATTATCTGAAATAAAGATAATTGAAGAATTTTTACCGCGCCAATTGAGTGATGAAGACGTGGCCAAAGTAATTGAGGAGGTAATTTCTGATATTGGAGCTACATCTATAAGAGATATGGGTAAAGTTATGGCTTCGTTAAAAGAAACCTACACTGGTCAGATGGATTTTGGAAAGGTAGGGGCTAAAATTAAAAGTCTGTTGGGATAATCAAATAAATTTCTTTAATTCACGGTGGAGGCTTTTGCGCTCATCTGGGCTTAGAAAAGATCCTAACTCTATTTCGCGTCCATTGCCCTTTAATGTCAGATATTTTTCCACGGGCCCTTCATCCTCATAAAGGTGTACCGTCGACCAATATGGATTGGCTTCCCAGTGTTTTGTTGATCTATCTGGCTCTGTACGCTTGACCACAATAAGGTCAGACCAGATTGATAATTCTTCAACTAATGAGCCATCTTTGTAATTCCTTTTTATTAACGCATATAATAGAGATAAGGTAATTAAAAAAAATGGTAGTATGCCCCAGAATGGTGCTGTTCCAATCAAGGGTATCATTGGAATTAGCATAAAGGTCCAAATTAAAATAATGAAAGTCATAAAACCAATTTTAGGTAGAGACCTATTAGGCCAGATTTTGACTGATAGTTTAGGTCGACTTGCTACTTCTCTTGACGGATTGCGTTGTGTCGCCCTTATGGCTGAGTATGGCAATTTAATGACTTGGCTGTTTGTCCCACATATCGGGAGTAGGTAAGATTTCAAAAGTATGCTCTGGAGGAGGATTTGGTAAAGTCCACTCTAATGTATCAGCGTGTTCACCCCAATAGGCATTTTCGTGAACTTTTCTTCCAAACAGCAGTGTGTAAAACACGATACCAATAAAAAATATGAAAGAGCCAAAAGATAAAAAAGCTCCATAAGAGGATACCACATTCCAATATTCGAAAGCTTCTGGGTAATCTATGTATCTACGTGGCATACCTTGGCGTCCGAGAAAATGCTGTGGAAAGAAAGTAATATTTGCACCAATGAACATCGTCCAAAAATGCAACTTTCCAGCCCATTCTGGATACTGTCGGCCAGACATCTTTCCTATCCAATAATAAATACCCGCAAAAATGCAGAAAACTGCGCCCAAGCTCATCACATAATGAAAATGCGCTACTACATAATATGTATCGTGATATGCACGATCTATCCCAGCCTGAGACAGAACAATACCTGTCACTCCTCCAACCGTAAATAGGAAGAGAAAACCAAAGGCCCAAAGCATTGGAGTTTTTAGTTCTACAGAACCTCCCCACATGGTTGCGATCCATGAAAATATTTTTATTCCAGTTGGTACTGCTATAACCATGGTCGCAAGCATAAAATATGACTGCTGGGTCAAAGACATTCCCACTGTATACATATGGTGAGCCCAAACAACAAAACCAAGAGCTCCAATCGCTACCATAGCGTAAACCATTGGAAGATATCCAAAGATTGGTTTCTTTGAAAAAGTGGAAATAACATGAGATATTATTCCAAAACCAGGAACAACAATCATGTATACTTCTGGATGTCCAAAAAACCAAAGGAGGTGTTGGTAAAGAACAGGATCTCCACCGCCAGAGGGATCAAAAAACGTTGTTCCAAAGTTTCTATCTGTTAACAACATTGTTATTGCACCAGCAAGAACTGGCAATGAGAGTAAAATAAGCAGCGCAGTAACAAATATAGACCAAGCAAATAAGGGTGTTTTATGCAGGGTCATGCCTGGAGCGCGCATGTTTAAGAAAGTAGTGATCATGTTGATCGCACCGAGTATTGACGAAGCTCCTGATACGTGAACCGCAAAAATTGCTAAGTCCATGGAATACCCACCTTCGTTGGTTGATAAAGGTGCGTACAAAACCCAACCCACTCCTGAACCTAATTGATCATTTCCTCCAGGAGATAACAAAGAGGCAACTGCTAAACATGATCCACAGACATACATCCAATAAGATAGATTATTCATCCTCGGAAAAGCCATGTCTGGAGCACCGATCATCAAAGGCATAAAATAATTACCGAAACCCCCAAACAAGGCTGGAATTACAATGAAAAACATCATTAAAATACCATGACCAGTAATTAATACATTCCAGAGGTGTCCATTTGGAGTACAGCTCTCAACAGCTTGTGCAGTGAATTTTGCACCTTCCATACACATATATTGAACGCCTGGTTCCATTAGCTCCATGCGCATGTAAATTGTAAAGGATACTGAAATTAGTCCAAGTAATCCGGCAGTAAATATGTATAATATTCCTATATCTTTATGGTTTGTACTCATAAACCATCTTACAAAGAAATTTTTATCATGATGTTCATGGTCATGCACTGCTACATCTGCCATCATATTCTCCTGAATTTTTATCTTTTTATTTATTACTGACGTATACTTAGGTTTCGCTAATAAAGTAAATTTAAAAAGAAGAACTTTCTTAAAGAAGTTTAACTCTATGAACTATCACCTGTTGTAAACAAAACTTACAAAATATCTAGCTTAGAATCTTTAAATTGCTAGTTTTTTTTACAACTGCGATGATTTGACCAAGCAGTTAAAAATAATTTTTAAATGACCTTTTTAAACTGAGATCAATTTCATTCATCGAAATGGTATGACCTAAATCTTCAAATGAAGTTACACCATAATCGTTGATTCCGCATGGCACGATGCCTGAGAAATATTTTAAGTCTGGGTTCACGTTTATTGATAAACCATGAAAACTTACCCATTTTTTCAATCTGATGCCTATTGCAGCTATTTTGCACTCATTATTTGTGATTGCTAGATTGGTTATTTTTGATTTTTTATCTACCCAAACGCCAATTCTATCTGGGTCTACGAAACTATCGAGATCAAAAGTTGATAAAACATTTATAATCCATGCTTCCAACATTTTTACAAATTTGCGCACATCCTTGCCGCGCTTATTAAGATCCAACATTACATAAACAACTCTTTGACCTGGGCCATGAAAAGTATATTGTCCTCCTCTTTTTGCCTCAAAAACTGGTAGATTAAATTGGTTAAAAAGATCTTTTTTTTCAGAGGAGGTGCCTGAAGTATAAATCGGAGGATGTTCTAAAAGCCATATTAGCTCAGCTTTCTCACCATTAATGATACTTTCCACTCGATCTTCCATGAAACGAATGGCATCTGTATATGAAATCAGGGTGTCTGATATTTTCCATTCAACTGACATTATTAGTATGTCTCTGTTATCATCTTAAAAATAAAATCCAAAAAGGTTGTTTTAGATAAAGCTAACTTTATCCTTTTTAAATTTCTCTGTCTTTAACATTCAAATAATTTCTTTCCGTAGGGCCATTGTATAGCTGCCTTGGTCGGCCTATTTTTTGAATAGGATCTTCAATCATTTCTTTCCATTGAGAAATCCATCCCACCGTTCTGCTTAGAGCAAAAATTGGAGTAAACATTGACGTAGGAAAACCCATGGCATCCAGTATAATTCCAGAATAAAAATCAACATTAGGGTATAGCTTTTTTTCAATAAAATAGCTATCCTCTAGTGCGATCTTTTCTAACTTTTTCGCGATTTTTAAAATTTCATTATTTTCAATACCCAAGAGTTCTAAAACTTCATCTGCACTTTCTTTCATTACAGTTGCACGCGGATCAAAGTTTTTATAAACACGGTGGCCAAAACCCATTAATCTAAATGGGTCGTCTTTATCTTTCGCTCTTGCAATATATTCTGGTATTCGATCGACAGATCCAATTTCATGCAACATTTCCAAACAGGCCTGATTTGCTCCTCCGTGAGCTGGTCCCCATAAACAGGCAATGCCTGCAGCTATGCAAGCAAAAGGATTAGCGCCTGAAGATCCAGCAAGGCGGACAGTAGATGTAGAGGCATTTTGCTCGTGATCTGCATGCAAAGTGAAAATTCTGTCCATCGCTCTACTTAGAATTGGGTCAGGCTCATATTCTTGAGCTGGCACTGAAAAGCACATTCTAAGAAAATTTGTAGCATAATCTAAATCGTTTCTCGGGTATACGTACGGTTGACCTATTGAGTATTTATAAGCCATAGCAGCTATCGTTGGCACTTTTGCAATCATGCGTATTGAAGATATTTCTCGTTGGGTCTCATCATTTATATCAGTACTGTCATGATAAAATGCTGACATGGCGCCAACAACACCAACCATTATTGCCATTGGATGCGCGTCTCTCCTAAATCCTCTGAAAAGATTATGCATCTGTTCATGAACCATCGTATGCATTGTTACTCTGGATTCAAAATCTTCAAGTTGTGCCGCTAAAGGTAGTTCTCCATATAGAAGCAAATAACATACTTCCAAAAAGTGTGACTTTTCGGCTAGTTGCTCGATTGGATAACCCCGATACAGTAATTCGCCTTTATCTCCGTCTATATAAGTTATTGAACTTTCACAGGATGCGGTTGAGGTAAAACCTGGGTCAAAGGTAAAAATATCGGCTTCATTATATAGTTTTCCTATATCTACAACATCGGGACCAATTGATGGCCGTTTTACCGGTATATCAATATTCTTTTCACCAAAAACTAAAGTTGCTGATTTTGGAGACTTGGTCATATTTCATCCTCTTTATGTAGTATTCTTTTATACTATGGTAATAATAATTTAAAACTTACGCCGATTTTGTGTGCCCTTTTAGGAAGTGGTAGAATGCGTTGCGTCGCATAATCTCGCTTGTACTTCCTCAGGTCCCAATAAAACCATCATATCAAAGACACTTGGTGTGGACATTTTCCCCGACAGAGCAGCTTTTAGTGGTTGAACCATTTGCCCCAATTTTAAATTGGTTTTGTCTAGGCAAGTGTTTACTGCAAATTCAAGTCCTTCGCGGCTCCAAGTAACATCTTCTAAGAATGGGGTCAATTCCCTTAGTAGAGCTTTTCCACTCTCATCAAGGGCAAGAGATGCCCTTTCATCGCGCTCTATAGGGCGCTTTGTAATAAGAAAATGAGCCTTGCTAAGAATATCTGGAATTTTTTTGGAATTATTTTTCAAACAATATAACGCCTTTTCAATTTTGGCTATATCAGAATTAGTTAAGTTAATTTTTGAACTAACATTGGAGAAGTTCTTTAAGTCACTCATTAATTCATTTGTTGATGCTATACCTATGTGTTTTTTATTGATGTCTTCTAACTTTTTGAAATCAAAGCGCGCTGAAGATTTATTTATTCCTTCTAAATTAAACCACGAAATTGCATCTTTTGTAGTGAAAAACTCATCATTACCATGGCTCCAACCTAATCTTGTGAGGTAGTTTCGCATGCCAGCGGGAATATAGCCAAGTTTCTGATATTCAACTGTTCCTGTAGCCCCGTGGCGTTTTGACATTTTCTTGCCATCATCTCCTAAAATAAGCGGTATATGAGCAAAAATTGGAATTTCCCAATCCAAAGCTTCGTAAATTAGCTTTTGTTTTGCTGCATTAGATAGGTGATCATCTCCCCTAATAATATGGGTAATTTTACTGTCGTGATCATCAACTACTACAGCAAGCATATACGTTGGGTTACCATCAGATCTTAGTAATACTAAATCCTCAATAGTTTCATTTTTCCAAATAACTTTCCCTTGCACCTCATCTGAAATTTCAGTTTCACCATTAAGCGGTGTTTTTAGTCTAATAACAAAGTTGCTGTTTGGGTATTCATTGGGATCTACGTTTCGCCAAGGACTTTCAAAGAGTTTTGACTTTCCTGATGATTTAGAGTTTTCTCTTATTGTTGAAATTTCACTTTCGCTGCAAAAGCACTTATAAGCTTTACCAAGATCAACTAGTTTGTGTGCTATATCAACATGCCGTTTAAGATTTTTAAATTGGGATTGAGTTTTCCCGTCCCAATCTAACCCTAGCCAACCAAGACCATCGAAAATTGCTTGCGTTGCTTCATCAGTTGATCTTTTCCTATCAGTATCTTCTATCCTTAATAAAAACTCACCACCTTTTGACTTGGCGTATAACCAATTAAAAAGGGCAGTTCTAGCACTACCTATGTGCAAGGCCCCAGTGGGTGAAGGAGCGAATCTTGTAACTACATTCATTAGTGTGCAATCCGTTTAAATTTTGCTAAGTCTTTAGATTACTAAGTGAAGTAAGTCATTTAAACAAGATTACTAGTTTTTTTAGATTTTGGTTCAATCTTACTGGGTTTGAGTTGTCTTTGATTGTTTGAAAGTGTGATTTGTTAACTTACCTAATTTTAATATGATCGTATTAACCCAACCAAACGACCTTGTATTTTTACCTGCTCGTCACGATAGACTCGAGTTTCATATAATGGGTTAGCTGCTTCTAGAGCGATTGAGCCACCTTTTTTACGAAGTTTTTTCAATGTCGCTTCTTGACCCTCGATCAATGCTACAACAATATCGCCAGTATCTGCTTGTTGCTGTTCATGAATGACAACGACATCTCCATCATTTATACCTGCATCAATCATAGAATCTCCCTTAACTTCTAAAGCATAATGGTTTCCACTGTTACTTAACATTGTCCCAGGAACAGCCACATTATGGGATGAATGACTTATCGCTTCTATTGGAGTTCCTGCTGCTATTCTACCCATAACAGGAAGCTCCAAAGAGCTTATGGTCTCTTTTGCTGAATTTTCTTGTTGATTAGGATCTAGTTTACCTTCAATCACTCTCGGATTAAATCCTTTGTTACTATCAGAATCAGGAAGCTTTAATATCTCGATAGCGCGAGCCCGGTTAGCTAAACGTTTGATAAATCCACGCTCTTCTAAAGCAGTAATTAATCTATGAATTCCTGATTTTGATTTTAAATCTAATGCATCTTTCATTTCATCAAAAGAGGGTGGAACACCGTCTTTTCTTAATCTATCATTAACTAATATCAATAAGTCTCGCTGTTTATTTGTTAGCATTAGAGCAACCTCCTCTTTTAAAAACTTTAATATGTTCTCTTAATGTTCTACACATGTTCTTGATTTGTGTCAATTAAATTATAATAAAATGACATCAACCAAATCATTTATATCAAGTGCTTTATGATTTGGTGGTCGTATGACTAAAGCATTTGAGTTTTGTAATATTGAGGTTGATGCACTATCTTGATTTTTTTGGACCATAACCCTCCCATTGTTGACTAGTGCTCTCATGTAATGTTGTCTCGCCCCATTTTTCTCTAGTGGATGTTCGAGTTTGGCTTGAAATTTTTTTGATTTTTGATCAGACAAGCCCAGCATTTTACTTATCATTGGGTTCAAAAAGACATGAGAGCAAACCATCGATGAAACAGGATTTCCAGGTAAACCAACAAAGATAAATCTTTTTGATCGTCCGGCCATTAGAGGTTTTCCAGGCCGCATAGCTACTTTATAAAAACACGTTTTAATGCCCATTTTTTTTATAACTTGTCTTACCAGGTCATGATCACCAACTGAAGCCCCACCGGTTGTGATAACTAAATCAGAATCCTCGGATAGTCGGATAGCAGTTTCAAGAGATTTAATTGTATCTTTAGCAATTGGAAGAATATTTACTGTTCCACCATTTTCTTCCAAAATTGCTTTAATACCGTAACTATTTGAACAAATTATCTGACCTTTTTTTAATTTGGTTCCAGGTACAACTAATTCATCACCAGTTGATATAACAGAAATAGTAGGTTTTTTTGTTACTTTTACTTTTCCAAAACCCATTCCTGCGAGCAACATTATATCGTAAGGCGTTAACAATTTTGGTGCTTTAAATGAAAACCCCTTCTTAAAATCAGAACCTTCTTGTCTTATATATCCTGATAAGTCACAGTTTTTATTTATTTTTATCTGATTATTACTTGTTATCACATCTTCCTGCATAATAACGATATTTGCTCCTTCTGGAACAACTGCACCAGTAAAAATTCTTACTGCTTCTCCCTTATTTATCTTTTTTGTGAAAGGGTGCCCAGCTGCAGATTCCCCAATAACTACAAAATTAGATTGTCGTGATAGTTCGTCGGTGTGTAAAGCGTAACCATCCATAGCGGACGATGCAAAAGATGGTTGAGATATCTTTGCGGTGTGATCTTGAAAGAGTACTCTCCCATTTGCTTTATCTATATCGACTAATTCCCCTTTCAGTGGGGTAACTAACGTCAACAGTTGATCTAGAGCTTCTTTTGTTGAGAGCATTATATTGACTCGAATTTGCCAGACTTCCCACCGTCTTTTAGAACAAGTCGCAAATTACTTATCATCATACCTTTGTCTACAGCCTTTACCATGTCATATATTGTTAACGCTGCAATATTAACCGCTGTCATCGCTTCCATTTCCACCCCTGTTTGACCTAATGAATTTACTGAAGCAACGATCTCTATCTTGTTCTCTTGATTGATTGGCAGAAAATCTAAAGATATTTTTGTTATTTGGATCGGATGACATAAAGGTATGAGACCACTGGTATTTTTTGCCGCCATGATACCTGCGAGTCTAGCGGTACCTAGCACATCGCCTTTTTTTGAAGAACCATCTAAAATTATTTTTAGTGTAGCTTCAGCCATAAGAATTTCGCCTTTTGCGATTGCTACCCTGTTTGTAATTGGTTTTTCACCAACGTCGACCATATGAACTTCACCATTTTTATTAAAGTGACTTAATTCTTTTTCCATTTAAAATACTTTCACGTTCTGCCTAATAATTCCGCTGTTGCTTTTTCTACATTTTCCTCTCGCATAAGACTTTCGCCGATTAAAAATGATCTCGCTCCAAATTTAGATAGGTGTAACAAGTCGGCATTCGAAAATATGCCTGACTCCGATACTAGAGTATAATCTAAAGGAACTAGTTTTGCCAGGTTTTTGGTTGTTGAAAGAGAAACTTCAAAAGTTTTCAGGTTTCTATTATTAATGCCAATTAGAGTTGATCGTAATTTTAATGCGCGTTCTAGCTCATCTTCGTTATGCACTTCAATTAAAACATCCATTTTGTATTCAAAAGCAACATCTTCTAATTCTTTTGCCAAAGCATCAGACACGAAGGCCATTATTATCAGAATACAATCTGAATTTATGCTCCGTGCCTCAACAATTTGATAAGGATCTAACATAAAATCTTTTCGCAATACTGGCAGATTTACTTTTTTTCGAGCTTTTATTAAATAATTTTCATGACCTTGAAAGGATGGAGCGTCAGTCAGTATGCTTAAGCAAGCCGCACCACCTTTTTCATAAGAAATAGCTAGATTTTCTGGTTCAAATTTATTTCTTATAATTCCTTTAGATGGGCTTGCTTTTTTGATTTCTGCTATTAATCCAAACCCTTTTGAACTTGCTAACATTAAAGCCTTTTGAAAGCCTCGAACTTCACTAGCGCCTTTTGCTTTTTCTTCCATTATTGGCATCGGAAGTTTTAGCTTTCTATCTTTTACTTCTTTAATTTTATATGCTTTTATTTTATTAAGTATATTTGTCATAATAGATAGCTGTTTGTGATTTTAGCTAAGGATTGAATTTTATTTAGAGCTTTTCCACTGTCAATACTTTCCCTACCGATCTCAACTCCTTCTTTTAAGTTTTTGGCGTGTCCAGATATTATAAGCGCGGCGGCTGAATTAAAGAGTACAGCATCCCGATAGGCAGATTTTTTGCCATTTAATAGATTTTTAAAAGCGATTGCATTTTCTCTTGGATCACCACCTTTGATTGAAGTGAATGCATACACATTTAATCCTGCATCCTCCGGATGAATCTCAAATTCTTCTATCCTCCCATTGTTTAAAGAGACAACCGAGGTTGAGCCACAAATAGATATTTCATCAGTTCCATCTGAGCCATGTACTAACCAAGCTCTTTCTGAACCTAGTTCAGAAAGAGTTTCAGCCATTGGCCTGATTACGTCCTTTGAAAATGCACCTGTTAATTGTCTTTTTACATGAGCAGGATTAGTAAGAGGCCCTAAAATATTGAAAATTGTTCTTGTCCCCAACTCCTGTCTTGCTGGCATAACATGGCGAACAGCTGGATGATGCATTGGAGCCATCATAAAGCAGATTCCAATTTCGTTCAGTGCCCTTTGAGCTACATTATGGTTAACCATTACGTTCACGCCCATTTCAGAAAGCGCATCGGCAGCGCCGGATTTTGAACTTAGATTTTTATTCCCATGTTTAGCGACCACAGCACCTGCACCGGCTACTACAAAAGCGGTTGCAGTTGATATATTCAAAGTACCTTTACCATCGCCACCGGTGCCAACCACGTCGATTGCGCCATCAGGAGCGATGACTTGATTACATTTCTTTCTCATGACGCTGGCAGCAGCTGCGTATTCATCTACTATTTCCCCACGGGTCCGAAGGGTCATTAGAAACCCACCAGTTTGCGCAGGAGTTGAAGTGCCTTCCATGATGATATTGAAAGCTTCTTCAGCTTCAAGCCTGGTTAGCGGACTATCTGTCGCTTTTGCTATTAATTTTTTAAGTACGTCACTCATTTTATGGTCCTATACTGAGATGGCTTACTCATCAGTATTTTTTATAATATAGATTTTTAGTATTATCTATTGCTATCCTCAAAAAAAATTAACACACGATTAAAAGTTGGAACAAATCCTTAAATATGCTATTGGTATTTAAAATTATTTTTAAAGTCACTGGATAAAAAAATGAGCGAGCAATTTTGGATTGGAATTTGGTGTGGTTTGGGATTTTCTATAATAATTTTATCCATACTATCATTGATAATAGGTTCTTAGTTATTTAAAATGACTATAATTAGTTAAGTGAAGACTCTACTGCATTGAGTGATTTCTGATCAATCGTGACACCTTCTATATCTTGGATAGATACTATAAAGCTTTCCAAATAATCTTGAGCTAACTGATTGTCGCGTTGCAATGTTAAATACTCAATCCACTTCTTATTTTCTTCAGCCGTTTCATCAAACTGAAGGATTGAGTTAACTTTAGCTATAAAAATATATTTGTCAGTATCATCTTGAGCAATTTCACCCATATTTAGATTAAATATTTTTGGAAGTATGCTTTTTGGCAGGCCCTCGACAGAGCCACCCCTGACAATATCATTAGTATTATTTACAATAAGACCTAAATTTTTCAGATCAGATCCATTTTTAAATTTTGCTGCAATGTCGTTTGCAATTAACTTTAACTGATTTATTGTTTCTTTCTTTTTCCAATCAGTTTTTACTTGCGCTTCAACTTTCTCTAATGCCTGAAGGGTAGGAGGATTAATTGCGTCAAGACGTATTGCAAATAGATCTCCGTTAGATGAGTTCAAAAGAGTAGGGTAATCCTCCAGTGATAATTTGGAGGCTTCTATTTTGAACTCTGAAGTTGCTTCAAGACCTTCAAGATCGTTTTTTAAATTAAAACTTGTCTTTTTAAGTTCCATTTCAGTGTCATTTGCTAACTCTTCAATCGTTGCGCCAGAAGCCAGTAAGTCATCCAAGTCATTTACCATGTCATCCATTAACTCAGTCGCATATTCAAATTTTCTTTCAAACTCTAAGTTTTTTTGAGCTTCTTCAAACGAGATTGTCTTCCCATTTAATATTGAAACTACTTGATAAAGGGCTGGGCCCAAATCAGACAAATGTGGGCCATATAACCCAGTTTCTTTGGATCCAAAGATTTCCTTGGAAGCTTGTAAACCTATTTCAGAAGCTCCAATCGCCCCCAAATCTATGTCTTGCAAGGTTAATCCGCGCTCAGTAACAAGTTGCTCAAAAGTCTTATCACCATCTTGAATTGAAGATAGGGCAATAGTTGCTTCAGTTTGATTTGAAAAAACTAAACGCTGAATTGAGCGTTTTTCTTCTGTCACAAATTGATCAATGTTATCTTCGTACAACTTTTTAAGTTCGCCTTTTTCTAAATTTATGCCATCAAAAAGCATTTCAGGTGAAAGGTATGCGTACGTAATACTGCGGCTTTCTGGCAAAGTATAATTTTTTGGATTGTCTTTATAAAATAACTCTATTTGAGCTCCTGACGGCTTTGCAATTGGTTTTTCTAAATGCGAAGAGTTTAATCGCACCCAATCAAAACTTCGCTTTTGGCGATGAAATTTTAGTAATGTAAGTGCATATGTATCATCTGATACAATAGCTCCAGAGATTGCATTTTGCAGTAAAAATCGAGCATTCTCTCTTCTTAAGATCTCATCATATTCTGATGCGGATAAGTCAGCTTGGCTTAAAGCAAATTCGTAAGCTTTTTCATCAAATTTACCATCTAGTCCTTGAAAAACTTGAGTATCCATCAATTGATTTCTTACAGCTTCGTCTCCTACCGATATGCCAGCTTTTTTGGTTTGCCCATCGAGCGCAGCAATTGCGAGAACCTGCTCTAAAACCTGTCGATCAACTCCAAGTACTTTTGCTTGTTCTAGAGAAAATTGTTGTCCAGTTTGTTGAGAAATTTGGTTTATTTGATTATTTAGCGCTCGAATATATGTCTTTAATGGCACTTTTTCATTACCAACCGAACCTATTGACGAAAATGATCCACCAAATGATCCAGCTCCAAAGCCAGCTAAGCCTACAATAAGTAATAACATTAATATCCAAACAAAGACATTGGTTGATTTTGATCTCAGCGCTTTTGCCATATTTTAAACTCTCGATTTGCTTTTGATTTTTTGCTTTTAAAGCCTGACAAGTGTATGTTCAAGGACTTAAAGCTTAATCTATGGAGAAGTCTTTAAGTCGATCAAACATTTCATTAATTTCTTTTACGTTAATATTTGCAAATGCTATTCTGATATGCCTTTTCTTAATATTAGTTGTGCCTTTCTGCGTTGCAGGAGTAAACATTGTTTCAGGCAACGTTAATATCCCTTTATCTGATAACAATCTTTTACATAGCACATCGGAAGGTAGGTCAAAAGGATACTCAGCATAAGCGAAGTAGGCTCCGCAACCCTTTAATTTCCAATTCCCAAGGTTCTTAAAGCCTTGTTCCATTGCTTTTTTACGGTTTAATATTTCTAATCTTTCTTGTGATAACCAATCTGACAGATTCTGAAGACCGTATAGCGCTCCAATTTGACCAAGTTGATTAGGACAGATTGAAACTGTATCTAAGAATTTTTCAATCTGAGCTAATCTAGTTGTACTTGTAATTATTGCTCCCACACGATGTCCAGTCAATCTGTATGCTTTTGAGAATGAGTAAAGACTAATTAAAGTATTCTCCCAATTATTTTCTTGAAACAGATTATGAGGAGTACCTTCAAGGGAATGAAAATCTCGGTATGTTTCATCAATAATTAAGGCGATGCCGTGTTTTTTTGCTACTTTGTAAAAGTTAACTAGTAATTCGTTTGGATATTCTATGCCTGTTGGATTGTTGGGGGTTACCAACAAAATTGCTTTTGTCTTTTTATTAATAAGATTTTCAGCCATTGTGGTTGACGGAAGCATGTTGTCTTCTACTGGAAGCACATTTGTTTCAATTGCAGCCATATCTAACCACATTTTGTGATTAAAGTACCACGGGCTTGGAATTATAATATTATCTCCTGGAGATGCGATTGTTGCAATGGTTGCACAAAAGGCTTGATTACAACCAGAAGTGATCCCAACATTGTGATTTTTGATAGCCGCATTATAGATTTTTTGCCAATTTTTGCTCAATTCTGACCTTAGGTCGTCATTTCCTAAAACAGGGCCATAAAGATGTGCTTGAGGCTCATTAAGTGCTGCATTGGCAATCGCTTGCCTGATTTCTTTTGGTGGAGGATCTATAGGAGCGGCTTGACTTAAGTTCATAAGTTTTAGGTTTTTTGGCAGCTTTGTTTCAAGTAACCAATTTCGTGCCTCCATGACTGGGGGTGCAAATGTATTGGCAATAAACGGATTTACAGGGGAACTCATACTAATTACTCACATAAATTATAATCAATAGTATCTTGTAATAAATTGTTTTGGATTAATAGGATTTTTTTATTTTCCTAAATTTGTGAGGGGTCTTATAACTTGGCTCTTCACAAGTTGTTATGGCTATTGTAAACGGCAGAAGTTCAGCCAGGAAAAGCGGTCGTGGCGGAATTGGTAGACGCGCAGCGTTGAGGTCGCTGTGGGATAACACCCGTGGGGGTTCGAGTCCCCCCGACCGCACCAGACTGTGTTAACTTATTCATCTATCCAATTGATATGTATGCATAAATTATTTTGAGTTTATGTGAGTAGACAATATGGTAGACAAAATCGTGCCTAGGTATATGTACCAAAAAGATGGCACTTATTACTTTAGTAGACATGTTCCAAATGACGTGAGGCATCATTATGCGTGTGATCGTATCGTGATTTGCTTAAAAACAAGTAGTGAATATCCTGCAATTAATGCAAGTAGATCAATTGCTGGTAAGCTAGATGATTACTGGATGAAGCTCAGATTGTCTGAAATGACCGATCCTGCAGCACATTTGCTCGTTAATGGTAATAATCTTTTCACTTAGTATTATATACCAATCGCCGATATTGGGGAAATGGATTTTAAACCTAGAGCGTCTCCTACGGCCTTATAGGTTATATTTCCTAAGTGCACATTTAATCCATTTAATAAGTGTTCGTTTTCTTTACATGCATTTCTCCACCCTTTATTTGCAAGAGATAGTATAAAAGGCATTGTCGCATTCCCAAGTGCTATAGTGGAAGTACGTGCTACTGCACCCGGCATATTTGCCACGCAATAATGGATTATTCCATCAATATTGTATATCGGATCCTGATGAGTAGTAGCCTTAGATGTTTCAAAACATCCACCCTGATCAATTGCAACATCAACAATAACAGCGCCAGGTTTCATCAATGAAAGTTGAGATTTTGAGACTAACATTGGGGCAGTGGCACCAGGAACTAGAACTGCTCCGATTAGTAAGTCAGCAGCGATTAACTGCTCTATAGTATTCCCAGAGTTTGCAAAAATAGTTTTTATATTGCCACGAAATATATCGTCTAATTGGCGCATTCTTGTAATTGACCTCTCCAATATCGTGACATCAGCGCCCATTCCAAGAGCAACTTTTGCTGCATTAGTTCCGACAACCCCACCTCCAATTATTGTAACTCGCGCAGGCTCAACTCCAGGTACTCCACCTAGTAGAATACCACGGCCTCCATTGGCTTTTTGAAGCGCCCATGCGCCCACTTGAGGAGCCAAACGGCCTGCTACTTCTGACATTGGAGCTAATAACGGTAATCCGCCGTGATCATCTGTAACTGTCTCGTATGCTATGGCTGTACAATTTGACTCTAGTAAGTCCTGTGTTTGATCAAGATCTGGTGCTAAATGGAGGTAAGTAAAAAGTAACTGTGATTCCTTTAACATTTTTCTTTCAATTCTTTGAGGTTCTTTAACTTTAACAATCATCTCAGATTGTGAAAATATTTCCTCCGCAGATTGCATAATTTTAGCACCCGCGTCTTTGTATAGTTGATCTGAAAATCCAGAACCAGCACCCGCATCTGTCTCAATTAAAACCGCATGGCCATTTAGGATGACTTCTTGAACGGCGTTAGGTGTAAGTCCTACACGAAACTCTTGAGGTTTAACTTCTTTTGGACAGCCTATAAGCATAAATGGGTCCTTCTATGAGATTACAACAGTACACTACCCAAAAGAGAAAGAAATAACATACAGAAATTACCTATTTTAAAGAAATATTTAGAATAAAATTATTAAATATTAGATATTTATAAAAGAATATTCGAAAGATACTATCATCGAGGCAACTGATTAACGAATCTTATGAATTATTCTTAAACCTGGCCATATCTCCAACTCTGATTTCTCCAAAGAAATAAATCGATCAGATTCTGACTGCTACCATAGGGTCTCTTTCCTGCCACTATGAATACTCTACACCTACATGCTAATATACTTTTCATATTACTCTCATAAACCCCGACAGTACCAAGACTTTGTTAATTCATCCATCTATCTAATTGATATATATTCATAAATTATTTTAAGTTTATGTGAGTAGACAATATGGTAGACAAAATCGTGCCTAGGTAAATTTACCAGAAAGATGGCACTTATTAGTTCAGTAGACATGTTTTTAATACTTACTTTTGCAAAATTAGGTTATACTGTCACTTAAAGAGAATTTGAATCAATTATTGAGAAGGTGTCATAATGAAACTGTTTATAATAATATTAGTTAGCTTAATGCTATCAGTAAGTACTACTTTGGCTGCTAATGAAGACTTTTTTTTAGGCGTAAAATATAACAATGTCGCGAAAAAAAATGAAATTTATAAAATTAATCAGAAAACAGGAGTATCAACACTCTTAAAACAATTTTCTTTTCCAAGCGGCTACTGGCAGCCTGGTGCTTCTTTCATGGATTCCTACAACGGCAACTTGTATCTTAAAGACAGTAATGGTCAATATTTACAGTATAATTATTTAACTGATACTCTAACTACGACACCAGCTATGGATTCTGACTATCAAACAATGTTTCAAACGCCTTGGGCGGGTAGTACAATAGTGTCAGAGGCAGCAGATGGCAGTGTTCACATAGGTGAAAACTCTCTCGTTACAATAGAGCAAAATGGCGCTCAAAGTTTATACGCTACTGATGCGAGTGGAAGTGCTATTCCAATCAACATCAATAATGGCTCTAGCCTTCAAATTAATGGCGTAGATGTTATGGATAAAATAGATGGAACAGTTGCACTTAGTTCAGCGATGTCTGCCCTACCCAATAGTTCAGAGGATGCAACAAGTACCTGTGGTATGGGTACAGGTTTTCATAAAGGTTTAAGTGCTATCTCAGCTGGGTGTGCTATGGACTTTTCAGCATTTAAACAAAACGAAAATCTATCCCCACTCTTTAAAAGAGCATCTGTTAACTTAGGTACTTCAGCAATTATGAATAGCACTGGGTTTTCTAACTTTGCTTTGAGAGCTGGTTTAACCTTTAAGCTAGGTGCTAAGAAATCAATTGGTACTGATCTGAGCATGGATGAAGACTTACAACGTTTCTCTACTGGTACAAATACGCGTATAGCAGAGCTCAAGAAAGAAAATGATGCTCTCAGAGCAGAGATGGATGCATTAAATGCAAAACTTGATGCTTTAATTGCCAGTTTAAATAATGGGTAAATACTAAGGCTATTTAGAGGTTTGTTATCAAGATAGCTGAGATGAGCCTCCAAAGCTTCTAAGGTTGGACATCATTACTTCCGCATTAACATACTCATGCTATCAAACAAACTTCTCACCGTGGTCTCAGCATTATAAAACATGTTCTTACTTACTACCTTAGACTTAATTCGATCCTAGATTTTGACCAAATTAGACACTCAAGGATTTTAAAACTTTTCAATTAGTGTAGCGTTAGGATTTGCACTATACTCAAAATTTCCCTCATATTTAATTGACCAAGCTAGCCAGTCAGGATCTTTATTAAATTTGTTCATGCAAGTGCCATATTC